>Ga0114904_1000546_pt1 | contig 20423 bp, 18 predicted proteins | sample MalvirDeepMed_s6_FD_83498 | JGI IMG/M metagenome (GOLD analysis project Ga0114904, IMG submission 83498) | Marine viral communities from the Global Malaspina Expedition - Malaspina viral metaG DeepMed_s6 | ecosystem: Environmental > Aquatic > Marine > Oceanic | place: Mediterranean Sea... | reverse complement strand
TGACATTGCCACCCATGCTATCAAGTATGGCGATGAGGTGATGAAATCTGCAGGAAAAGTAGAAAGCACTAAAGATTCTCAGGACCAAAAGCAGATTGGTGAGGTTCCCGAAAGCCCCATAGATTGGAATAAGTCCAGTATCAAAAAGATGCCGATCAGCTCTGATACAATGAATGTAGATGTACAATATATCCGAAACGAGACAGAAGTGGATAGCAATGAAGCTCATGCTTCAGCAGTTGCACTTGCTGTCAGTGGATCAGTAGGCTTAATATTCGGAACCTCATCTGTTACAGCGAGTGCCTCTCACTCAGCAAAAAGCAGCACGTTGCACCAAACTTCCCAGCATCAGATTATAGGAACGCTTGTTATCACTGCCACTTGCACGCACAAAATCGCTGATGTGTTTGCACCTTTTATAATGGATCCTGACAAGGCGATTGATGCTTGGAATCTGTCTTTTCCCAAGTCAACGCTGGACACAACCTCCGAAGCGGAAATGCAGAAAGCTCTTGCGGTTAAAGCTGGAGAAAAAGATCCTAAGCTTTACTTACTTTCTGGGCAGACCATGGGCAGTTCGTTTGTTGGCATGGTTCATATTCTTCAGGCCCAATCAACTGATAGCACTCAGTCAGAAAGTGCGAGGACATCGGCAGCCGCAGTGGAGGCCCAAGCGTCTGGTCTTTTCACTTATTATAGTGGCAAGTTTGGCATTTCAAGTGACTCAAGCAAAAAGCTACAAGACCTTTTAAGCACGAACGACATGACTTCACATTGTTGCTTGATTACGATGGGTCTGATCCCATCATTAAAGAGCAATGAAATTGGTACCACCATCAAGACTCTTCAACCAAGTGCCGGAGAAGTGATGGGCCAACTGGCTGAAATTCAAAATGCTACTGATGGCGAAGTAACCAGCCCACCAGACAAAGCAAAAGCAGCCAGAGACGGTCAGAACTTTATAGAGTTGCAAAATTCTTATTTAAAGGAGTCTGTTTCCGCAGTTATTGAGTCTCAGGTAACGCAAAATAAAGTCATTGATACTAATTCATTAATGACAGCTTTCGATGACTTTGTAACGAAAGCCGCCGCAGATGACGCGTGTGGCGTCCCAATAAATTTCTTTGTTAAAGAGATTACAAAAGAAGAAATAGCTAAAGCCTACTTGAAGAAATACAGCCCATTACCAAATTGGCAATTATCTTCTGATGATGATACTAAATAGATCCGTAATCTGATGGTAGTGGGACGCCGGCAGCTAGAGGTACTCGAGTATATAAACGAGTACTGGCTGGAGCATGAACAGGGTCCAACGGCGCGGGAGATCGAAAGCTCATTTGGCTGGTCGGAAGGCGCCAACGCCTCTCAATTTCATCTGGAAATCTTACTGAGTACTGGATTGCTCACGCGCATCCCAGGCCGCCATCGAGATGTTACTGTGACGGAGGCAGGGATTGACGCTCTGGACAACGCGAAGCTTGCTGACTCAATACGGAAGGTTGATGAGGGGGAATAGAGCGGACTATTTTGAGCGTATCGCGTCCAGGTCGTAGCCCATGGCATTGAGGAGTGCTTCCACTTTGTAGATTGAAGGTTCGACAATTTCGTTGTGTTCGTAGTGTTTAATCGTGCGAACAGTTATGCCAGACAGTTTGGAAAGGTCTGGTCTCGTGAGTCCAGACTCTTTCCGTACATCTGCTATAATCTTAGCCCAAGTTATATTTAAAGATCCATAATCAGTGTTTCAATTCACCCGTTTCATCAAATTCCTCGAGAATTGATTCATAGGACGTTGTTTTTTCTTCCCCGGTTGCCACGCCCAATGTAATCGTCAGGAGCCGTGACATCATATACGACAACATTGGAAGACCCATTTGCACTGCTCCATACTCTATAGCTACTCTGAACAATGCTACAGTTCTGGCGATAGGGGAAACATTTAAAGAACTACCGTCAGCTATATTCTGTAGTTCTTCCACAAAGGATTCAAGATCAGAGCTCTCCATTTTTGGCTGCCTTGAATAACTGAAAAGCGGCATAGCGTTCCAGAATTTGTTTGTCACTGGGGATATCCTTGGACACGTCCACGAGGAAAGCAATTTGCTGCGCGGGGGATCGCTTGTTAACTCTAGCAATGGCCCAAAGCTGTTTCCATACGTCCATGGGAACGGCCACGGATCTAAATCGTCGTCTGTCTGTCATTTTAGTCCGACTCCTTGCTTCGGTTCACCAGTTAAACGCCGTAGTTCTTGACTGAGATTCCAACGCAGGAACAACCCATCACTGTGAGTTTCTCCATTCATGAATGCGTCGATACTTCTTATAAGCCAGTTAAGGCGTGTTAATTTACCTGGCTTACGCATACTAACTTTTGCCCCCATAGCCATGTCATGGTAACGGAAGAGAGGGTCATCTAAAGAGTCCCAATTTTTCTGGGCGAGTCGTTCAAATACGCCACGCGTCGTCTCCAAACCCGCGAGTTGAGTTAGTCTCCAAGAGACTAAAGAACAGATCTCTGAGGAACCTTCTATATGGCGGATACGTGCGCCTATTCGTGTTACCTCTTTGATGATAGGATACGTATCCAGAATTTCGAGACTCTCACGGGTACTCGGGACAATCTGCGCGGATCTCCAGTTTGTGTTCTCCCATCTCCAAATCGTTCGTATGGCGACGGAGATTATAACGGCATTCTTCATTTGTCGCATAGACAGGATATGGGACAAGGTCCGGGGTTTTCCACGGTCAACGTCATCTAGACTTGGGACACCCCTCGCAACAGAAGTAGTAAAAGGCATGTCAGCCTTGACGCAACCCACCAATCTGTGTTGGCCATCTACAAGGTCGCCTTCTTCATTTAACTTAATGGTTTCTCCGTTTTGAACCCAATTACCAGATTTAATGTCACGGGCTAGAATAGCAACGTGACGGTCATTAATAGGGCGGTTGTTCGCCACATTACGTTCCAAGTACTTCTGTGCTTGTTTCGGAGTAATTGTCTCCGTTACAACTGTTATAGTGTGCATAAGCTATGCATCCTTTCTTTCTTTCTTCATCGTTATTGGAGCCATTCTTTGAGCTCCTCTCCCATCACCACGCTGGCAATATCCATTTTTGTGCGGAGAGCTTTAACAATCCTTTCGTCAATAGTCCCTTCCGCAATCAGGTCGATGTAGGTAACGTGATCTGTTTGGCCAATGCGATGCGCCCGGTCTTCGGACTGCATTCGAACAGCCAGATCAAAACTGTTCGCAAAATAAATTACGTTCTTGGCAGCGGTGAGTGTGATCCCGTAGCCGCCCGTTTGTGGATTGCCCACGAAGAACCGAGCCTCTCCGTTCTGGAATTGTTCAATGGCCGAGGTCCGGTCTTCGTCGGACGTGTCCCCGTAGTAACTGACGGTGGATTGTGGGCCGTATTCTTTTTGCAACGCTTGTGTAACGCGTTGCACATCGTAGCGGAACCGTGACCAGATTATGGCCTTACCCTCGATCTCTTCCAGACAATTCATCAGTTCTTTCAATCGGTTATCGGGGATCTCCACAAAAACGCCATCATCGGTCTTGGTGTGACCATTCAGCACCTGTTGCATTCGTAACAATTGGGTCATGACATTGGTGGTCGTCATGAACTGGTCATCTTCGAGATGGGCCAGAGCGTACTCCTTCAGATCCTGGTAGATGCGGGACTGCTCGTCCGTGAGTGTGATGTTTCTTTGGATGTAAATCTTGGCCGGCAGATCCAGGCACTCGTCTTTCGTAATACGCGAGGAAAAGATCTTCAAAAGCTCCGATAGTTGGTCCAGGTTCTTATAACCAACAATATCATTAAAAGAATGAGTGCCCACACTGCGAGGTTTTATAATCGCGTATCGCCACTCAAATTTATGGTAGTTCTCACCGCAATCTCCTAACAAACTCTTGTTTAGAAAGCGGCATTGCGCCCATAGGTCCATCGGACTCTGGGTCACGGGGAACCCTGTCAAAATACGCCTGTACTTGGCCAAAGCGGCCAGTTTAATAAGGGACTTTGTCCGCTTGGCTTTAGGAGACTTGATGGCAGTGGACTCATCCACCGCTAAAAGGGCCTCAGAGGACCCTAGAAGCTCCCCAAGATATCTGCGACCAATACCGGGCCTAGATAGTGCCTCTACATTCATTATAAGCACTCGGAGGCTTTCTGAGGGTAGTAGCAAAGCCTTCAGTTCCTCTTTCTGCCTCTTACTAGGAGATGCCTTCCATATCACCACCTTCCGCTTTATGCGGTCAGGCAGATGGGCTGGAATTTCCAGATTGGCCCAGTTCCGGTAGACACCCTTGGGTGCCACTACTATGAAGGTATCAATTTCTCCGCGCTCAAACAGGATGGCAGCGTTGTCGATTGCAACCTTGGACTTGCCGGTTCCCATTTCTAGGAAGTATGCCCAATTGATTTTGTCCCAAGACTTTTTTAGTACTTCAGCCTGGTGCGCAAAGGGCTTAGTTTTGAATTTGTATTTCATTTCTGGGAGCAACCTATCATATCCCATTTATACTTGCAATCGTAAAAAAAGTAGTTTAAAACAAATGGGGTTGGTCTTCTTGATGGGGATTGGGGGGACCAATCATTAGATTAGAAAGGAGAAAGATATCTTGGCTGGAATTGTCTTTATAACTCAAGAAAACCCTCGTGTTGATATTTTACCCGCAGCGCGGTGGGGTGAAGTCACGCCCCTGGCAACCCCTTTTGATCAGATTACTATGAATCCCGGACGCTTCGTCGCGCATATAAAGCGGAAGCTAAAGAGGTTCGATGACGACGATTGGCTGTTGGCTATGGGTGATCCGGCCATAATCGGCATTGCATTTGCAATTGCCGCTGGTGTTAATGCAGGACGGGTTAACATGTTGAAGTGGGATAAGCTTGAAAAGGCATACTACCCAGTTCGCATCCGTCTTCGCGGCGGCATTGAAGAACTGAACAACCTGACGAGGGAGTACGTAGATGAGTAAAGAAGATATTTTTGAAACGATAACAGCGGATGCATCTCAGTTTTCGGGACTGACAACTGAAGCTGGCAAGGAATTGTCGGAGTTGATCAAGTCATGCAACGACTTTGATAAACGTCTAACAATCGCTCAAGACGAAGTTGCGTTTCTGCAAAAGCAACGTAACCGATATCTCAATGAATTAATTCCAGATAAAATGGGAGAGGTGGGACTGGACAAATGTGAAGTTAACGGCTCTTCCGTTAGTTTGACAACTTTTGTCCAAGCCACAATGCCAAAGGACCCTTACCAAAAGAAATTAGCGATGGACCATTTACGGGACATCGGGTGTGAAGATTGGATTAAGAACACCCTGTCTGTGAAGTTTGGCATTAACCAAGACAACCAAGCCAAGTCGATTAAAGCTGATTTGGAAGATGCCGGCCTTTACCCTGAACTAGGGGAAAGGGTTGAACCGGCAACACTAAGGAAGTTGGTTAAAGATCGTTATGTTGAGGGCCAAGAAATTAATCTGGAATTGTTTAATGCCTTTGTTGGAACAAGAGCAAAGTTGAAAGGATCATGAGTATGCAACCACGGAAAAAAGTAACTAAGAAAGCAGCAGTAGCAAAAAAGACGAACGGGAAGGCTCTCACTGTCCTTGAAGATGCATTTACGGCTGCTGCTGGGATGGGCATGGAAGATATCACCCATGAGGACATGTCAATACCAACTCTTAAACTTGCCGATTCAACCACGGACGAAATGAAGCCTAGCCATTCCAAATACATGGAAGATTTAAAAGTTGGACAGATCTTCAACGACGTAACAAAAGTAATATGGAGTGGTACCGAAGGAATTTTGGTAATTCCTGTCTACTACCGATTGGGTTATACAGAGTGGCTACCAGAACGGGGCGGTTATCCTGTGGGTGAAGTTTCCCAAGAAACATATGCTACGACAACGCGAAAGGAGGACAGTTATGAGGATATTCTCCCCAACGGCAACATTTGTGAGAAAACAGCAAACCATTATGTTTTATTCTTTACTGGCGACGGTACTCTCCAACGTGCCTTGATCAGAATGACGAGGACCAAACTCAAGAGAAGTCGGCAATGGAACACTATAATGCAGCTACAGACCCATAACGGGCGTCCGTTGCCTATGTTTGCCAACATTTACCGCCTTAAGACGACTTCAGAAACTAATAAAAAAGGATCTTGGACCACTTGGTCCGTTGCTTTGGAAAAGCGGATAGAGTCGATGGACCACTTCAACCAAGCAAAAGAGTTCTATGCAGGAATTATAAAGGGGGATGTGGAAACAGCATCTCCTGCTGCGGAATCTGCGAGTGAGACTTCTTCAGACGACTTACCCTTCTGAGGGGGGAGCCCACCTGACCCATTTAGGAAAGATCAGGTGGGCATTTTTTTCTGATGAGTACGCAGAGGTTTCTAGAACTATTTTTAGGTTGCAACGGAGCTCACGGTCAATCTCAAGTTCTTAATCGTCACAGGCATGGTAAAACCCAAGCCAAGTATGAGATTATCCGTGAACCACTGACGTTTGACCTGATCCAGGATCACTTTGACGGTAAGCGCGGTGTTGGTTCCATCCCCATTAACGAACAGAACAAGTGCCGCTTTGGTGCTTTGGACATTGACGATTACAATCTGGATCTTATTGCTCTCTACAAGAAGGTAGAGAGGATGAAGCTTCCCTTGATTACTTGTCGTAGTAAATCGGGGGGAGCACATTTATTCTTATTCCTTACCGAATTTATTTCCGCAGCAGACATGCGGGACAAACTCGCGGAGTTTGCATCAGCACTGGGCTTTGGCAACTGCGAGATTTTCCCTAAGCAGGAAGAAGTTATCGTGGAGCGCGGAGATGTCGGGAATTTCATTAATCTTCCCTACCATAACAGCAAGTACTCAACGCGGTATGCTCTCGCGCCAGATGGGGAGTCACTCAGCTTGGAGGACTTCCTGGATCGTGCGGAGTCGCTTAGACAAAGTGCGAAGGAATTAGCGGAATGCAGCATAGGAACGGAAGAGATTGTGCTGCCACATGGACCGCCATGCTTACAACAATTAACAGTGTCGGGGATACCGGAAGGGGGACGTAACAATACGCTACTTAACCTTGGTGTCTACTACAGGCTGGCGAGTCCTAATGATTGGAAAACTTTGCTCGAAGAACATAACCAGAAGTATTGTAATCCCCCTGTGGCCGCACGAGAAATCGTGACGATCCAGAACCAGTTGGACAAGAAGGACTACTACTATACGTGCAAAATGGAACCTTTGCATGGTCACTGTAATCGGGCTTTGTGCAGAACGAGAAAGCACGGAGTGGGCAACAGCAACGGGGCGACTCCTTTGCTTGGCGGATTAACCGTAGTGGAATCAGAACCGCCGGTCTGGTTTGTAGACGTGGATGGTTCCAGGTTGGAACTTTCGACAAAGCAGCTACAGATGCAACTGGAGTTCCAACGGGCTTGCATGGAACAGATGTACCGTATGCCGACCAAGATGAAGGAAGCTGATTGGCGGGACCTGGTAGACAACTTGTTGGATACAGCGACACGTATCCCAGTGCCAGAAGAATTAACACACAAGGGTCAGTTTATTGAGCTTATGGAAATGTTTTGTACCAGCCGTATCAGAGCTCACGCTCCAGAAGAGTTGCTTACGGGCAAGCCTTGGACAGAGGAAGGGTACACCTATTTCAAACTAAGTGCGCTACAGGAGTTTTTAAAGCGGAGTGGTTTCGTCCACTACACCAGAGGACAGATTACGGAACGTGTTAAGGAGATGAATAGTGGTGGTACGGGGAACAAGAGATATCGTTTTAAGGACGATAAGGATATTTGGCGCGAAGTCCGTGTGTGGTTTGTACCTGAAGTTGTAAAAGGGGAAATTGAACTTCAGGAAATAACTTATGAGGATGAGGAAATTCCGTTTTGATCCACTATCATGGAACCCCCATCACACCTCGAAGAGAACTATGGTCGATGGGCGGCAAAAACTTTTGCGTGTCTTTCACTGACCATCGGGACGCTGATGTTTGTCAGAATATCGGACAAAGTGTGATGTGGGACAATGGTGCGTTTGGTTTCTTTACGAAAGGAAAGACAGTGGAGTGGGAAAAATTCTACAAGTGGGTAGAACCACGATTAGGTCATCCTCACTGGGCCGTAGTTCCTGATGTCATCGACGGGGGGGAACAAAAAAACCTGGAGTTAGCAAAACAGTGGCCCCATCGAAAGGATTGTGCAGCGGCAGTTTGGCATATCTCAGAATCCTTTGATCATTTGTTTAAGCTTATTGATATGGGGTTTGGAAAAATTGCGTTTGGGTCAAGCGGCAAATATTGGGAGGTGGGTTCCACGCTTTGGGAGCAAAGAATAAGTGAAGCATTTAATGAGTTGACTAAGAGAGGTCCCTTACCGTGGATTCATATGATGAGGGGGCTGGCATTGGGTGGCAAGAAGTGGCCCTTTGCTTCTGCTGATAGCGCAAACGTGGCCCTACATCACAATGAAAAAGCTACCACCGCTGAGTACATGGCGAGACAAATAGATGCTAGTCAATGTCCAGTTCATTGGAATCTGGCTTTAACACAAAAGGAACTTATCTTATGAAGAGAGATGGCCGGCGGGACGGGATGAATGATGGTTTATAGCGTAAAAGAAATATTTTACACCTTGCAAGGCGAAGGAACTAACGCTGGGAGAGCTGCCGTATTTTGTCGTTTTTCCGGTTGTAATTTATGGAGTGGGCTTGAAAAGGATCGCACTACCGCAATTTGTCAGTTTTGTGATACCGAGTTTGTGGGCACGGATGGACCCGGTGGCGGGAAGTTTTCCGGTGCAATGGAACTAGCGGCGGCGGTAGATAATGTTTGGCCTGGCTGTGCGAAGGGCGCGCGTTTTGTAGTCTGCACCGGCGGGGAACCGCTGCTGCAATTGGACAAGCCACTGATTGATGCCCTTCATTCCTTTGGGTTTGAAATTGCTATTGAAACTAACGGAACTTTGCCCGCTCCAGATGGTATTGATTGGATCTGTGTCAGCCCGAAAGCGCGTGCTGATCTCATTCTTAGGCACGGAGACGAACTGAAACTGGTCTACCCGCAGGAGGGTAGTATGCCAGAACAATATGAAGATCTTGCGTTTAGTTATCACTACTTGCAGCCCACGTATGGGCCTGATCTTGCTCGAAACACTGATTCGGCAATTGATTATTGCCTTAAAAATCCGAATTGGCGTTTGAGTATTCAGACTCACAAGGTAATCGGAGTACAATAAACATGATCGAACTCTTTAAAGAGTTCACATTTGAATCGGCCCATCAATTGGCTGCGAATGTCGTCCCAGGTCACCCCTATGCCAATATTCATGGACATTCATTTCGGGTAGAAGTGTTCCTTCGGGGAGAAGTCAATCCTGACACTGGGTGGGTTATGGATTTCGCTGATGTAGAGCGGATTCTTGATCCAATTCAAAAAGAACTAGACCATACCTACCTAAATACGATTGAGGGATTGGAACAACCAACCCTTGAAAATATAACCCGTTGGATCTGGGAAAGAGTCATCGATGATTTGCCGGGTATTCACCGAGTGGTAGTTCGGAGAGGAACTTGCGGCCAAGGTTGTGTGTACTTTGAGGATAAGGAAATTCCGTTTTAGAGAGAGGTTACATGACACACGAATTATTATATTATGGTCCACCGGGCACAGGCAAGACTCAAAATATTTCAAAGCTGGTACGCGGTGCTTTAGAGGAGGGGATCCCTCCTGAGAGAATTGCCTGTGTCTCCTTTACCAGAAAAGCAGCATCCGAGAGCCGGGAACGGGTTTGTAAGGACTTGGGCGTAACAGAGGACATGTTACCCTATTTTCAAACCCTTCATTCGATGGCCTTCCATGCCGGCGGCTTTAAACGGTCAGACCTGATATCACCACAAGATTTAAAAGAAATTGGGGGCGCAGTGGGACTCTCTTTTTCTGCCTACGCCAAGAAGGACGTAGAAACAGATTTTGATACGCTAGGAGTATCTCAGGGTGATCAGTATCTCTCAATGTACCAGCTTTCTCGTAGTAAAAAGATGGATCTTGAGGAAGTCTTTAGATCCACTTCCAATTACGATTTGTGGTGGAACGAACTAAAGCGTCTTGTGGGATCGTACACTAACTTTAAAAAGGCCAAAGGCAAAGTTGACTTTACGGATATGATTGAGCTGTTCGTCAGGAAGAATGACCCCCCAGACATTGATGCGCTGTTCGTGGACGAGGCACAAGATCTATCCACGTTACAATGGGAAATGATTTCTGTTCTTCGTCAGACCCCTCGTATCCAGATCTTTACAGGTGATGATGACCAAGCCATCATGGGATTCCAAGGGGCAGACGTAAGAGCTTTTCAGAATTGCGCTTCCCAAACAAAAGTTTTAACGCAGTCGTACAGGCTTCCTCAAAAAGTATACGAAGTAGCACAAAATATAGTACGTCGCATTGAGGGAAGGGAACCAAAGATTTGGTACCCCACAAGAGAAACAGGATCTGTTACGTACCATCGAAACCTGGAAGAAGTTCCCCTTGAGAGTGGGGAGTGGTGCATTATGGCGAGAACCAACCGGATCGCCAATATCTATGCGAACATGCTTCGTGAGCAAGGTTGGGTATTCAGTCGTTTTGGCGCCCCTAGTATTCCATTGAAAATGTATACAGCCATCCTGGATTGGGAGTCTTGGTGCAAAGGTTCCTTGTTATTACCAGAACAAATTAGAAATATTTACAGCTTTATGGAGAGTAAGAAAGGGTTTAGACATTCCTTTGGACCACGATCTAAAAACCTTTTAGGTTTACTCCCGGATTGTCTGACTAAGATGGAAGATGCAAGAACTACGTTGGGTTTACTTGCCCCATCTGGACGATGGCACGAGCAATTAACGAAAGTGGATACCGATAGTAAGCACTATATTCTAAATGCTCTTAAACGCGGGGATAATGTTAAGAATCCTCGTATCAAAGTAAGTACAATTCATTCCATGAAGGGGGGAGAATGCAACAACGTACTAGTGATTCCAGATCTGAGTTTTGCAGCGTCCAAGGAATATCATCGTCGCCCCAATACAGAGCATCGAGTGTTCTACGTGGGGGTAACAAGAACAAAACAGAATCTTCATCTGATGGAACCCCTGGTGGAGTCCAAAAGATTCTACTCGATTTAGATAAAGAATTGCCAGACCACCCCCATCCAGAGAGAGTCTTGATTGAGGCGTTTCGGCTGGTCAGTGGATCACGGGCCGTTCAGCATGGGGATTATACAGAACTCCACAGTCGAATTGCGAAGTTGTGGAGTGCTTACTTGGGAGTTCCTGTTAAAAGTTCACAGGTTGCCTTCTGCATGACTCTTGTAAAAGCAGCACGGGATGATTGCGGAGAATACAATAAGGATGATGGTGAAGATGCGACAGCATACACCGCACTATGGGCGGCTCTTACTGCGAAAGAGAGACTAGACTAGTGCGCGAGGATCTATTTGAGGAATCAATATGGACCCCTCCCGAGAACCTTCCTGACCTGTCTGGCGAGAAAATTATCGCAATCGACGTAGAAACCAAGGACCCAAACCTCAAGGATTTGGGACCGGGCTGGCCGCGTAAAGATGGTAAGTTGGTTGGGATCGCAGTCGCTACGGAGGGGTGGAACGCTTATCTTCCGATTGCTCACTGGGGTCCGGGGAACATGTCCAAAAACCTGGTGTGCCGTTGGCTGCAAGATCAGTTGGATTATGGCATGTCAGTGGTATTCCATAATGCACAGTACGATCTGGGGTGGTTGTTGAGTGAAGGTATAAAGGTTAAAGGTCCGATACTCGATACCATGGTGGCCGCTCCCTTACTGGACGAAAATCGTTTCAGTTACTCCCTTAATGCGCTAGGAGCCTCATACCTTGGAGAACGAAAAGCGGAGGAGGAATTAAAACGTGCAGCAGCCCAACACGGGGTAGATGCCAAAGCGGAAATGTGGAAGCTTCCGGCATCGAGAGTTGCTTTGTATGCGGAGACAGATGCCAGATTGACTTTGGAACTATGGCATGTGCTATACAAAGAAATAGAGAAAGACAATTGCTTGCCTATCCTGGATCTTGAGTTGTCTTTGCTTCCCCTTGTCTTTGAGATGCGAAGAAGAGGGGTTAGAGTGGACCTGGAGAAAGCACAGAAGACAAAAAAGATACTGGAAGGCAAGGAGAGGAAGCTTCTTGTAGAGGTTAAAGAGGAAACAGGAGTGGACCTTGAGCCGTGGACCGCGACCAGTATGGCTTCTGTGTTCGACAAGTTAGGTCTAACCTATGAAAGAACAGCCAAGTCCCAAGCACCTAGTTTCACTAAAAACTTCTTACAAGACCATAGCCATCCGGTTGCCAAGAAGATTCTGGAGATACGGGAGTACAACAAGGCGAACACCACCTTTGTGGATACGATCCTTCATCATCAGTACGATGATCGCATCCACTGTGAGTTTAACCAGTTGCGCTCGGATGACGGTGGGACTGTGTCGGGCAGATTTTCCTCTAGTCATCCAAATTTGCAGCAAGTACCCGCTCGACATCCTGAAATTAAACAACTCGTCCGGGGCCTCTTCTTACCAGAAGAAGGATGCGTCTGGGGGAGCTTCGACTACAGCGCCCAAGAACCGAGATGGTTGATGCATTATGCATCCCTCACTCCTTCTACGAAGGATCATCCCAAGGTTAAAGAAATTGTGGAGCTATACAAACAGGATGATATTGACTTCCACCAGATGGTTGCGGATATGGCTGGGCTCGACAGGCGTCGCGCTAAGACCATTAACCTGGGAATTATGTATGGAATGGGGCTGGCCAAACTAGGCAACATGCTTGGCAAGTTAAGTATGGAAGAGGCCAGAGAAATACGGGACGAATACGACGAGAAGGTTCCTTTTATACGTACATTGGCATCTACTGTAATGAAACATGCTTCTTCTCAGAAAGAATTACACACCCTGATGGGACGCAAGTGCAGATTTCCCATGAGAGATAAAGGGTTCCGCGCCAAGATATCCCCTGTCCACGTGGATAAGCTGGAAGAAAGATGGCGTGATATAATTGCCACACCTGAAGCCGAGCGGCAGGAATACTGGAGGGACCATGACCCTGATAAGTACCAGGTCGCGTTCACGTTTAAGGCACTTAACCGATTAATTCAAGCCTCCAGTGCGGACCAGACCAAGAAAGCTATGCAGGACTGTATGGGAAGTGGGTACATACCAATGCTTACGGTTCATGACGAGTTGTGCTTTTCCATTGAGGATGACACTCAGATCGAAAGTATTAAATTATTAATGGAGAACTGTGTGACGGATATGAAGATACCGTCACGGGTTGATGTCGGTATAGGAGAAAACTGGGGGGATGCGAAGTAGTTAGTGGCCTTTTGAAAAAGGTATCCATTGGTTTCCGGTACCAACAGTACAGGAAAGTGAATCCACTCCCGTAAGGACCAAGGTCCATGATCCTTCGTCAGATACAAACAATTCAAAGAGATATTTATTATTAGGAGGGGCAATCAGACCTTGCCAAGTTAAATGTTCTTGGGCTTCTGAGGCCAATAGAGCCACAAAATAATCTCTAGGTACTCTTGGATGGTTTAAACAGGGACTTATTGCCCAGGCAAAGGATGGGAACATGACCAACAAAAAGGCCAGCCACTTCATTGTCCTATCCACTTGTAATGGGGGGGTCTGTAGATTTAGGAGTTATACTACCAATCCCCTCACTCGCCATATTAAGATACTCGTTTGGATCCACCCTACGGCTGGCAGCCAGGGAAACAATGGCTTGCCGAATGGGGATCCCACCGGAAGTAGCCACCTGTTGTGCAGTCTCTGGGCTTTGATATGCCATACTAAGATCTTTCTCCTTGGCAGCAGTCTCCATCCGCTATGCACTTGCAATCAGCGCATTGGTAATGACCATGGACAAAGATTTTTGGTTTATCGCAGCCGCACTTAGGACAAACTGGACCAGGTCCTCCCGTCGAAGCGGCGAGCGCTATTTCTGTTTCTAGTTCCGACATAACTGCAATGCACCCATCCTGAGTGGGGTTCCCCTTCCTTGTAAAATTCCAGTATCAATTGATCGTAAGTTAGCTCATTAATAATCAATCGTGCCACATCTATGTTCGGTATTCCCGGAACCTCGAAGTCAACCGCTTGACCAATTATATGCTGTGACCTGTCCGAGGACCCTAGTAACTGGTTAAGATCTATACACCTGTAACCACTTGAGGGAGTAAAGGGGCGACCATAGTGCGTCCTCACCGGCTCAAGAATATTGGTGCATACTTCCTTCAGGTTCTTTATCGACTCCTCATCTGGTGTGTTGTCTATTCCGTTTCGTGTTGCCGTCTGCGACTTGGTTAACTCCCATAGGGAGAAGTGGTCGGATAGTTTCATTATTGTCTAAGGCCCAGTAACTTTTCCTGTTCAACTTGACGCATTATGTCTCCCGCGTTGTACTCAGGGATGGCATATCTGCCAACAGGAGAAGCGCCAGGGGCCGGGGCTCCTGGAACAGGCATCGAAGTTGGGGGCCTGACTTGGGTTCGTTCAGTAATTACGGGTCCAACTCCAGTTGCCACCCGTTTCTTAAAGGCAGATGCTCTCTTTTGTTCCTCTTCTATTTGTAGTGCTGTGGCCTGTATACCTGTTCTTCCTGCCCCAGCCCACGCGAGTCCGAGAGCACGTTCCAAGTTACCAGCATTAGCTAAATCCCCTGTAGGTCGTGCCATCGTGTTTAAAAAGAATTTAGACCGTAGTACAGTTGCTGCTGTTTTGAGTCCAAGTACAGTTGATAGCACACCAATAGGCTTAATAAACATAGCCCCCATGGTAAGAGAACGAGCAATATTTGCAGTTTCCAAACCACCTAGTCCAGCTAAAGGACGCATAGACACGGCTTCTGCTTTTTTCGCTAATAATTCAATTCCTTTGATTACTTCAGTTCCGAATAAATCTTCCATTTTATCTCGTCCAAGAGAGTCTATGGATTTCATTATCTGGTCATGCTTTCTCCCGCTCATTACTTCTTTAACAAATTCTGGGGAAAGTGTTCGTTTACCACGCGCAGTTATTTCTGAACTTGGGTCCCCTATTGATCCAAGAATACGAGCTAAAAGCGTATCCTTAACATCATTCATAACGGATGAATCTGCCCCAAAAAGTTCTCTTGCCTGTCGAATAGTATCCTTGTTTCTGGTAACTAGATTAACCACTTTGTCCATCTCACCAGAACGAGCGGCTGTTTCTAAATTTCGTAAAAATGGAAGCCCCTTCAAATCTTCCACAGTCCCTGTCATTTGTCGGACAGCTTCTATCTGTTCTGTAATTGGGCGCCCTGCTAAACTGCGAAGCTCTGCTTCTCCTATCTCATCCCCTACAAGTGATATATCGGCCACGCTCCGCATAACAGCGTCATAGTCCTTGCCGAATAAGACTTTTCCTGTGGAACCTAATTCACGAATCTGTGCAGAAAGTTTAAGAGGATCTGTGCGCCCAAAAATATTAGTGGTTGAAGGATCGTTTATGGCCCTTTCCATCCATCTTCTAGCCAGACTTTGGCGTACAGCCGTCCTATAGTTAGTACCAGCCTTTCTAGCTTCGGCAACTTCATTGGCGAAGGATCGTTGTTGATCAAAACGCCGTTTGAAAAATCTGGCCAACGGATCATCTGGATTAGCGGCAACTGTCTCACGGAGATTAATAACTGTTGGCTTGGCCCCCGGCGCTCGTTTCGGCTTACCAACAGCTGCTGACGGATCAATCTTTACGTCTATGGGATCAATCTTTACATTTATGTCGGGGACTAAATCAAGATAACTTCGTGGTCCTGGCTGAATTGGGAATCCTTCTTTGCCTCCTAATCCTTTACGAGGGGTGGGACGGGTGGCATCCAATAAATCTTTTAATAATTTTCCCCTATTAGGTTGGATAATTGTTTCCAGAATCGCATCTGGATCAACTAGTTCGCCGCCTTTTGACTCTAAGGTCATTTTCTTCGCCAAGAAGGTATCGAATCTTCCTATTCCTTTTTTATAAAAATCTTGGGCATTTCTTAGTGCTTCAAAACCAGCTTTCTGCATGTCCCACCTAGCCAACACTGCAGCTGTTTCATCCTTAGAAAGAAGTCGTTTACCAACTGGATCTTGCATCTGTCCAGAAGCCCACACCTCTGGGCGATTGGTATCCAAGAAGGAGACATGGGCCTCGTCAATAGAATCATCTACCTTCTTTAATAACTGGGTTAAAAGCATCCTATCCTGAGAACCAATCAGACTTGGATCGTAAGACGCTTCTCTAAGGGCTGTACGGACCATGTTCATGGTGTCCACGGACACATTATCATTTAGACCATTAATAACTTTTCCTAACGCAGATTTTTCTATTTCTGGACCAGTAGCTATGTGTTTTTTTACTATTTGGGCAAGAGCATTTTTGAGGGGTTGCGTTCCTATTATATCTTTATCGCCAAACAACTCACTTGCTTTGGCATATAGCATATCGACATCTTCATCAAACCGGGCTTTGTTTACTTTGATCGCCCGTAAAGCGAATTCTCCTCCCTCATAACTTGTATCTCCAAATCGCGCGATTAACGAAGATATCTCTCGGTCTACCGTATTTTTTAATCTCGCGTTTGCCTGTTTAGCTAATTCTTCAGGGGAAGAATACAATCGTTCTATATCCCGTTTCAACGAACTCAAGAACTCCGTAGAAGTACGTTGAGCTTGTTCTTCTGGGATATCCATTTGACGTAGAAGGTTCAAATAAGATACCTGTAAGTACTCAGCATTTCTTGTTGCTACCCTAGCATTAGGGAATACACCTTCAAAAAATGCTTGTGCTCTTCCTAATAGAGGAGCGGTGTTAGTAGCACGTAATGTTGGTCTTCCAGTGACTGTTTTACCTGTCACAGGGTCAGTTTCTCCAGCCAGGATTTCTCTGGCTGTGGTCCTAGTGACGTTTGCCTCTGGATTGCCGGGTCCTTTAATTAGTCTTCCGAATAATCTGTTTAATAATCGTCCACCAATTTCCCCTGTTCCTCCAGCCGCAAACTCAAAGAAAAGGTTTTTGGCATCTTCTCCTAATGTCTGGTCACGGACACCTTGAGAGTATTCAATTGCCTCATCTGCTACATAGCCCATCGCACTGGCCCCTCCTACGAGTAAGGCAGCAAGTGGAATACCGACACCAGTAGTGGCTAGGGCAGCGGCAGTACCAGCAATAAGGGGTCCTCGAGCTTCTCCTGTAAGATCAACTATATCCTCCCAAGAGAAACCAGACTCATCCACCGCTAGTTTGGTGCGTCCTTGTACCTCTTTAAGGCCATACTGCTGCTGAACATCTTCAGGAATGTGTTCCAAATCCAGAATAAATCTTCCTTCTGCATCCTGGAAAAATCCTTCCTCTGGGATTCCCTTTCTTAGAAGCTGTAATCTGCGTTCTCTATCGTTATTACCAGATCCAAAGGCAAAGCGTAGCGCGTCACTTTTGACACCCGTTTTATAATCAATCTCAGTGGCTGGAATTTCGGTAGCAGCGGGGACTTCCTCAGTTACCGATACTTCTTCTTCGGTAACTTCCGCATCCGAGAAAAAGGTTTCACGGATCGCTGCTTCTTCTTCAGGAGTGGGGGTATCCCCTGCTATTACGACTTGTTGTATACCAGTGGGAGTTTGAACTTGGATCGTTGCCATTTAGCCCACCCTCTTTTGCGGCACCGACTTTTGCATATGCCATAAACCATCCTCATCTTGGTACATACCAGGAACAGGAGTTTGGGTAGGAACTAATTCTTCTCGCACGGCTTCTGGAGTGTATGCCTGTTTAATCCTTTCTGGCTCAACTCCAAACTCTCGCCATGTACGGTAGTAAGAATTATCTAAATTTCCGTGTGCTCTTGCCAAAACTCCTTCTAATATCCCCAAGCGCAATCGAAGTTGCTCTTCAGAAGTAGAGGCCCCTGCTACCCATTTAAACTTCCCGTCTGGTCCCTCTGCCATACCCAGTGCAGAGGCAACAAGCATTCTGTCTCTATCCGATATGGTCTTACCTGATTCTCCAAGGAGCAACGGGGCCATTTGTATGGATAACATGCGAAGATAAGTATGGTATCTGTTAGTTGCACTAACTTGGATGTTTTTATCCATAAACTGATTATATTGTTCAAGCTCCTCTGGACTCAGGTTTTCCGTAGATGTGAATAGTCCACTCTCTGGACGTACAAAGGCTCTGTAAATATCTTTACCCTTACCGATTAGTGCATCGAATCCAGAAATTTCTTCGCCTGTCCCTTCTTCATTTAACGCACCCTTTGCGAATGTTACCAATCCAGTCATTCCACCTAGAGCAGACAGCCCTTTTTCATACTCCAATACTAATTTCTCAGGATTTAACAGTATTGGTTTTGCTTCCGCTTCGGCTCCGTGTGCGCTTGGATATATTACATCCAACTCTATATCCCTTTTATTAAACTGGGTTTTGTAAGTGCCGACTGTTTTCATATATGGGAATCTGGCCGCCGCTGATGCAGCCTTTGCTTCCGCGTCCGCTATCCACCAAGCTTCAGGGATAAGCTGGATTCCAGTTTCCCTTTGAATGGCCTCTACTTGTCGGTCATTTAAACGGTTTACTCCCGCTCTAAATCGTTCGACAATCTGTCCATTAGCGTCCTTAAAGGTGATGTCGTTATCCAACATATAATTATTTTTAGCACGTTCAGCGGATCTTTCTTCTGCACCAAGAGTGTCTCTCTTTGTGAATGCGTATTGACCACCAGATAGATTGATACTGCGGATATACTTCTCTCTCTCTTTCGCATCTTCAATGAACTGAGGAAGTACGGCCAAGGCACCTTGAGATACGTTGGTGATAGGATCGTCACTTTTCCCTGCAGCAATGGCTAAACCAAGCATTAATAAATTAAGACCTGATGTACTTTTGTCACTGTACTCAGGCATTGCGTCTACAAACTCTTTTTGGGCGGCAGCTACATTAAAAGCAGGATTGGGGGAATAGAGTGCCTCGACTGGAGATTTCGCGGATGGTTCATCTGAATCGCCGGGGGTTACCTCCACCGTAGTACTACTCTTCAGGGAAGAATCACTTTCAGCCAAACTTTCTAGGGCCTCTGCTACACTCATACCTTTACCATTTATAAGAGGAAGAACGGCGTTTGCCGTTTCTACATCTAGACCAGCGGCCGTTAACTCTGTCAGTGTCATTTGCCCAGTAGTCGTATCAGCCGCAGTTTCTTCCCCCGCAGTTTTGACTTCTGATGGAGGTTTCTGAACGACTGCTGATTCTTCACCGCTACGGGTCACTGAAGTGGTTTGGTCAATAGCTATGGAAGTAGGAAATTGCTCGGCTGCTGCTATATCTGCGGCAGTTGGCTCTGTTGCGGAGGCTAATGGATCTAGGGTGGCGGCTGCTGCCCTTCGTTGCTCTAGGACAGAAGGTCCTGTGAACTTCTCAACTAGAGCTTTACCTGGGGACCAATTAGAAAGCAGCGATCCCCCGCCGGGAAGCGCAGGACTATCACTGGCTTCGGGTGGTAGAAGCTGGTTTTGATCTGGTTTTTGTATAAGAGCATCTTGTGCAACAACATCTTCTACCGTCATCCCCGCTGGTTCGGGAGCAGATTTAATCTGAGGTTCGATAAGAGGCGTAGGTACATTTTCCGCCATAAGTACTTCGGACGGAACAGGGGTTGGAGAAATATCATAAGGTTCGCCAGCGCCAGGAGGAAATATTCCACGGACAGGTACGGCTGTTTCCATAGGAGAAGGAGGTGGCGCAGAAACTATATCTACAGATTCAGGAGTAACCATTGCTTCCATTGCAGTTGGCTGAGTAATAGGAACCGCTTCCGTGGGGGCAACAGGTTCTTCTGACGCTATAAGACTTTCCCCTATTTCTAATCCTCCAACGGTAGAGATAATCTCTTCTACTGATTGTCCAGGAAAATGTTCATTGACGAGCGATCCAAAAACTTTTGCACCTGAAGTAGGATCCTTAGAATCTGTTCTGTACTTCTCATTAATAGCATCCAGGACTTGGTTTTCTAGAGCCCTATCCCCGGATCTTTGAGCCTCACTAAGCCGACGAACATCCTCCGCAATTTGCCGTTTTATATCTCCAGACAATTGCTGTGCATACCAATCACTCTCTGAAGTAATCGCCGGTAATTCTTCCATAGCGGCTGGTTGCATCATGCTTGGTAGATTTCTACCTATGGTCCCTAGTCCACCATACTGGAACCTGGCAACCCCACCCTGGTTCATGGACAGTGTACCACCGCCCTGTGGATTCACGGCATCCGCCGTTACTGCGTCGATCAAGGGACTCGAAGAAGAAAGGATCCCG
>Ga0114904_1000540_pt1 | contig 20502 bp, 15 predicted proteins | sample MalvirDeepMed_s6_FD_83498 | JGI IMG/M metagenome (GOLD analysis project Ga0114904, IMG submission 83498) | Marine viral communities from the Global Malaspina Expedition - Malaspina viral metaG DeepMed_s6 | ecosystem: Environmental > Aquatic > Marine > Oceanic | place: Mediterranean Sea... | reverse complement strand
TACCAAAACCGGTGATGTTATCATGTCTTCTGAAACCGGGGTTTTAAATATTGAGCCTAAAAACGTTGCATTCCACGGTAGATTAGAGCCGGGGAAAATGTTTTTAGTTGATATGAAAGCCGGTCGCATCGTAAACGATGAAGAGGTTAAAGAAAGTATTGTTACTCAAAAACCATATCAGGAATGGCTTGATCAAAATCGAGTTCATTTAAAGGATATTCCATATCGTGACGTAGATTTTAAACTGGAAGATACCGTTTATGATCTGCGCAAAAATGCTTTTGGCTATACAAAAGAAGATGTAAACACCATCATTCTTCCGATGGCTACAAAAGGTAAAGAGCCTATTGGATCTATGGGATCTGATACGCCTCTTGCAGTTCTTTCAGATCGTCCTCAACTTATATATAACTATTTTAAGCAATTATTTGCTCAAGTAACTAACCCGCCTCTCGATGGAATTCGAGAAGAACTTATCACTGATTTGAGCCTTACTTTAGGTCCTGATACCAATTTAATGGAGATCACGCCTGATTATTGTAAAAAAATCAGAATCCAAAACCCGGTTATATCTAAAGAGGATCTTGATAAAATAAAGAATTTTGACAATCCTGATTTTAAGAACACTTCAATACCGATGCTTTACGAAGCAAAACGCGGTTTGAATGGTCTTGAAGATGCCTTAGATAAAATGGTAGCGATGGCCTCAAAAAGTATTGATGATGGCCATACCATTTTAATTTTATCAGATAGAGGAGTAAATGCCGAAATGGCGCCAATTCCTGCTTTGCTGGCTTGTTCCTACCTAAACAGTGGTTTGTTCAGAAGTGGACAGCGTTCTAAAATGAGTATAATCGTCGAATCTGCAGAACCTCGAGAAGTGCATCACTTTGCATTATTGTTTGGTTATGGTGCGAGTGCGATTAACCCATACATGGTAAATGAGATCATTCAAAAGGAAATCGAAGCTGGTAACCTAGACGGAATTGATTTTACAACTGCAGTTGAGAATTATAACAAAGCCATTGGTAAAGGAGTTGTAAAGGTTATGAATAAGATTGGTATTTCTACCTTGAATTCATACCGTGGTTCTCGATTATTTGAAGCTTTAGGGCTCAACTCTAAACTCATTTCAAAATATTTCCCAAATACTCCAAGTAGAATTGAAGGAATTGGATTATATGAAGTAGAGCAAGAGATTGCCAAGCGTCACAGCCGTACATTTGACAGCAAAAATATTTCTGGAAATCTTAGTCTGGATGCAGGTGGAGAATACCGATGGAGACGTAATGGAGAACGACATATGTTCAATCCGTTATCAATTGCTAAACTTCAAGAGGCTGTTAGACGTAATAATCCAACGACGTATAAAGAATACTCAAAACTGATCAACGAGCAGTCTAAACAATTAATGACGATACGTGGTCTTTTTGAATTTTCAAATTACGATCCAATTCCAATTGAAGAAGTAGAACCGTGGACTGAAATTGTAAAGCGTTTCAAAACCGGAGCAATGTCTTATGGGTCTATCAGTAAAGAAGCACACGAGAATCTTGCTGTTGCGATGAACCGTATAGGTGGTAAAAGTAACAGTGGAGAAGGAGGAGAAGATGCAGAACGTTTCTATAAGAGTCCTAATGGCGATTGGAGAAACTCAGCGATCAAGCAGGTAGCTTCTGGTCGTTTTGGTGTGACGAGTAATTACTTGAGTAGTGCCAAAGAAATACAGATTAAAATGGCTCAGGGTGCAAAACCCGGAGAAGGTGGGCAACTTCCTGGTGAAAAAGTAAATAAATTTATTGCCAAAACGCGTAAGAGTACGCCATACGTTGGTTTGATTTCACCACCACCACATCACGATATCTATTCGATTGAAGATTTAGCACAATTGATTTATGATTTAAAATCTGCTAACCGTGAAGCGCGTATAAATGTTAAACTTGTTTCTGAAGTTGGTGTTGGTACGGTAGCTGCCGGTGTTGCAAAAGCGATGGCAGATGTAATTCTGGTTTCAGGTTATGACGGAGGAACCGGTGCATCACCATTAACCTCACTGCGTCACGCAGGTTTACCTTGGGAATTAGGTATTGCCGAAGCACAACAAACCTTAGTTCTTAATGATTTACGTAGCCGTATTCGTTTAGAATGTGACGGGCAATTAAAAACCGGCCGTGATGTTGCCGTAGCCTGTTTACTAGGTGCAGAAGAATTCGGTTTTGCAACGGCGCCATTGGTTGCTTCAGGGTGTATTATGATGCGCGTGTGTCATTTAAATACGTGTCCTGTAGGTATCGCAACACAAAACCCAGAATTACGTAAGAAATTCAAAGGTCAACCCGAGCACGTTGTGAACTTTATGTACTTCATTGCAGAAGAATTAAGAGAGATTATGGCTCAGTTAGGATTCCGAACTGTTGATGAGATGGTTGGACAAGCGCATAAGTTAGACCGAAACAAGGCGATTGAGCATTACAAAGCTGCAGGAATTGATCTCTCACCAATCTTGCATAATATTCAGGTTCCAGAAGGTGTAAAAATCTATAATACAGAAACTCAAAATCACCATTTAGAAAAGTCTATCGATTTTGAAATCATAGAGTTGGCGCACACGGCGCTTTTCAGAAAAGAGAAGACAACTTTAGATATGCGTATTACCAACTTGGATCGTGCAGTTGGTGCGATCTTAAGTAATGAAATATCTAAGATTTATGGCGAGCAAGGTCTTCCTGACAATACTCTAAAGGTGAATTTTAAAGGATCTGCCGGACAGAGTTTTGGTGCATTTGCCACTAAAGGTCTTACGCTTAAGATAGATGGAAACGCTAATGATTATGTAGGTAAAGGACTTTCAGGAGCTCGCTTAATTATCAAAGTTCCAGAAGAGGCCTCTTTTGAAGCTAATGAAAACATCATAATTGGTAACGTAGCACTTTATGGCGCAACGAGTGGAGAGGCATACTTTAATGGTGTTGCTGGTGAGCGTTTTTGTGTACGTAATAGTGGTGCTACTGCTGTTGTTGAAGGAATCGGTGACCACGGTTGTGAATATATGACCGGTGGTGTAGCTGTCATTCTAGGTTCTACGGGTAGAAACTTTGGTGCCGGTATGAGTGGTGGTATTGCTTATGTTTTAGACGAGGATGAGAAATTCAAGTCAAAATGTAATGCCGAAGATCTAAATCTTGATCCGGTAACCGAAGAAGATGACGTACAGCAACTAAAAGAATTAATAACCAATCATTACAATTATACGCAAAGTGCATTGGCGCAGCGTATTCTTGAGAATTGGGATTCTTACATCACCAAGTTTGTTAAAGTGCTACCGGAAGAATACCGTCAGGCTTTGATAAGATTGGAAGAAGAAGAAAAATTAACAGATTTAACGGAATAATAGAATCATGGGAAAAGTAACCGGATTTTTAGAATACGATAGAAAAAATGAACCGTACAAACCTGTTGAGGAACGGATTCAGAAATATGAGGAGTTTACCATTCCGCTAGAAAAACCTGAATTAAAAAAGCAAGGTGCCCGTTGTATGGATTGCGGAATTCCATTTTGCCATAGTGGTTGTCCACTGGGTAATTTAATTCCAGATTTTAACGACGCGGTTTATCGTGAGCGGTGGGAGGAAGCAGCATCTATTTTACATGGAACCAATAATTTCCCTGAATTTACGGGAAGATTATGTCCGGCTCCTTGTGAAGAAGCTTGTGTACTTGGGATCAATGAAGATCCTGTGACCATTGAGAATATTGAAAAAAATATTGCAGAAGAAGCCTTTAAAAATGGTTGGGTAAAAGCAAATCCACCTGAAAAGCGTACAGGAAAAACAGTTGCCGTTATAGGTTCAGGACCTGCTGGTCTTGCTACTGCGCAGCAGCTTAACCGTGCCGGGCATACTGTAACTGTATTTGAGCGTGATGAAAAACCGGGAGGTTTACTGCGTTATGGTATTCCTGATTTTAAAATGGAAAAACATATCATAGACCGCAGACTAGCAGTTTTAGAGGAAGAAGGAATAATCTTTAAATGTGGTGTTCACGTTGGTAAGGATGTAAAAGCAGATGATTTAAAAAATGACTTTGATGCAGTTGTACTTTCTACAGGAGCTACTGTACGTCGCAACTTACCAATTCCGGGCGCAGATCTTAAAGGGGTTTATCAGGCTATGGATTTCTTACCGCAAAACAATCGTCGTGTAGATGGTTTAGAATGGAAAGGTGAAGAGATCAAAGCGACTGGAAAGGATGTAATTGTAATTGGTGGTGGAGATACTGGAAGTGACTGTATAGGAACTTCAATTCGTCACGGAGCAAACAGCGTTAAGAATTTTGAGATTATGAGTAAGGGAACGCCTGAGCGTCCTGAAAATCAGCCGTGGCCATATTGGCCAATGCGCCTTCGCACAAGTACCTCACACAAAGAAGGTGCTGAGCGTTTTTTCTCAATCTCTACAAAAAAGTTTGTAGGAGATGACGATGGAAACTTAACCGGTTTGGTTACTGTTGAAGTGGAGTGGACCCACAAACCAGGAGAGCGACCTAATCTCTCTGAAGTTCCGGGAACCGAAAAGGAATGGAAGACCGATATGGTACTTTTAGCACTTGGTTTTACAGGAAGCGAACCTACAATTGCAGAGCAACTGGGAATCAAAATGGATGCACGTACTAATATCGAGGCGTCAATTGAAGATTACTCGACTAATGTGCCGGGTGTTTTTGCAGCTGGAGATTCTCGTCGCGGTCAATCATTAATTGTTTGGGCAATTTCTGAAGGTAGACAAGCCGCACATCACATTGATACTTACTTGATGGGAAGTTCAGATTTACCGCTCAAAGGTGATGGAGATTTACCAAGAGTATAAAATATGAGATTTTAAGTATCTAAAAAACCGAAGATTATAAATCTTCGGTTTTTTTATGTAATAAACGCAACCTTTTTGAGTTTCTAGCATCTATTGGTAAACGTTTAAAAATGATCTTACGACTTTTAGTTTTCAGTTTAATTTTTGGAAGTATTGTTTCTTGCAGTGATGATAACAATACAACTGCCGATTTGGTTCAGGAAACTTCACAAGTAAAGCTTTCTCTCGTTAAAATGACGGGTTCTATTCAAAATTCTGAACAAACAGGAGCTGAGATGGAATGGCAAGAATATTATATCCTAGGACCGGGAATGAGCTTTACAAAGGTGCGAGAACGCGATGGCGAGACTTTAGAATCTAAAGGTACCTTTGATATTGTGATGATCAATAGTGACAAATACCTTCAGTTCACGCATAATTCAAATAATGAATTGGTGGGTAATTGTACAGGAGATGCTGTAGAATTGCTTATGTATACGAGCTCAGATAGCGTTAAAAGTACTTGGCAAAGTTGTGATGGCCCTGGCTTATTCTATACGTTTGAATAAAACACAGTTATAAATGGTAAAAAAGGTTCAACATATATGTTGAACCTTTTTTAGTTGGTAAACGTAGTTAATTGCTGAGCCAGGATATATTTAGCCGCGAGATTATCGTCAATAAACTCATACGAATTAAAATCAAAAGCTTCTTTAAAAACCATAGCTACTCCAAAAAAAGTATAGTCTTTTGCGGCAAGAGCTTCTAGAAGATATCTGTTGGGTTGATAATTAAAAAAAGCTTTCCTGTTGATGACCACATTGTCTGGTCTATAATACGGAATCAAAAACGACATTCTTGAGTCTAGTTGCCAGCTGTAAACTCCCGTGGCCGCCTGTAGCATATTCTCAAACTCTAGTGACATTTGTTGTACGTCGTAAGTCTCATATAACGCAATTAAGATTACTATTTGATTATCATAAGTAGTTGCATAGAAAAGTCCGTCCTCTTGCTTTAATTCCATTCCTTTGGGCAGTGCGATTGTTGCTCCAGTTGTAGCTTCAAGGTATATATCGAAGCTAAAATTGTTATAAACAATACCTTCTTGATCCAGGGCTTGTAAGACTTGATACATACCCATTTCAGGATATTCAGTATAGTTTCCGGTAGCATTGAGTTCATCAAATGTTCTTGATTTTATCAACTGAAACGTAAATTGCTCATTGCTTATTGACTTTGCATCAGATGCTGCGATTTCTTCAGCAAAAAGCGTGTTTACTTTTTGTAGACTGTTTACAGGAAATGTATCGGTTGCATATATAAGTTCTTTTAAGGCGGAAGAAGTAATGCACCAGCTTATTCCGGCGGCTCCATTTTCTAATCCCCCGTCTGCAACACCGATGATTTTTCCGTTTAGATCTACAATAGGAGATCCTGAAAATCCATGAAGTAATTGCCCTTTTAGATACACAATTTCAGTATCAAGAGATGGAAATCCCAACGAGCGTATTTCTTGCTCAGCCGAAGCTTCTAAAAGGTCTTTAAGACGCTTACCTTCGATGAGTCCTACCGTAAAATCCCGATCCTGATACTTATCATTACTTCCATAATAACCTACTGTAAAGACTTTAGAATCTATTGTGGTTTTAGCAATATTTTCAGTCTTTAAATAGTGGTCGGATTCACAATTTTTGAGCGAAAGCAAAACGAGATCAGATTTTTTTGAAATTCTTGACAACTGAACATTACACCACGATTTTTGGCTGGGAAGATAGACTTCGATTTGGTTGGGATTGCCAATGGAATGGAGCGTAGCAATAATTTGTTTTCCGCTTTCAAAGAAAAACCCTGTTGAGAATTTGTTGCCCGATTTAACGCGAACGATGGTTTTACTCACTTCCTCTTTAATACCGGAGTGAGCATTTGCTAACGATAAAAGCGTTGTTAATACAAACAGAATTATTCGCATAACAGCTTTTGTATTTGCATTAATGTTACTCTTAACTGCGCATCGTCTATGCTGTTTTTAGAGAGTGATTGAAACAACCTTTGATAGGCTCCTCCCGATGAAGTAAATGCTTCTTCAATTTCCTGAATAGAAAGTTCGTTTAAAGCTACATCACAGATAGGTAGATCGACATCTTCAGCCATAAGCAATGTACTTTTTACTGCGTTTGCAGAGGCTGCTTCTTTGCTAAAACTATATTTTTGGTTCGCTACAAGACCAAATTTTTTAAAATAGATCAATTCTTTAATTTCATCTTCAGAAAAGTTGGCTGCTTTATAGGTTGCAATCTCTTTTTCTAAGGATGGGGCAAGAACGTCATGTGTGCGCATATAAATCCCTAGAAACAACGCGCAAAAACAACTGAAACTAAATGCACCAATGACGACTTTATTTCCTGTTTCACCTTCTTTATCTGGTCGAAGGCCAAAGAATGCAGCAAGAAGTGAAGTGAGTGCTCCTAAAATGATTCCGGTAACTTGGGCGATCGATAACCCGATAAGCAAGTCAACCAGCAAGCCTAACGCAAATCCTGAAATGAGATCTCTTTTCATAAAAAGAAACTTTGATTACAGGGGATTGATAAAATAATCTAATGGGATTTTAAATGTAGTGTGAAAATAGCAAATATGCAATAAATCACTGTAAAACAAGAGTTTGTAAAATAACAAAGCGCTCTTGCAATTACTCACAAGAACGCTTTTAAATAAAAGGTACTTACTTATCCTTCTTACTCTTAGTTATTAAGCATTACCGGCATCACCAGCATGGTTACTTTTTCACCTTCATCAAGACCGTCTACCGGAGTTAAAATACCGGCACGGTTAGGAAGTGACATTTCTAAAGAAACATCATTAGCATTTAGATTATTCAACATCTCAACGAGAAATCTACTGTTGAAACCTATTTGCATATCATCTCCTTGATAATCACAGGTTAGACGTTCTTCTGCTTTATTGCTGTAATCTACGTCTTCTGCAGAAATATTCAATTCGGCACCGGCGATTTTAAGTCTAATTTGGTGCGTAGTCTTATTTGAGAAAATAGATACACGACGTACAGAATTTAAAAACTGGTTACGATCGATGATCAATTTATTTGGATTCTCTTTAGGGATTACCGCTTCATAGTTAGGATATTTCCCATCGATTAGACGACATAACAACTGCACATTGTCAAAGCTAAATTTAGCATTTGAGTCGTTATACTCTACATTGATGTCGTCGTCACTTGATGCCAAAATTCCTTTTAAAAGGTTCAATGGTTTTTTAGGCATAATAAACTCAGCTGTTTGATTGGCTTGTACATCAGTACGCCCGTATTTAACCAACTTGTGTGCATCAGTAGCAACAAAAGTTAAACCTTCAGTATCAAACTGAAAGAAAACTCCGCTCATCACCGGTCTTAGGTCGTCATTTCCTGTAGCAAAAATGGTATTGCTTACCGCTGTTGCCAAAACACCTGCAGGAATAGTTACTTTACTTGGGTCATCAAGTTCTACAGCGTTCGGGAATTCTTCACCAGAAGCGTATGCTAATGCATATTTACCGTGATTAGAGCTAATCTCTATAGTATTGTTATCTCCCGCAACAAATGTTAAAGGTTGCTCAGGAAAGGTTTTTAAAGTGTCTAACAAGAGACGCGCAGGAACGGCGATATTTCCACTGTCTTCAGATTCTACTTCAAGAGTAGCAATCATGGTTGTCTCTAAATCTGAAGCAGAGACTTTGAGTACATTTTCTTCTAATTCAAATAAAAAATTATCTAAAATTGGAAGCGTGTTGCTATTGCTAATTACACCGCCTAAAACCTGTAATTGTTTTAAAAGGTATGAACTTGATACAATAAATTTCATAAGAAGTAGCTATTTATGCTATTTGACACGAGGTCAAAACTAGAATTCAAATTGGTTGTGAATTTTTTAATTTCAGCTGTCACACAGCTTCACAAAGATATCGTAATAGCATTTTTTGCCGAAACAAACTTATCAACACTTAGCGGCTGTATTTACGCCGTCTGAGATAGGTGTAAATAAGTGCGAAAAGTAAAAGAATCGCAAGCGGAAGCCCTATTGTCAAGGCCTGCCAAGTGGCGCGGTCATTTGTAGTTTTTTGAATATCGAGTGCTGGAAGTACAATACTTTTACTTCTAATGTTAATAAGACCATTATCGTCTAGAAGATAATTGACCGCATTGAGTAAAAATTCTTTATTTCCATACTCTTTAAATGTGAATTTATCAAAACCGAGTTCAAGCGGTCTTCCGTTTTGATCCAGATCATTTTTGATCAGATCTCCATCAGCAATAACAATCATTGCTGTTTTTTGTTTTGCGCTTTCGCGAAAGGGAATCACACTGTTTTCTATAGGAAGAATTCTGTTTTTAAAAGCTGAAGTAAATTCTCCTTCTAATAAAACCGCTAGATTTTGAGGTCCTGCAGCATAATTTTCAGGACGTGGTTCTGTGGTGATCGTTTCTAAACTTACCGGAGCAGGAACACCATCTATTTTTGAAAGTACCGAACTTTGCAGCAAAACCGTCTTTTGTATTTTGGTGTCAAGCAAATCTATTTGATTGGCGTATTCAAAAGCCACAGGATTGTCAATATTGGTATTTATAGGATGATTTTCCTTAGAAGTAACCAGTGGATAATAAAACCAAGGCAACTGTGTATATTGAGAATTTGATGCTTCACCACTAGCTAAAACCAAAGGAGCTGCATATAAATCTTCAACCAAAACAGGATTTATGCGTATCCCATATTTAAAAAATAAATCGTCAAGATTGAGTCTTCTACCAGTTGCTAAGGCCATCCCATCCCGTTGATAAAGGCTATCGGTTTCCATCGCCACCTGATCGAATAGAAAGAGCGATTTTCCGCCCTGCATAGTGAATTGATCTAACGCATACTTTTGAGCATCAGTAAAGGCGATCGTAGGTTTTGCAGCAACCACCAGATCAAACTTATTTAAGGCTGTCATCACCGTATCGGGACTAGCACTTAAAGAGTCTAAAGGAAAAGGAGCAATATAATAACGTTCTCTGAGCGTTTTAAAGAAATCTGCAATGTATTTGTCTTCCAGTTCGCCGTTACCCTTAAGCACTGCAATACGCTTATTTTTCTGATTTAGTACTCTGTAAAAACCGCTAGAGAATGCATATTCCAGATTTTGTACAGATCTGCTCACGAGTTCATCAGGAGAAGCTCCCAGCGTCTTTTTTAAAAGCGAAACAGGAACGGTTTTTCCGCGATAAGAAACCAGCGCCCAAGGAAAAATATATTCTTGACTCACCTTACCATTATCTCGCAATTGAACTTGCTCAGGACGCATCCCGCGGTTATTAAAATCTTGAGCAATTTGTTCAGGATTAGCACCTTCTGGAACCGGATTTACAAAAGCAAATTTGATATTGGGATTTTCTGCAGCGTACTCCTCAAGTAATTGACGCGTTTCAATTTGTAATTTATTAAAAGCATCAGGTAGTTCTCCTGAGAGAAATACATCGACCACGACTTGGTCTTGTGCTTTAAGGATAATATTTTTTGAGGTATCAGAAAGTGTATATCTTCCGTCTGCGGTCAAATCAACTCTAAAATTAAACCAGTTAGATACAGCAAGAACCGCAATTACACCAGCAAAAAAGGCTACATATCGTAATTTTTGTTTACTCATCCTTTTACAGATTTTGATTCTAGTTTAAAAACAGTCAAAGCAATAAATACTGAAGTCACACTCAAAAAATAGATAAGGTCCCGACTGTCTAATACACCGCGCCCGATACTTTCAAAATGCCGCTGAAGACTTAAACCTCTAAGAAAATCAACATTCAACGTTTCGGCGATACCGTTAAAACCGTAGTAGAATAAAAAACTGATGAATACAGCGATCAAGAAAGCAACGATTTGATTTTCTGAAAGTGTCGATGCAAAAACACCAATGGAACAATATGCAGTAGCCAGAAATAGAAGACCCAAATAAGAACCAATTAAAATGCCGAGATCATAATTGCCCTGAGGATTGCCCAATTGATCAATAGCATAAACATATACCAGTGTAGGCAAAAGCGCTAGTAGAAGCAAAGCCAAAGCACCAAGAAACTTTCCTAAAACCAATTCTAAGGTGGTGATAGGTCTCGTAAGTAACAATTCGAGCGTTCCCAGTCGCAACTCGTCACTAAAACTGCGCATGGTTACCGCAGGAATCAGGAAGATGAAAATCCAAGGGACGAGTTGGAAAAACGGAGTTAAATCGGCAAAGCCATAATCAAACAGATTAAAATCGTTGTCAAAAACCCATAGAAATAAAGCATTTAAAACAAGAAATAATCCTATTACTAAGTAGCCAACAGGAGAAGCGAAAAATGAATGAAATTCTTTTTTCAGAATTGCGAACATAGGCAAAAGCAGTCTTTACAGCAGGTTATAGATCAGCTATTATTTTCATTGCAACACGAAGGGCTTCGGTGCCATTTGCAAGACTAACGATAGGAGTAGTGTTATGTTGTATCGCATCTGCAAAAGCTTCTAACTCATCAAGTATGGCGTTGTTAGGCTCAACTTCAGGATTGTCAAAATAGATCTGTTTTTTTATTCCTTCAGCATTCTGTAAGATCATTGCAAAATCGTCTGGATTTTCAGGAGCATCTTTCATACGTACCACTTCGCATTTTTTCTCAAGAAAATCTACAGAAATGTATGCGTCTCTTTGAAAAAAACGGGCTTTACGCATTTTTTTCATAGAAATACGACTTGCGGTGAGGTTGGCTACGCATCCGTTTGCAAATTCAATACGCGCATTTGCAATATCTGGTGTGTCACTTATAACTGAAACGCCGGAAGCCGAAATATGCTTTACATCACTTTTTACCACACTCAAAATGGCATCTATGTCGTGAATCATAAGGTCTAGAACCACAGGGACATCTGTGCCGCGTGGATTAAACTCTGCAAGGCGATGTGCCTCTATAAACATAGGGTTGTCAATTAGATGGTTGACAGCTGTAAAAGCAGGATTAAAACGCTCTACGTGTCCTACTTGTCCGCGCACTCCGTGTTTTTTAGCCAGTTCTCTAATGGCTACAGCTTGCTCGACGGTTTGGGTTATAGGTTTTTCTATAAACAAGTGTTTACCCGCCTTGATCACCTGCTCTGCGCACTCAAAATGATGCGTGGTTGGTGTGACCACATCTACCATATCACAAGCAGCGATAAGCGCCTCTATACTTTCAAAACGATGATAACCAAATTCTTCAGCCACGCTGGTTGCCATTGCTTCTGACTCATCATAAAAACCTACGAGTTCATAGCGTTCTGATTGTTGTAAAAGTTTTAAGTGAATTTTGCCCAGGTGACCTGCACCCAGTACGCCGGCTTTAAGCATAGTATTTTTTATTTTTCCTTAAGAAAGGATACGTTTTTTAGAGTTTTCAGGAAAACAATTACCGAAAGGTTTTTTGTTCTTCAATACAAAAATAGACTTTCTTATGCACAATCAGAGCTATATCAGTATTGTTGAAAAAATGACCTGTTTTGACTAGGAAGTGCACCTGCGGTTTATGTATTTTAGCGTTATGAAGGATACTACTCGTCATCAAGGCAAACGTCGCCTGCTCGCTCAAATTGTAGAGAAAAAAGGTGTTTCTAACACCGCTGTTCTGGATGCTATTAGAAAAATACCTAGACATTTTTTTATGGATAGCAGTTTTGAAGATCATGCGTATCAAGACAAAGCTTTCCCAATTGCTGCCGATCAAACGATCTCTCAACCCTTTACTGTAGGTTTTCAGACCGAATTGCTAGAGATAAAGAAAGGTGATAAAATCTTAGAAATAGGTACAGGTAGTGGGTATCAAACTGCAGTTCTCTGCGAAGTGGGGGCAAAAGTATACAGCATAGAACGCCAGCAAGAACTCTTTAGAAAAACCAAAAACTTTCTTTCCAAATTAGGATATAGACCTAAGCGTCTCACTTTTGGCGATGGATATCTTGGGATGCCAGAATTTGCTCCCTTTGATGGAATTATTGTTACCGCAGGAGCACCTTACATTCCAAAACCTCTTTTAGCTCAACTTAAAATAGGAGGTAAGCTCGTAATTCCTGTTGGAGACGAAGTGCAAACGATGATACGCATCGTACGTAAAACCCAAACCGATTTTGAGAAAAAGGAATACGGTGAATTCAGATTTGTTCCTTTACTTGAAGATAAAAACTAGGCGCTTTACTCGGTAAGTGCCTCTTGCCAATATAAATAATGACAAAGTCCTACACAAAGCGTAGATAGTAAAGCTACTGTGTAAACAGGGATGTATTTCAAGGTGATCAATTGCTCTGAAGAAGAGCTGTCTGCGATCGAATATGCGACAAGCGCCATCCCGATCAGCCAAATTAGGCTGCTGGCCACAAGTTGCTTTGAATAATTTTTAAGGTATTTTTTCAATTTTAAAGAACTCATAATAGAAATTTTAGAACTCGATTTTTCGAGGATTTTGTGCGCTAAACAGATCTTCATCAAGATGAAACATCTAAACATATCAGCGCTAATGGCTTCTATAATTCCTTAAAATTTACATAAAAAGAGCTAAAGCTCCAAAAACCTGATTTGCATTAACAAGCTGAACTTTAATTTTTTACCGGAAAAATGGTGTTTGGTGGCATCACAAAATGAGTCCTACCTCGTGGCTGTTTACTTTTCAGGAAATGAAAATATATTATAGTCGATCTCAGGATTGATAAGGATCTCTTTCACTTCAATAGGTTGCCCGCCCTGACTTATTGTAAACGGAAAATAAAGTCCTTCAACTTCTTGATAATTGGTCATTGTGATACTCACGGGCTGACCTAATTGTGTGGTTTCAATAGCAATTGGGTAGTAATTTTGAGCATCAAAATAATAGAAACTCTCATTAGGAACTTCTTCTCCATTTACAAATTTGGGCTCTTGAGTAAGTTTGATCTTAAAAGCTACGATACCATTTTTTGCGACGGTACTTATATATTCGGCTTTGTAGCCATTTTCTCTATAGTGTAAGAGCGGTGAAGGAAAGTCATTGCGCTTCAAGAGCATATTTTTTCTCATATCATCAGAAGAGATCTCTGGTTCCATAGTAAGAAAATTTGTGGTCCACATCGTGGCTCCATCAAATGCCATTTGGGTTACTTTTTTCTTATTATATTCAAAGACGACGGCTTGCTTTCCGCTACGCGTATTGTAAATGTATATAGGTACAGATTGATCTCCTTGTGTAAAGGTACCTTTCATCTTTATAGCGTCGACCTCAGACCAAGCCTCAATCCCGCCCGTACGATCAATATATTTGGTTATGATCTCATCAGCGGTTTGGTTGTACATGGTCTCAATAAGTTCTTCCTGAGAAAAAACAAATGGAGTGATGAGTAAACAAATAATAAGTTTGATTGCTTTCATAGATGTTTTGCTAGAAGTCGTTGCGAAATTAACCATTAATTGGTTTCGGTAGCGCTTGTTTTATAAAATTCTAAACTGCTAAAATTTTGTTTAGTTTGAATAAATAACGCGTGATTACACATTCAAATTATATATTTATGAAATATGGAAGGCGTGTTTAAGCATTCCCACATTTTTAAAGAATTAAGATATGAAGTTTGGAAAAGTAGATGACCCCGGAAGCATTGATTTTACATTACCGCCAGATCATCCTGATACTAAGGTTTTGCTGAATAGTAAAGCAACCACCGAAAAACCACAGCTTTACGTAGGTTGTGCAAAATGGAACAAGCAGGACTTAAAAAACTTTTATCCGCGTGGAACGAAAGACGAATTGGCTTATTATTCTTCCCAATTCAATTCAATTGAATTGAATGCTACTTTTTATCGTTTATTTCCTAAGGAGCAATTTGAGAAATGGTATGAAAAGGTGCCGGCAGATTTCAGGTTTTTCCCAAAAGTGACTCAGAACATTAGTCATTTAAAACGACTCATCAATGCTCCAGAATTACTTCCTGAATATTTAGATCACACGCTTTTATTGAAAGAAAAATTGGGCTGTATCTTTCTACAAATGCATAATAATTTTCAGCCTAAGAACTGGGATCGCGTTGAGCAATTTGTAGAAGCCTGGCCGCAAGAAGTGCCGCTGGCCATTGAGTTTAGACATACAGAGTGGTTTAACGAAGAGGCAGTATCACAAAAGCTTTACCATTTGCTAGAGGTAAATAATATCGCAAACGTTTTGGTAGATACTGCAGGGCGCAGAGATATCATGCATATGCGTATGACCAATAGCGAAGCATTTATACGTTTTGTTGGCGCAAATCACCCTTCAGATTATGAGCGATTAGACGATTGGGTTGCCCGTCTGGGCGTTTGGATCGAAGATGGAATCTCAAAAATCGACTTCTTCATCCACCAAAATGTTGAAAAAGAATCTCCATTGTTGGCTACCTATTTTATTAAAAAAATGAATAAAAAGTATGGTTTTGACCTCAATATACCGGGCGAAGATACCAGTAATCCTAAATTAGATTTATGAGTAAGCTTATTATAGTTGCCGGCGTTTCCGGATCAGGAAAAACGACAATAGGCAAATTGGTTGCCGAAAAATTATCTATTCCTTTTAAAGATGGAGATGACTTTCATCCTCAAAAGAATATTGACAAAATGAAAAGTGGTCAGGCATTAAATGATGAAGACCGAAAGCCTTGGTTAGATATTTTAGCTAAGAAACTTACAGAATGGAGTCACGAAGACGGAGTAGTTCTGGCGTGTTCTGCTCTTAAAGAAGGGTATCGCCAAACCTTAACCGTAAATGATCAAGTTATTTGGGTTTTTCTTGAAGGTTCCTACGAATTGCTAGAATCTCGAATGACAGCACGCAAAAATCACTTTTTTAAAGCTGAATTATTAAAGTCCCAACTAGACACTTTGGAGAAGGCAGATTATGGCATACATGTATCCATAGAACCAAAGCCGGAAGAAATCGTATCTAATATTCTGGATCAAATTAAGTAATACATGGAGGCTAATCTTTTACTCGCTATTCTTGCAGGTATTGCACTGCTTCTTTTTTTGATCTTAAGGTTAAAACTACAGGCATTTATTGCTTTATTAATTTCCGCAATCGTTGTAGGCTCGTTGAGCGGGTTAGAAGGTACTGCCATCATCAAATCTATAACCGAAGGCATAGGAGGAACTTTAGGTTTTGTAGCGACGGTAGTGGGCCTAGGTTCGCTTTTTGGAGCGGTTTTAGAACATTCCGGTGGTGCGCAAGTGATTGCCGCTTTTTTATTGAAAAAATTCGGAATAAAGAATGCGCCATGGTCCATTATGCTAGCCGGTTTTTTTGTCGCCATTCCCGTATTTTTTGATGTGGCGTTTATCATCTTAATTCCGTTGATTTATGCTTTACAGCGGGATACCAAAAAGTCCTTGTTGCTCTATGCTTTACCCTTGTTGGCGGGATTAGCGGTAACACATGCATTTATTCCGCCTACACCGGGTCCCATTGCTGTAGCCGATATTCTAAATGCAAATTTAGGATGGGTGATTGTTTTTGGTTTTATTACCGGTATTCCTACAGCCGCAATCGCAGGGCCATTTTTTGCCAAAAGAATTGCTAAGAAAATTTATATTGAAGCACCTTATGAACAGGTAAAGCAACAAACTTCAACGCAGCAACCACCAAATCCGTTTACGATTCTTGCAATCATCTTTTTACCTATCATTCTGATTGTATTCAACACGGTTTTGACGAGTCCGATAGGTGAAAAATGGGCTTTGCCAGAAGCTTTGATAAATGCAGCTCAACTTTTGGGACATCCGTTTACAGCATTAATTCTTGCCAATTTAATTGCTTGGTATGTTTTAGGCATTCGCCGAAATACTTCAAAAGAAGAACTTCTAGAAGTCTCTTCAAAATCGCTTCAGCCCGCAGGTGTAATCATCTTACTCACCGGTGCCGGTGGAGCATTTAAACAAATTTTAATCGATACGGGAGTAGGGCAGATGATTGCTGAAACTTTGAATAGGGATTATTTTCCGCCGGTTGTTTTCAGTTTTATTTTAGCTGCGCTGGTGCGTGTTATACAAGGTTCTTCAACAGTTGCAATGATCACTTCAGCAGGAATTACCGCGCCTTTGGTCGCTCAGAGTAACCTGAGTGATCCCCAACTTGCAATTCTTGTTATTGCAATAGCAGCGGGAGCCTCTATTTTTTCGCACGTCAATGATAGCGGATTTTGGCTTGTCAAACAATATCTCGGCCTAACCGAAAAGCAAACTTTTAAGACCTGGTCTGTACTTACCACACTCATTGCAGGTACAGGGCTAGTGGTATCTACACTTCTTTGGTTTCTGGTCTAAGCATCTGATTTTTTAGCCTCTGAATTTTGCACAGCGCTTTGTGTAGTTTGTTCAAAACGTAACGGACTGTCTTTTGCAGCGCCGTACAACTTGATTTCCTGAATATCTGCCGGCATATAGAATCCGTGATCTTCTAGAGCTTCTTTAACCTTGCGTACAACGCTACCTTTGGTAATTAAAGCCATTCTACGGAAGTCTTTGGTATCTACCCAAAAATAGACCTTCAGATTCACAGTGCTTGTAGCCAATTCATCCTCAATCACAAAGTTCTCGTGTTCCTCATCTTCAATGACGTTGGGTTCGGCACGCAAAGCATCCATCACCACTTTTTTTGCACCGTCAATATTGTCTTCATAGGCAATACCAATGGTGAACGTCCATCTAAAAAAGCCATCTTCAGTATAGTTAGTTACAGGAGTAGTAAGCACATCACTATTGGGGATGTACACATCTTTTCCGTCAAAAGTTTTGAGTTTGGTATAGCGAAATTCTAATGCTTTTACTTTGCCAAAATTTGCTCCGATCTCTACGGTATCGTTAACATTAAAAGGCCGGTTGAAAGCAAGAATAATCCCGGCGATAAAATTTTCACCAATATCCTTAAACGCGAAGCCCAAAACTACTGCACTGGCGCCTGCAGCAGTAAGAATACCGGTAGCAATGGCACCTAAACCAGCGGCTCTCAGAGCAAGCATCACTGCGATTATAAAAAAAGTAATGCGAATGGCTTTACCTAAAAAGCGACTCATCAAAGGATCTTGTGTGCGCTGTGATATGCGTTGTCGGGCAAAATTGCCTATCCAGGCGCCAATTAGAGAACCTAAAATTATGATGAGAACGCCCAGCCCTATACCGGGTAATTGCGCTATAAAACTGTTATAAAAATCGTGAAAGGCTTCAGATATTATGGTATCATTTTCCATAGGAGAGGTGCTTAGTTAGATTCTTTACGCGTGTCTTTTTGCGTCGCTTCTTTTTCAATAATTTGATAGGCTCTTTTTAGCTGATTCTCGCTAGGCGGCGACGGAGTTTGCTCGTCTTTTTTATCAGATTCCAAAGTCAATTCGGCATAAGCAGGAAAATGATCAGAACCTACATTATTTCCACGCAGCACTTCTTTGGCCCTAAAATGTTCTGAAACAAAAATATGATCAAGTGGCCAACGCAAAATTTTGCTATTTGCGCTAAACGTATTGAACATGCCTCGACCAATGCGTAAATCAAGTAATTCACTTACTTCTTTATACAATTGTGTCGATTCAGACCAAGCTACATCATTAAAATCACCAATTACTAAAACTGGAAGGTGCATATTTCGACTTTTAAAAGCCGTTTTCATCATTTCGGCATCACGATCGGTTGACATAGGATTATGCTGCGGCATTGGAGGTGTGGGGTGAATTGCATAAAGCTGAATATTCTCGCCGGAAGGTAATTTTACTTTAGTTTCTATTGAAGGAATACTATCGTCTATCTGATAATGAATCTCTGCATTTTGCATTGGTAATTTTGAATATAGGAGCATCCCATAGGTGTTATCTAATGGAGCGCCCTTATAATAGTTGTATTCTTTTGATAAAGTTGAGTTTACGGCGTTGAGCCATTTTCTATCTGTTTCCAGTAGCAATAGAATATCCGGATTCTTTGCCTCAACTTCTTGAAGTAGTTTGTCGTGATCTTTATTCTTCTGTAAAACATTTGCCACCATAACTTTAAAGCTATTGTCGCTGTTTTCAATTGTTGCGTCTAAAACTTCTTTCTCCGCTAGTGGGGTGTATGGATAGATTTTCAGTACTTGAAATACCAAACAAGCAATCATAATACTCACAAATGCATAATCTTTTGCCCATTTGATATCGAATTTGATAAAATAAGCGAGTGTTGCAATTGCTGTAAAAATGGTTAACTGTAGGTGAGGAAAATCGAAAATGCGAATCCACCAATAGTCGGCAGCTATAAAAGGGACGAGCGTAAGCACAACAGCGATGCCTCCAAGGATTTGGAGTATGTTTTTAAATGTCATCAGGGTTAGGTTAGTTTCTTTCAACTCCTAAACGGAAATAAAAGTGGTTGACAGGTAAGCTAGCCTTTTAAATCCTGTTGTTGCGTTAAGAAACTGGTAATATCCTTAGATGAAGGCTCTTCGAAGATCTCGAGGTCAAAAAAAGAAACCGCAGCAATGATATGATCAAAAATATCAGCCTGAATATGTTCGTAATTTTCCCATCGTTTGTCTTTGCTAAAGCAGAAAACTTCTATTGGAATACCCTGCGAAGTAGGAGGTAAGTGGCGCACCATCAAGAACAGGTCTTTGTTTATGGCGGGATTCTCATAAAGGTAAGCATCAATATACTTTCTAAAAACGCCTAAGTTGGTTTGATTGAGGCCATTTATCGCAAGGCTTTGGTCTACTTCGTGTTTTCGATTAGAGCGAAGGACCTCTTTTTCCATATGTTCAATATATGGAGCCACAAGCTGAATTCGTTTAAGTTCTTTTAGATCTTCTTCGGTTAAAAATTTAACTGAGTTTTGCTTGATGTAGACCGCTCTTTTAATGCGTCGGCCACTGCTTTCTTGCATTCCTCGCCAGTTTTGAAACGAGTCAGAGATCAAACTATATGTAGGAATGGTGGTATAGGTCATATCCCAATTCTGGACCTTAACCGTGGCGAGATTGATTTCGGTCACGGTACCGTCGGCGCCATATTTGCTGAAAGTGATCCAATCACCAATACGCACGATATCGTTTATAGAAACTTGAATTGAGGCAACAAAGCCCAAAATAGTGTCTTTGAAAATCAAAAGAATAACAGCCGAAGCCGCTCCTAATTGCAATATAAAATCCATTGCATTTTGGTCAAACACCTCGAGGATAAAGAAGAACACGCCAATACCCCAAAGAAAAAGCATAGTAACCTGTAGATAACTTTGTAAGGGTTTGTCGTGAAACTGCTCTTTAGTCTGAAAATAGTCTCTTGACGTACGAAGTAGGCTGCGTATGATCTTTAGAATAAGTAAGATCACATAAAGGTCAAACACTTTTAGAAGCCAATATAAGGTAGTGGGGTATTCTACTAGAAGTTCTGTGAAGAACCATTTGAATATCGCCAGCGGAATAATATGACCAACATATCTCGGGAAATTCGTTAGAATCAGAAAATCATCAAAAGAGGTTTTGGTCTTATTGCTAAATACCTTGAATGCTTCGACGATGAGTTTTTTAAGAAGTTTATCTAATAAGGCAATGAGCAGGATGAAGATAAACGCATTTATAAATACCGTAAGCATTTCAGCATAAAAGGGAACGACACCTAAG
>Ga0114904_1000525_pt1 | contig 20889 bp, 21 predicted proteins | sample MalvirDeepMed_s6_FD_83498 | JGI IMG/M metagenome (GOLD analysis project Ga0114904, IMG submission 83498) | Marine viral communities from the Global Malaspina Expedition - Malaspina viral metaG DeepMed_s6 | ecosystem: Environmental > Aquatic > Marine > Oceanic | place: Mediterranean Sea... | reverse complement strand
GAAGAAATCGCGCGCTGCGTGGTGTTCCTCGCCTCCGATGATGCCGGCTTCATCAACGGCTCGACGATCTCGGCCAATGGCGGCCAGTTCTTCGTCTGACCCCGCCGCCCCGAGCGATTGTCAAAGCCCCGGCGGTCCGCGCCGGGGCTTTTTTCGCCCCCCCGCGCACATCGTGCAGACTTGCACAGGAACGGCGCGCCGACGACGACGTGCCACCGGCACCGCGCGCCCTATATCTGCGCTCACGAGAACCACAGGAGACCCGCCATGCTCAGCCAGATCAAAGGCCTTCACCACGTCACGTCGCTGGCCAGCGGCGCGCAACGGAACAACGCGTTCTTCACCCGGACGCTCGGCCTCCGGCGGGTCAAGAAGACGGTGAATTTCGACCGTCCCGATGTCTATCACCTCTATTACGGCGACGAGATCGGCACGCCCGGCACGGTGATGACCTACTTCCCCTTCCCCAATGCCACCCGCCGGACACCCGGCAGCGGCGAGGTTTCGACCACCGCCTTCTCTGTGCCGAAGGGCAGCCTGCCGTTCTGGGAAGAGCGTCTCGCAGGCCGCAGCACGAGCCTGCGCGAGGGCCGCTTCGGTGAAACGCGGCTGCGGTTCGACGGACCGGATCGCGATGACCTGACCTTGGTGGAGGCCGATGACGACCGGACGCCGTGGACCGGGAGCGGCATCGACGCCGAGACCGCCATTCGCGGCTTCCACTCGGTCGAGCTGGCCGTGTCCGACATCGCCCCCACCGCCGAGTTGCTGCGCTTCATGGGCTATCAGGAGGCCGGAGCCGAGGGCGCGGTGACCCGCTTCGCCATGCCGAACGGCAATGGAGCGGATTTTGTCGATCTGCGGCAAAGCGATGCGCCAGAGGCCGGTCAGGGCGCCGGAAGCGTGCATCATGTGGCCTTTGCCGTTGCAGACCGCGCCGCGCAGAAAGAGGTGCAACAGGCGCTCGAAGACGAGGGCTTTCAGGTGACCGAACAGATCGACCGCGATTACTTCTGGGCGATCTATTTCCGCAGTCCCGGCGGGGTGCTCTTCGAGGTCGCGACCGGCGAGCCGGGCTTTGACCGCGACGAAGAACGCGGCGCGCTTGGCGAAGCGCTGAAGCTGCCCGACCAACACGCCGATCTGCGCGAGCGGCTGGAAGCCACGCTCGAGCCGATCCGCGACTGAGCGCCGACGCTTTGACAAAGTGACGGCGCGGGGGGGGGCCGCCGCGCCGTCACCCTGTTTTTACATTCGGGTGCTTATTTTGTGTCAGCTCCGGGTCGAGCTGCGTGCCCCGCGGATGTCCGGGCTGTACCGACCGTATCCGGGGCCGGCCCGGCAGTCATTCGACCACCAGACCGGTGCGTTGCAAAGTTCAGGCGATCAGTGCGGCTGGGTGCTCAGCTTGTTGATCTGTTCCTTGAGGCGGAGTTTCTGCTTCTTCAGTTCGGCGACGTGCAGGTCGTCAACGCCCGGACTGCGTTGCATTTCTTCAACAGCGGTCGAGAGGTGGTGGTGCTTTTTTTTCAGTTCCTGCAGATGCGAACTCAAGCTCATAGTGTCCTCCTTTGCTGGGTACGAGCCTTCAGTGCAGCACATCCGGCGATTCAAGTCACGCTGCAGATGCGAACGTCCTCAACATTGCCTTACGATGCGTCAACACCGACCGGTCACGGCGGGAAATTGAGCGCGTCGCCTCCCCGCAGCACCGTACGAATGACATCGGTATAGTCTTCGCCGTCTTCAATATGGGCCGGGCCCGAATGCAGGATCAGCGGCGCGTGAAGGCGGAATGCCGCGCGTCCGCCCTTGCGCCCCCGGGCGAAAATCAGCCGAGGCGCCCGGCCCACGCGCGGCGCCAGCGGCCAGAGCTCGAGCGAGCCGAGGCCCTCTTGCATCGCCGCCAGAAGCTCTGGCAAGCGCTCGGCGCGCTGGATGAACGTCGCGGTGCCCTTCGCACGCAGGCGTTTCGCCGCAAGCCGCACCCAGTCGGCCAGAGGCGCCGGACCGGCCAGAGCCATCTCGCGCCCGACATCGGAGGCCACGCTGCGGCTCTCGATCTCGAAATAGGGCGGGTTGGCGATGACGTGATCGACCGTGAGCGCCTTCAGCGCGAGCGGCGGGGCGGCGATGTCGCCCTCGATGACCTCTCCCGCGAGCTGGTTTTCCGCGAGGTTGCGCCGCGCCAGCCCCGCGTAGGCGGGCTGGATCTCGAGCCCGGTGAGGTGCAGCCCCGCCACCCGCGCGCCAAGACAGCACAGCGCCGGCCCGGCGCCGCAGCCGAGCTCGAGAACGCTTTGACCGGGCTTTGCGGGCACGGTTGCGGCCAGAAGCACCGGATCGATGCCGGCCCGGTAGCCCTCACGCGGTTGCCAGAGCCGCACCCGCCCGCCAAGGAAATCGCTGCGCTGCAGCTCCTCCTCGGCGAAGGGCTCAGCCTTCAAAGCGCACCCCGTTCATGCGCAGGATGCGCCGGGCCTCGTCGATCTGGTCGGCCCGGACCATGAGCCGACGCGGCAGAATGCCCAGGCTGCCCTCGAGCACGCTCATGTTTACGTCCAGCTCGAAGCTGTCTATACCCTCCCCGTCGAGAAGGGTTTTGACCAGCGGGATCAGCGTGATGTCGTTTGTGCGCAGAAGCTCTTCCATGCCGGGGATGTAAGGACAGGGGCGCCTCCTTGTCGAGGCCGATACCGAGGGTTTGATGAGTTTGGATACGCCGATGCAGAAGCCGCATGACCGGCTCGCCACGCTGCTTTCCGGGGATATGGACGGGGTCAACGCCCTGATCCGCGAGCGCATGGCGTCGAAGCACGCGCCGCGCATCCCCGAGGTCACCGCGCATCTCGTCGAGGCCGGTGGCAAACGCCTGCGCCCGCTGCTGACCCTCGCCTCGGCGCGGCTCTGTGGCTACGAGGGGCCGTTTCACGTGCATCTCGCGGCGACGGTCGAGTTCATCCACACCGCCACGCTGCTGCATGACGACGTGGTCGACGAGAGCAAGCAGCGCCGGGGCCGCCCGACCGCGAACCTGCTCTGGGACAACAAGTCGAGCGTGCTGGTGGGCGATTATCTCTTTGCCCGCGCCTTCCAGCTGATGGTCGAACCGGGCAACCTGCGGGTGCTCAACATCCTCAGCAACGCCGCGGCCACCATCGCCGAGGGCGAGGTCCTGCAGCTGACCGCGGCGCAGGACCTGCGCACCAACGAAGACATCTACCTGCAGGTCGTGCGCGGCAAGACCGCGGCGCTGTTCTCGGCGGCGACCGAGGTCGGCGGCGTGATCGCCGGTGTCGCGGAAGAGCAGGTTCAGGCACTGTTCGATTACGGCGATGCGCTGGGGATCGCCTTCCAGATCGTCGACGACCTGCTCGACTACCAGGGCGACAGCTCGGCCACCGGGAAGAATGTCGGCGACGATTTCCGCGAGCGCAAGCTGACCTTGCCGGTGATCAAGGCCATCGCCGCCGCCGATGACGACGAGCGCGCCTTCTGGAAGCGCACCATCGAGAAGGGCGACCAGCAGGACGGCGATCTCGAGCACGCGCTGGCGCTGCTCAACAGGCACGGCGCACTTGAGGCAACTCGGAGCGATGCGCAGGCCTGGACCGACAAGGCCAAGGCCGCGATGGAGAAGCTGCCGCAGTCCGAGCTGCGCGACCTGCTGGTCGAACTCGCCGATTTCGTGGTGTCGCGGGTCTACTGACCCCGCGGCGCCGCCAGCGCGGAACAATCGCCGAGCACGCCGCTCGCCACCCACCAGCCCGGCTCGACCACGGCGATGGCCTCGGCCGCGGCCGCCGCCTCCCCCTCCGACAGGAACAGCCCGAAGCATGTGGCCCCGGAGCCCGACATGCGGGCCAGCTTGCAGCCCGGCTGCGCGGTGATCCGGGCCAACACATCGTGGATCGCGGGCTGCACCGCGCAGGCCGGCGCCTGCAGATCGTTGCGCATCTCCGACAGGAAGGCGATCAGCTCGGCCGCGTCCGACATTGGCGGCAGGTCGGCTGGCATCGGTGTGTTGTCGCGGCGCTCGAGCGCGCGGAACACCGCCGGGGTCGAGACCTGCAGGCGTGGGTTGACCAGCACGGCGGCGACCGGCGGCAATGCCAGCGGCGTCAGCGCGTCGCCGATCCCTTCCGCCCGCAGCGGCCGGGCGTAGAGACACATCGGCACATCCGCCCCCAGCGCGAGGATCTGTTCCCCACGCGTTGCGAGCAGCGCCTCGGCCGAGCCATCGCCCCCGGCCCGCGCCGCCATGCCGCGCAGCGTGGCGGCCGCGTCAGCCGAGCCGCCGCCGATGCCCGATGCCGCCGGAAGCGCCTTGTGCAACTGCAGATCCGCCTCGTCGCCCAGTAGCGCCGCCGCTTTGACCACCAGATTGCTGCCATCCTCGGGCACGCCCGCCGCCTCGGGGCCGGACACCCGCAGCGACCGGCCATCGCCTTCGGAGATCGTCAGGAGGTCTCCGACCGGCGCGAAGCTCACCAGCGAATCCAGCGTGTGATAGCCATCCTCGCGGCGGCCGGTCACGTGCAGGGTCAGGTTGATCTTGGCCGGTGCGAAGACCTCACTCGCCATTGGCCATCTTGAGCGGCGGCTGGCCTTCTTCCTCGAGCACCTCGTCGAGCCCGACCTCCAGCTTCTGGCGGATGCGCTCGGGGTCGACCTCGTCCGAGGCCTCGTCCCAGCCGATGAAGCTCAGCGCCCGCTTCCACTGGAACTCGGCCTCGAGCTTGCGCCCCACGGCCCAGTAGACATCGCCCAGGTGGTCATTGACCACCGGATCGACCGCCATCAGCTCGGCAGCACGCTCCATGTATCCGACCGCCTCCTCGTAGCGGCCGAGCTTGTAGAGCGCCCAGCCGAGGCTGTCGATGATGTAGCCACTCTGCGGCTGCGCGGCGACCGCCTCCTCGATCATCGAGAGCGCCTCATCGAGCTTTTCATGCTGTTCGACCAGCGAGTAACCAAGGTAGTTGAGCACTTGCGGCTGGCCCGGGTTGAGCTCGAGCGCCTTGCGGAAATCGGCCTCGGCCTCGTCCCAGTTCTTCAGCCGCTCGTTGCTGATGCCGCGGGCGTAATGCAGGAACCACAGCGAGGGGTTCTCCTCGTCGAAGGTGGCGAGCGCCGCGTCGTAGGCCTCGACCGCCTCGTCGTAGCGCTCCAGCTGGCGCATCATGTCCCCCAGCGCCGACTGAACGGCCGCCTGATTGCCATGGGTGCCGGCAAGCTGCTCCAGCACCTCGACCGCCGCGTCGACCTTGCCGCTCGAGCGCAGCGCCTCGGCGCGGCCCAGCTCGGCGGCATGGTAGGAGGAATCGTCGCGCGGCACCTGCTTGTAGGCGGCAACGGCAAGATCGAACTGGTCAAGCTGCTCGAGCAGGGACGCGGTCATCAGGATGGCGCCGGAGTGATCCGGGCGCAGGTACTGCGCGATGCGGGCATACAGCAGGGTGAAATCGTCTTCGGCCTCGTTGGCGAGCGCGCCCCCGAGGGTGTAGAACACCTCGGCGATGCCGTCCTTGGGCGAGTTCACGTAGGTGAAGGGCAGGCGCTCCCCCTCGACCAGCCGCTGCCGCATCTCGGCAAGCCCCGGATCCATCGGCGGCGGGAAGCCTTCGTCGATCATCGCCACCGCCTCGTCCTGCCGGTCGAGCTGGCTGAGGATCTCGGAGCGCGCCATCACCGCGCGGCGGGTGTATTGCATGCTGCCGGCGCGGTTCTCGGCAAAGATCGCCTCAGCGCCTTCGAAATCCCCGACCGACGCCAGCGCCATGGCCTTGTGGTAGAAGGCGAAGGGCGCGAGGCCGCGCTCCGCCGCGACGGCGTCGAACGCCTCGAGCGCGCCGCTCATCTCCCCCTCGCCAAGAACCGACCAGGCGCGGACCAGCCCGTCGACCAGCGGGCCGACAGCGGTCTCGTCCTCGATCCGCGCGAGAAGGGTGTCGTAATCCTCGGTCTGCGCCAGCTTGGCGATCTGTGCCATGTGCCCGATCTGGCTCTGGAAGCCCTGCTCGGACAGGCGATCGGCCAGCGCCACCGCGTTTTCCACGTCGCCCAGCGAAAGGTTGGCCAGCGTGGCCCGTTCGAGCAGCGAAGGGTTGCCCGGATCGTAGGCCACCGTGCGGCCGTAATACTCGGCCGCGGCCTTGAAATCGCCGTTGAAGCTGGCCTGACGCGCGGCGAGATAGTCGCCCGCGAGGCTTTCGGCGGCCAGCGGTCCGGCGACGCCCAAGGCCATCGTCAGCGCGAGCGCCGTGTTGCGAAGAAGCCCGAGTGCCTTGCCTGCCATGCCAATGCCTCCTTTATCGGTCGGGCAAGACTATCCCCGCCTGCCCTGCCACGCAATGCGCTGCCGGTTCACGCCCGCGTCACCTGCCGGCATGTCCTTGCCGAGGCACGCCGAGGGCAATTCGGGGTTGAAGCTCCCCCGACCGCGGCCGTATATGATATGTTATAACATGATATAGCCGAACCTGGAGGCTCTTTCGATGTCCGCGCAAGACCCCCGCCTTCCCGTCACCGTCCTGTCCGGCTTTCTCGGGGCCGGCAAGACGACGCTGCTCAATCAGGTGCTCAACAACCGCGAGGGCCGCCGCGTCGCGGTGATCGTCAACGACATGTCCGAGGTGAACATCGACGCGGACCTCGTGCGCGACGGTGGCGCCGATCTCAGCCAGACCGAGGAAACGCTGGTCGAGATGTCGAACGGCTGCATCTGCTGCACGCTGCGCGACGACCTGCTGCAGGAAGTCCGCCGGCTCGCCGCCGAAAACCGCTTCGACTACCTGCTGATCGAAAGCACCGGCATCTCCGAGCCGCTGCCCGTCGCCGCCACCTTCGAGTTCCGCGACGAGCTGGGGCAAAGCCTGTCCGACGTGGCGCGGCTCGACACCATGGTGACGGTGGTCGACACGGTGAACCTGCTTCTGAACTACACCAGCCACGATTTCCTGAGGGAGCGCGAAGAGAGCCTCGGCGATGCCGACGAGCGCACGCTGGTCGATCTGCTTGTCGACCAGATCGAGTTCGCCGACGTCGTGGTGCTCAACAAGGTGGGCGCTGCCGGCAAGGACCGCACCGATGCGGCGCGGCTGATCGTGACGGCGCTGAATCCGGATGCCCAGATCCTCGAGGCCGATTTCGGGCAGGTGCCGCAGGACCGCATCTTCGACACCGGCCTGTTCGACTTTGCCACCGCGCACGAGCATCCGCTCTGGGCCAAGGAGCTTTACGGCTTTGACGATCATGTGCCGGAGACCGAGGAATACGGTGTCTCGTCCTTCGTCTATCGCGCCCGGCGTCCGTTTCATCCGCAACGCATCCATGACGTGCTGAACGGGCCGCTGCCCGGCGTGATCCGGGCCAAGGGGCATTTCTGGATCGCCACACGCCCCGACTGGCTGGCGGAGTTCTCGCTGGCGGGCGCACTGCGCAGCGTCCGCCCGACGGGCATGTGGTGGGCCACGATACCCGAGGCCCGGCTCCCCGATCACCCGCAGGCGCAGGCCTATCTGGCGCAGCACTGGCAGGCGCCGTGGGGGGATCGGCGTCAGGAACTGGTGTTCATCGGTGCCGGTGTGGATCGCGCAGCGATCACCGAGGCGCTCGATGCCGCGCTGATGAAGGCCGATACCGGCTTCACGCCCGCGCTCTGGACCACCCTCGAGGATCCCTTCCCCAGCTGGCGCCGCGCCACGGAGGCGGCCTGATGGCGCGCGCCGGGGCCCATAACGGCCAGAGCGCCCTGCGCCGCCGCAGGCAGAGCGGCGATCCGATGCAGAGCTTCGACCGACTGCCCCCGGCGCTGCGGCGCTGGCTGGCGGAGGCGGCGCTGCCATGGTCTCCGCGCTCGGCGCAGCGGGCGTGGCAGCGCAGCTTGGCGCATTGCGGCGGCGACCTCGAGGCGGCGCTTGCCCGCATGACAGAGATCGAACGCAAGCAGCTCGCCCGGGACACGCTTGGCCCGGCCTCCGCCGGCGGCCAACCGCCCACAATCCCTCGCAGTTGCGTGATATAAGGCCTTTCCGAGCCATTCAGACCTTCCGAAGACCGGGTGTTTCCCGCTATTGCGAGGGTCATGGACATCGTTGTTGTCACGACCGTCATCGCGTCGCTGTTTCTTGTCATTGGTCTGGCCGAGCCGCTCGCGGCGCGATTGCGGCTGCCTTACAGCGTGATCCTCGCCGTGCTCGGTATCCTGATCGCTGCCGGCGCGATCTTCTTCCTGCGCACCACGCTCACCGACGCGCTCAACCCGGTGGCCGAGGCCATTCTCGGCCTGCCGATCCGCGCCAACGTGTTCCTCTACGTCTTTCTGCCGACGCTGCTGTTTCAGGCGACGCTCGGGCTCAATATCCGCCGGATGCTCGACGACTGGGTGCCGATCCTGCTGATGGCGGTGGGGGCCGTGGTGATCGCCACGCTCAGCGTCGGCTACGCGCTGTCGTGGGTCTCGACCCTGCCGCTGGCGGCCTGCCTGCTGATCGGCGCCATCGTGTCGACCACCGACCCCTCGGCGGTGATCTCGATCTTCCGCTCGCTCTCGGCGCCGCGACGGCTGGCGCGCATCATCGAGGGTGAAAGCCTGCTCAACGACGCCGCCGCCATCGCGCTCTTCGGGTTCTTCCTCGGCTTCGTCATGCTCGGCCTGCCGGACCCGACGCTCGAAGACGCGCTGAGCCAGTTCCCGCTGCTGATCGTCGGCGGCGCGCTGAGCGGGTGGCTGCTTGCCCGCATCGCGGTGCGGCTGATGGGGCTTTTCGGACGCTACGAGCTGGCGCAACAGTCGATCTCGGTCGCCCTGCCCTACCTCGCCTACATCACCGCCGAGCAGAGCATCGGCGCCTCGGGCGTGATCGCCGTGGTGGCGGCGGGCCTCACGCTCAACATCGTCGGCCCCGGCCGGCTGCCGCCCGAAGCCTGGACCAACCTGCGCGAGGTCTGGGACCTGCTGGCGCACTGGGCCGGGGCGCTGATCTTCATCCTCGCCGCCCTGCTGATCCCGCGGATGCTCGAGGAGTTCCGCCTCTCCGATGCCGGGCTCGTGCTCGTGGTCGTGCTTGCCGCCATCGCCGCCCGCGCCTTCATCCTGTTCCTCGTGCTTCCGATCATGGGCCGGCTGCGCCTGTCGCCCCCGGTCGAGCGCCCCTACCGCAGCGCGATCCTCTGGGGCGGGCTGCGCGGGGCCGTCACGCTGGCGCTGGCGCTGGCGGTGACCGAGAACTTCCGCGTGCCGGTCGAGATCAAGCGCCAGGTCGGTATCCTTGCCACCGGCTTCACGCTGTTCACGCTGCTGGTGCAGGGCACCACGCTGCGCTGGGTGATCGGCAAGCTCGGTCTGGACCAGCTGTCGCCACTGGACCAGGCCCTGTCCAAGCAGGTGGTGGCGGTGTCGCTGCAGACCGTGCGCGAGGATGTCTCGCGCACCACCGCGAATTACGATCTCGATCAGCGCATCATCCGCAGCGAGGCCAAGCGCTTCGGCGAACGGCTGGAAGAGGCGGTCAAGCAGGCCGAGGAGGACACCGAGATCCTCGACAAGGACCGCGTCACGCTGGGCCTGATCGCGCTGGCCGGGGCCGAGCGCGACACCATCATCGAGCGGGTGCGCGATCACTCGATCTCCTCGCGACTGTCGGAGATCCTGCTGTCGGATGCCGACCGGCTGATCGAGGCCACCCGCACCGGCGGACGCAGCGGCTACCGCCATGCCGCGCGCCGCGTCGTATCCTATGGCAAGGCGTTCCGGCTGGCGGCGCTGCTGCACAACCGCGCCGGCATCTCGGCGCCGCTTTCGCGGCTCACCGCCGACCGGTTCGAACTGCTGCTGTCACAGAAGCTGATCCTGCGCGACCTCGACGGCTTCATCCATGGCCGCATCCGCCGCATCCACGGACGCCGGGTCTCTGAGCTGCTGACCGAGCTGCTGAGCCGCCGCGTCGAAACCGTCAACACCGCGCTGGAAGGGTTGCGGCTGCAATATCCCGGCTATGCCGAGACGCTCGAGCGCCACTTCATCCGCCGCACCCAGCTGCGGCTGGAAGAGCGCGAGTACACCACCATGTGGGCCGACGGGCTGATCGGCGAGGAACTGCACACCTCGCTGATGCAGGACATCGCCGCCCGCCGCGCCGCCAGCGAAAAGCGCCCGCGCCTCGACGTGGCGCTGCAACGCTCCGAGCTGGTGCGGCAATTCCCGCTGTTCTCCGATCTCGACGAGCCCTCGGTCCGGCAGCTCGCCCGCGCGCTTTCGGCCCAGTACGTCAATCCGGGCGAGGTGATCCTGCGCCCCGACAGCACCGCCCGCAGCGTGTATTTCATCGCCACCGGCGCGGTCGAGCTCGAGCGCGGCGGCCAGACCTGGCGGCTTGGCCGGGGCGAGATGTTCGGCCAGCTGGCGATCCTGACCGAGAAGCCGCGCCGCTTCGAATCGCGCGCCATCGTGCCGAGCACCCTGCTGGTACTCGACGAGACGCAATTCCGGCGTTTGCTGAAGCGCAGCGAGACCCTGCGCGAGGCGGTCCGCGCCAGCGCCGAGAAGCGCGGCGTCGACCCGGACACGATCATTCCGGCCACCGAACCGAAGCCCCGAAAGAAAAAGACCCCGGCCTGAGCGGGCCGGGGTCCTGATCCGTGATCGTGGCCGGGCGTGCCGGCCCGGGCTCAGAGCGTATCGAGCTTGCGCGCCAGCTTGGCGTCGAGCGAGGACAGCCCGCCCACGTCGTGGGTCGAGAGCGTCACCTCGACGGTCTTGTAGACGTTGCTCCATTCCGGGTGGTGCTCCCACTTCTCGGCCCAGAGCGCGGCGCGGGTCATCCAAGAGAATGCCTCGGTGAAATCCGCGAACTCGAAGGTCTTGTGGATCGCGTCGCGCCCCTCGACCAATTCCCAGCCGCTTTCGAACAGCGGGGCAAGCACGGTGTCGCGGGCGGTGTCGGAGAGTTTCTCGGTCATTCCTGTTCTTCCCTGATTTCTTTCCGGAACGGGCCGTACGCGGTCAGGATCTCGATATCCTGTCCGATGGCCCGCCGCTCCTCTTCGAGATAGCGCGCGACCGCGTCGGCGAAACCCCGGTCGGCGATCCAATGCAGCGAGTGGGTCTCGGTCGGCAGGTATCCGCGGGCCAGCTTGTGCTCGCCCTGCGCGCCGGCCTCGACCCGCCCGAGGCCGTGCCGGATGGCGAAGTCGATGGCCTGATAGTAGCAGGCCTCGAAATGCAGGCAAGGATGATCCTCGACGCAGCCCCAGTATCGCCCGAAAAGCGCATCGCGGCCGATGAAGTTCAGCGCCCCCGCCACGTCGCGCCCCTCGCGCGTGGCGATCACCATGGCGATGTCGTCGCGCAGGGTCTCGTGCGCGATCTCGAAGAAGGCGCGGGTCAGGTAGGGCGTGCCCCATTTGCGCGCCCCGGTGTCCTGGTAGAAGTGCCAGAAACTGTCCCAGTGCTCGGCCTCGATCTCGTCGCCCGAGAGCATCCTGATCTCGCCGCCGAAGTCATGCGCGGTGCGGCGCTCCTTGCGGATGTTCTTGCGCTTGCGCGAGCTGAGGCTGGCGAGGAAGGCGTCGAAATCGGCGTAGCCGTGGTTTTCCCAGTGAAACTGCTGCGTCACCCGGCGCAAGAGCCCCATGCGCTCGCCGGCGATGGCCTCGGCCTCGGTGCAGAAGGTGGCATGAAGCGAGCTGAGCTCGTTCTGCGCCGCGAATTGCACCGCCCCCTGCACCAGCGCCGAGATGCCGGTCGCCTCGTGCCCGGGTCGGGTGAGAAAGCGCCGCCCGGTGGCCGGGGTGAAGGGCACCGCGATCTGCAGCTTGGGGTAATAGTCGCCCCCCGCGCTCTCGTAGGCATGGGCCCAGTTGTGATCGAAGATGTACTCGCCCTGGCTGTGGCCCTTGGCATAAAGCGGCGCCACGGCGATGATCTCGCCGTCAAGCTCGGCGCTGAGATAGCGCGGCTCCCAGCCGGTGCCGCGCCCGACCGAGCCCGAGGCTTCCAGCGCGTGCAGGAAGCGATGGGTGGTGAACGGGTCATTGGGCCGGCCGCCATCGGCGGCTTCGGGACAGGCGCAGGCATCCCAGTCGCCCGGCGCGATCTGGTCCAGCGATGTGAGGATGTTGACGGCAATGGTGCCGTCGGGCCTTTGATCGGTCATGCGTGTCTTCCCTGCCGGCCACTATCTGGCCTGCAAAGCGCCGGGATCAAGCCGCGTATCCCTCGAACGTGATGTTGTGGGCGACCGCGCGCGCGACCGCCTCGTCTTCGGGCGACCGCACCGTCCAGCACAGCACCGGCACGCCGGCGGCGCGCAGCTCGGCCACGCGCGGCGCGCACAGGTCGCGCCAGTCATGGCTGATGAAGCAGGCGCCCGTGCGGTCGAAATCGGCGATGTCACGAAGGCTGGCCAGCCGTGCCTCGGGCAACTGCTCGGCGTCGCCCCCCCGATAGGCGCAGGTGGTGATCCCGCGCGGAATGTCGGGCGCCCGCGCGGCCAGCGCGGCCACCGAATGCGGGTTGAACGACATCAGCGCCACCGGCCCGGCATAGCCCGCGAGCGCCCGCGCGGCGGCGGCCTCGAGCGCGCCGACATCCGGGCCCATGGCACCGTCCTGGTCCTTGATCTCGACGAGCAGAGGCACCTGCCCCGCGACAAGCGCCAGCACCTCGGCGAAGGTCGGGATGCCCTTGGCGCCGTGCCGGAGCGGGATCGCCCCAAGTGCAGCGGCGCTACGCGCGCGCAACGGACCGGTCTCTGCGGTCAGGCGGTCGAGATCATAATCGTGGAACACCATCGCCACGCCATCCGAGGACAGCTGCAGGTCGATCTCGATGCCGTAGCCGGCCTCGATCGCGGCGATGATCGCCTCGACCGAGTTCTCGGGTCGGCCCGCCGCGATGTCGTGATAGGCACGATGCGCGATGGGCCGGTCGAGGAAGCTTGCGGGAAGCATGTGGCTCAGGCGATCTCGAAGATGCCTTCGATCTCGACCGCCACGCCCAGCGGCAGCGACGCGGCAGAGACCGCCGAGCGCGAGTGACGCCCGACCTCGCCCAGCACCTCGACCAGCAGGTCGGAGGCGCCGTTGACCACCTTGGGCTGCTCGGTGAACTCGAGCGTGGAGTTGACGAAGCCGGTGAGCTTCACCACGCGCTTGAGCTTCGACAGATCGCCGCCACAGGCCGCCTTGACCTGCGCCAGAAGGCCCAGGGCACAGGTCGCCGCGGCCTTGGCGCCGGCCTCGGTCTCCATGTCGGCACCGAGCTTGCCGAGGATCAATCCGTCGGGGCCCTGGCTGATCTGGCCCGAGACGAAGACCAGATTGCCGGTCTGCACGAACGGCACGTAATTGGCGGCGGGCGCCGGCGCGTCGGGCAGGGTCAGTCCAAGCTCGTTCAGGCGGGCATCGATATCGCTCATGGGAACCTCCGGATGTGAGTCGGCGCGAGGCTATCCGCCCCGCGCCGCAATGGAAATAGCCGCCTGAGCGATGGCTCAGCTTTCGCGGAACGCCTTCGAGAAGTAATCGGTGAAGGGCTTCACGAGATAGGCCAGCGGCGTCCTGTCGGCGGTGCGCAGGAAGGCCTCCACCGGCATCCCGGGGATCAGCGTGCTGCCCTCTGGCAGCTTCTCGGCCTCGCCCTCGTTGAGGATGATCTCGGCGCGGTAGTAACTCGCCGAGGTTTCCTCGTTGGTGAAGGCGTCGGCCGAGATCTGCGTCACCGTGCCAAAGAGCTCGGGCGTGGTGCGCTGGTCGAGCGCCGAGAAGCGCAGCGTCACCTCCTGCCCAACATGGGTCTGGTCGATATGGATCGGCTCGATCTGTGCCGCGATCACCAGCGGGCGGTCCTGCGGCACGAGATACAGCACCGGGTCCGCGGCGCGGATCACCGAGCGCGGCGCAAAGACTGTCATGCCATAGACCACCCCGGCAACCGGGGCGGTGATCTCGAGCCGCTTGAGCTGCTCGAGAAGCGCCAGCCGCTGCTCGGCCAGTTCGCGGCTGCGATACTGCATGTCGCGCAGGGTGGTGATCGCCTCTTCCCGGCGGGCGGTGTCGAGCTTGATGATCTCGATCTCGATCTCGGTGATCTCGCCCTCGGCCTGCGCCTTGCTGGACACCAGCTCGCCGCGTTCGCCGGCGAGGCGGGCCGCCTCGCGCTGCAGCGACAGCACCCGGCTGGCCTGTGCGAGACCGCGTGCCAGAAGCGACTTCTGGCTCTCGAGCTCTTCGTCGACGAAGGACAGCTGCGCCGCAAGCGCCTCGACCTGCGCCTCGACGCCCTCGATCTGGTTGCCGATCTGATCGCTGCGCTTGTTGAGCTGTTCGACCTCGCGGTCCATCGAGGCCCGGCGGGCGAAGAACAGGTTGCGCTGCCCCTCGATCAGCTCCGCCACCTCCTCGTCGGTCTCGGCTCGCGCCACGACGAGATCGGGAAAGACGATCTCTTCGCTGTTGTCACGCTCGGCCTCGAGCCGCGCCCGCCGCGCCAGCAGTTCGAAATACTGCCCCTCGACGATCTTCAGCTCCGAGCGCAGCAGAGTCGGATCGAGCCGGATCATCACCTCGCCCTGGTCGACGGTGTCCCCCTCTTCCACGAGGATCTCCTCGACGATGCCACCGTCGACATGCTGGACCACCTGGCGGTTCTGGTCGACCTGGATCTGCCCCCCGGCGATGATCGCGCCCGAGATCTCCGTGGTCGCCGCCCAGGTGCCGAAACCGGCGACAAGAATGAGCAGCGCCACCAGACCGAAGGTCATCGGCGTGCGCAGCGAAAAGCCCTCTGAAGGGTCGGTCATCTCACACCTCCCGGCCCTGCGGCCGTGGCAATCTGTTCGTGGTTCTTGACCCGCGAGCGCAGCACTTCCTCTTTCGAACCGAACGCCGCGCGGGTGCCATGCTCGAGCATCAGCAGCATGTCACATTCGCGGATCGCCGAGGGACGGTGCGCCATGATGATCACCGTCTTGCCCTCGTCCTTCATCTTGCGGATCGCCTGGTTCACCGCCTCGGAGCCCTCGTTGTCGAGGTTCGAGTTGGGCTCGTCGAGCACCAGCAGCACCGGATCGCCATACATCGCCCGGGCCAGACCGATGCGCTGCATCTGCCCGCCCGAGAGACGGCCGCCCGCCGACGACACCTTGGTGTCGTAGCCATGCGGCATCTTGAGGATCATCTCGTGGGCGTCGGCCTTGCGGGCAGCCTCGACGATCTTGGCCGGGTCGGGCGCGTGAGACAGGCGCGCGATGTTCTCGGCGATGGTGCCGTTGAACAGCGTCACGCGCTGCGGCAGGTAGCCGATATGCTCACCCAGCGACTGGCCGTACTGGTCGAGCGCGGCCCCATCGAGGCGGATCTTGCCGCCGGCGGGCTTCCAGGTGCCGGTAAGGGCGCGCGCCAGCGTCGACTTGCCGGCCCCGGACGAGCCGATCACGCCAAGCGCGTGCCCGGGTTCGAGATCGAAGCTCACCAGCCGCAGCGAGGCCTGATGCTCGCCCGGCGGCACGATGGTCAGCTGCGTGACCTCGAGCCGCGCCTCGGGCTTGGGCAACGGCAGGCGCTGCGCCTCGGGGGGCTCTTCGGTCAAGAGCTGGGCCAGGCTGTCCCAGCCCTTGCGGGCGCGGGTCACCGCCGGCCACTGGCCGATGGCAAGCTCGATCGGCGCGAGGGCGCGCCCCATCAGGATCGAGCCCGCGATCATCGCACCGGGTGTCAGCTCGCCCTGCAGGACAAGATAGGCGCCGAGCCCGAGCATCGCCGACTGCAGGAACAGGCGGAAGGTCTTGGTGGCGACAGTGAAGGTGCCGATGATGTCGGTGGTGCCGATCTGGCCGCGCAGCGCGTCCGACCGCGCGGTGTTCCAGCGTCGGAACGCATCCTCGCGCATGCCGAGCGACTGCACCATCTCGGCCTCGTTGCGGATCTCGTCCGAATTGCGTTCGGCAACCAGCAGAGCGTGGTTCGACTTCAGCGTCGGCGCGCGGCTGAAGGTCTGGTTCAGCACGGTCACGAAGATGAGGATCACGCCACCGGTCAGCGCGAGATAGCCGAGCCATGGATGGAATACGAAGATGCCGGCGATGAAGAACGGCGTCCACGGCATGTCGAAGAAGGCCATCAGGACCGGCGAAGACATCAGCCGCTGGATCGACTCGAGATCCTTGAGCCCGGTGGCCGAGAGCTCATCCGGCTTTACCGCGGCACGGCGCATCACCGCGTCGAAGACGCGCACGTCCATCGCCGCCTGGAAGCGCGCGGCGACCCGCGCCATGACGCGCCCGCGGGCATAGTCGAGGATGCCCATCATGCCGTAGAGAAAGACCACGAGGGCCGACAGCGCGATCAGCGTCGCGATCGAGCGCGAGCCCAGCACCCGGTCGTAGACCTGCAGCATGTAAAGCGGGCCGGTCAGCATCAGCAGGTTCACGAAGAAACTGAAGATCGCCACGAACCAGTAATAGGGTCTGCTCTGCCGGCGCGCTGCGATAAGCTCGTCGCGGCCGGCGTCTTTCGAACGCGGTATCATCTGAAATGCGCTCTCCTTAAGTCGTCTTGTTTACCGCATTCTACGCGGAGAAGTCTTAAACATCATCCTGTCGCCGATCCGACACAGGGCAATTCCCTGAGCGCCGTTTGCTTGTGACGCCGGCTCAATCTGCAATTATGGTTCCTTCTATAGCAAGAACGGAAATTTCCAATGCACTTTAATTTCGGGTGAGTGCGGCATGCCGACACTGAACACACTCGCCGCGCTCATCGCGTCCCTGTTTCTTGCGGCCTGCGCCGTTCCGGGGCCGGGCGATGCGCCCGATGGCATCTTCGACCCCCAGGAAGCCGGCAACCGCCGTGTCCACGCCTTCAACAAGCGCGTCGATTCCGCGCTTGGCGGCGGGGGTGAGGGCGGCGCCAGCGCCATTCCCGCGCCGGTGCTCGAGGGGGTTTCTAACGTGGCGGACACGCTGCGCCTGCCGCAAACCGTAGTGAACCAGCTGCTGCAGGCCCGCCCCGGGCGCGCCACCCGAAACACCCTGCGCTTCGGGGTGAACGCCACCGTCGGTCTGGCCGGGCTGTTCGATGTCGCAGGCCGCATCGGCCTGCCCGAGGACAAGAGCGATTTCGGCGAGACGCTCCATGTCTGGGGCTTCCCCGAGGGCGCCTATATCGAGCTGCCGCTCATCGGCCCCGCGACCGAGCGCGAGGCGGTCGGCAAGGTCGTCGATCTTGCCCTGAATCCGCTGGGCTATTTCAACCTGCCCGATCCCGAGCGCTACTATTCGGTGGGCATCCGTGCCGCCGGCAAGGTGGCCGACCGCGTGGCCTATGGCGACACGCTCGACACGCTGCTCTACGACAGCGCCGACAGCTACGCGCAGACCCGCAACAGCTATCTCGCCTACCGCCGCTACCAGATCGGAGATACCGAGACCGGCGCGGCGGGCTATATCGACCCCGAAGCACTGGACACGGAGGGATTTTGATGACCCGGCACTTTCTGACCCGCAGGGATCTCGTTGCGAGCGGCGCCGCGGCGGCGCTTTGCGCGCTGCTGCCCGGCGCCGCGCTGGCGGTCAGCAGCGCGCAGGCCGCGGATCTGGTCGAGCGCATGCTCGTCGATATCAACCGGGTGATCGACTCGGGCAAATCCGAAACCGCGATGATCGCGGATTTCGAACGCATCTTCCGCACCTATGGCGACATGCCCTACATCGCGGCATATGCCATGGGCGCCGACGGCCGCCGCGCCAGCCCGGCGCAGAAGAAGGCCTTCACCGATGCCTTCGCGGGCTACGTGAGCCGCAAATACGGCAAGCAGTTCCGCAAGTTCATCGGCGGTCAACTCGAGATCGAGGGCAGCAAGAAGGTCAAGAATGCCTACCAGGTCTCGACCACGGCGCTGCTGCGCGGGCAATCGCCCTTCGACGTGACCTTCTTCGTCGGCGAGAAGTCCGGGCGCTTCTACAACATGTATGTCGAGGGCGTGAACATGCTGCTCACCGAGCGGACCGAGGTCGGCGCCATGCTCGACCGCCGCCGCGGCGACATCGACGCGATGATCGCGGACCTCAGGCGCGCCGGCTGACCGGCGCGCCAAGGTGCATCACATCGCCTCGAGAAGCCCCTCGCCGGCGGAAATCTCGCACGCGCCGGGGCTTTCCTCGGCGTGCAGCAGCGTGACGGTGCCGTCCTCGACCAGCATCGCATAGCGCTTCGAGCGCGCGATCAGGCCGGCGGGCGGCGCGGTGAAATCCATGCCGATGGCCTTGGTGAAGGCGCTCTCGGGGTCGCCCAGCATGGTGATGCCGGCCTCGCTGGCGCCGGTCGCCTCGCCCCAGGCCTTCATCACAAAGGGGTCGTTGACCGACACGCAGATGATCTCGTCGACGCCCTTGTCTGCAAAGCCGTCCCTGGTGCGGATGAAGCTCGGCACATGCGCCGAATGGCAGGTCGGGGTGAAGGCGCCCGGCACCGCGAAGATCACCACCTTGCGGCCCTTGAGCTTCTCGCCCAGCTCGACCGCTTCCGGTCCGTTCTCGCCGAACTGCACCAGCGTTGCGCCGGGCAGGGTATCGCCTTTGGTAATGGCCATGTCGCGCGTCTCCCTTGATTGCGTTTTCCAGCCTCAGGGATATAGGCTGCGCCCGAATAGGCAAATGCAAAAACGGGAACGGGCTGATGGGCGATGTGGTGGTGATCGGGGGCGGCCAGGCCGGTGCCTCGCTGGTGGCGCGGCTGCGCTCGAAGGGCTTCGACGGCAGGATCACCCTGATCGGCGCCGAGCCGGTCCCGCCCTACCAGCGCCCGCCCCTGTCCAAGGCCTATCTTCTGGGCGAGATGGAGGAAGAGCGCCTCTTTCTCCGTCCCCGCGCCTTCTATGACGAGCAGGACATCGAACTCGTGCTGGACGCGCCGGTGACCGCCGTGGACACCGAGGGCAAGGCGATCATCGCCGACGGGCGCAAGATCTCCTATGACGACCTCGTGTTCTGCACCGGCTCGCATCCGCGCCGCCTGCCCGCCGCCATCGGCGGCGATCTCGACGGCGTGTTCTGCGTTCGCGGCATCGCCGATGTCGACGCCATGAAGCCGCGCTTCACCCAAGGTGCCAGCGTGCTGATCGTCGGCGGCGGCTATATCGGGCTCGAGGCAGCGGCGGTGGCCGCCAAGCTCGGCCTCAAGGTGACGCTGGTCGAGATGGCCGAGCGCATCCTGCAGCGCGTCGCGGCCCCCGAGACCGCCGATTACTTCCGCGACCTGCACCGCGCGAAGGGCGTCGAGATCCGCGAAGGCGTGGGCCTTGGCAAGCTGACCGGCGAGGACGGCAGGGTCCGTGCCGCCGAGCTCACCGACGGCACCTCGCTCGACGTCGACTTCGTCATTGCCGGCGTCGGCATCCTGCCGGCGCTCGAACTGGCCGAGGCCGCCGGCATCGACATCGAGAACGGCATCCGCACCGATGCCACCGGCCGCACCTCGGCGCCCAATGTCTGGGCCGCCGGCGACTGCGCCTCCTTTCCCTATCGCGGTGAGCAGATCCGGCTCGAGAGCGTCGGCAACGCCATCGACCAGGCCGAGGCGGTGGCCGACAACATCATGGGCGTGGGCCGCGCCTACGAGGCCAAGCCGTGGTTCTGGTCGGACCAATACGACGTGAAGCTGCAGATCGCCGGGCTCAACGCGGGCTACGACCGGGTGGTGGTGCGCAAGGCGGGCGAGGCCGTGTCGCACTGGTACTACGCGGGGGCCACGCTGCTGGCGCTCGACGCGATGAACGACCCGCGCGCCTACATGGTCGGCAAGCGGCTGATCGAGGCCGGGAAATTCCCCGACCCAGAGGCCGTGGCCGACCCCGAGACCGACCTCAAGGCGCTGTTGAAAGCGTGAGGATCATCGCCGGAGACTGGCGCGGACGGGCGCTCACCTCGGTCGGCAAGGGCGATCCCCGGGCGCATCTGCGCCCGACCACCGACCGCGTGCGCGAAAGCCTGTTCAACATGCTGGGCGGGGGCCGCTTCGGCGAGCCCTTCGAAGGCGCGCGCGTGGTCGATCTCTTCGCGGGCACCGGGGCGCTGGGGCTCGAAGCGCTGTCGCGCGGGGCCGAGGCCTGCACCTTCGTCGATGACGGGCGCAAGGCGCAGTCGCTGCTGCGCGACAACATCCGCCTGCTCGGCTGCGGCGATCGCGCGCGCCTGATCGCCCGCGACGCCACCCGCCTGCCCCTGGCCGAGGCGGCCTGCGATCTCGTCTTCCTCGATCCGCCCTATGGCAAGGATCTGGGCGCCCGCGCCCTGCGCGCTGCCCGCGCCGGCGGCTGGATCGCCCCCGAGGCGCTGATCGTCTGGGAGGAAAGCGCGCCGCAAACCGCCCCCGAGGGCTTCGCGCTCCTCGACACCCGGCGATACGGCGACACCCACGTGACGGTTCTGCGCGCAAGCTGAGCGACCGCTCCCCGTCACGCTGACAACCGCGCCCGGCCTCATGGGCATATGCCCGGCCATGCGCCGAGAGCGGGCGTTTCCCGCATGGCCCATCCGGAGGGAGACCGTCACCCTGGCCGCCGCGCGCCACGTCCTTGCGCGCAGCCGGCACGCGTTGCACGGAGCAACGCTTCGGACGTGGAGGGCTCGCGCCCCTGCCGCCGACCTGCGCATGAGGCGCGGTCCGGCCTGCCTCCGGCGGGAGTATTTTTGACGAAGAGAAGCCAGGGGCGAAGCGCTCCTGGCTTCTTTGGTTCGAAAATACCTCGGGGGTGAATTGGCGCAGAGCGCCAAGAGGGGGCAGAGCCCCCTGCTATGCTATTAGCCGCACACCTCCGGTGCGGCAGGGGACAGCGCCCCGTCTCCGCACGCGGCCCGTGTCCCGTCTCAGGTCGGGTGGAACTTGCCG
>Ga0114904_1000522_pt1 | contig 20962 bp, 23 predicted proteins | sample MalvirDeepMed_s6_FD_83498 | JGI IMG/M metagenome (GOLD analysis project Ga0114904, IMG submission 83498) | Marine viral communities from the Global Malaspina Expedition - Malaspina viral metaG DeepMed_s6 | ecosystem: Environmental > Aquatic > Marine > Oceanic | place: Mediterranean Sea... | reverse complement strand
CGCAATCCCGCCATTGCTGCTGTTCGACGCACCGGGTCGCCGTATTTCAGGCGCCCCTGAAGCAAGCGGAAGAGCGAGACTGTCACCCAATGCCAGATTCGTTGCGGTCGCTGCAGTGGCGCCTGTGGGTATGGACTGTGATCCATCCAGGCCGGGGCCGCGTTCAGCGCAGCCGCCCCATCACAGCCTTGGCCGCGCGGGGCGCCCGGCAGGGACCTGCCTGTCCGGTGGTATCCGCGTGCCTGTCGTCGCAGCCGCAGCTCCCATGGGTGACGGCAGCGGCACGCAGTCTCAAACCGAAAACCAAAATCAGACCCGAAGCGACACCCAGACCCGCAATCAGAACGGCCGAGCCCAGTCGGCTGCCGCTCGGCGGCCCCGACCAGATGGCAAGCCGGGATACGATCGCGGATCAGCCGTATGGGTGCACGCTCCGTCTTGCGAGGGCAACATGCTGAAACACCGCGGCTTTCCCGGCCGTCTTCCCGGAACCGACTACCAGTTCGTGATCCGCCGCGCCAATCCGCGCGGGGCGACCGCGATCATCCGACGCGAGCGGTATCGCGACCGCAAATCCGCCGACAAGCGCGCCGATCTGGCCTTCATGGCCTCGCTCTGGGCGCATTTCGGAACCGAGCCGTTCGAGCGCGGCAATCTCGATGCGGGGCGGCTGAGCTGGCTCTTCGGGCGCGAGGTGCTGCCCTATGACGACCCCTTCGATCCGGAAAGCTACGACGCGCTGCTGGTGATCGACGAGCAGGCCGCGCGCACGTCGTTTCCCGAAGCCTTCGAGGAGAACGAAGATTGGGCGTGATGCCGCCTGTCCCGGCCCGCGCTGAGCGGAGCGACGCCGATGCTCAGATGCTCGGCGAATACCGCTATGCGTGTGTCGGGAACTCGGGCACTCTTGAGACGTTGCGTGTTGTCCGGTGCCACCGCAGAGGCCCGGGCAGAGAGCGTTACCCTTCCTCTCGCGGACGGCGTGGCACATCCTCTGGCCCGTCGTCCGCGTTTTCTTCTGCCGCCCCTTCCAGAGACCCGCGACATTCCGCCGTCGTTCGGCAGACCGGCGCCGGTCGTGTCAGGATCGTTAAGATCTTATGGAACCCTGTTCAGATCTGTGGCGTTTATCCCCCGACAACGCAACAGGATCTAAGGGAACAAAACCCATGGCTAAATACGCCCTTCGCACCGCCGCCATCCTTGGCCTTCTCACCGTCGCAGCCTGCGAGACCTCTGATCTCGGCCGCGCGGGCATCGGCGCCGGCAGCGGCTATCTCATCGACCGCGCCGTGGGTGGCGACGGTATGGTCGGCGCAGCCGTGGGTGCGTCCGCAGGCATCGTCTGCGATGACGTCACGCCGCAGTACTGCAACTGATCGCCTGACCTCCGCCGCGTCCCGCGCGGCAACCAGCAAGACATCGAAGCCATCGGAGCCGCGCGCTCCGGTGGCTTTTTTCGTGGCAGCGCCCGGGGCAGGGCACGGCCTGAGGAATACGTAGGAAAGGGACGAGGATGTTCGACAAGATCCTGATCGCGAACCGGGGCGAGATTGCCTGCCGGGTCATCAAGACGGCCAAGAAAATGGGCATCAAGACGGTGGCTGTCTATTCCGAGGCCGACAAGCACGCGCTGCACGTGGCGATGGCCGACGAGAGGGTGTTGATCGGACCGCCGCCGGCCAATCAGTCCTACATCGTGATCGACAAGATCATGCAGGCGATCAAGGAGACCGGGGCGCAGGCGGTGCACCCGGGCTACGGCTTCCTGTCGGAGAACCCCAAATTCGCCGACGCGCTCGACGCGGCCGGCGTTGCCTTCATCGGGCCGCCGAAGCGCGCGATCGAGGATATGGGCGACAAGATCACCTCGAAGAAGATCGCCAAGGAGGCCGGGGTCAACACCGTGCCCGGCTACATGGGCCTGATCGAGGATGCCGAAGAGGCGGTGAAGATCTCGGGCGAGATCGGCTACCCGGTGATGATCAAGGCCTCTGCCGGCGGCGGCGGCAAGGGCATGCGCATCGCGTGGGACGACCAGGAGGCGCGCGAGGGCTTCCAGTCATCCAAGAACGAGGCGGCAAACAGCTTCGGCGATGACCGCATCTTCATCGAGAAGTTCGTGACCCAGCCGCGCCACATCGAGATCCAGGTGCTCTGCGACGCCCATGGCAACGGCCTCTGGCTGAACGAGCGCGAATGCTCGATCCAGCGCCGCAACCAGAAGGTCGTCGAAGAGGCGCCGAGCCCGTTCCTCGATGCCGAGACCCGCAAGGCGATGGGCGAGCAGGCCGTGGCGCTGGCCAAGGCGGTGGGCTACACCTCGGCCGGTACGGTGGAGTTCATCGTCGATGGCGACAAGAACTTCTACTTCCTCGAGATGAACACCCGTTTGCAGGTGGAACACCCGGTCACCGAGCTGATCACCGGCATCGACCTTGTCGAGCAGATGATCCGCATCGCCGATGGCGAGCCGCTCTCGATCACGCAGGACGACGTGAAGATCGACGGCTGGGCGATCGAGAACCGTCTCTATGCCGAAGATCCCTACCGCAACTTCCTGCCCTCGATCGGCCGCCTGACGCGCTACCGTCCGCCGGCAGAGGGCGAACTGGGCGAGGGCATCGTGCGCAACGATACCGGCGTCTACGAGGGCGGCGAGATCTCGATGTATTACGACCCGATGATCGCAAAGCTCTGCACCTGGGCCCCGACCCGCGAGGCCGCGATCGAGACCATGCGCAACGCGCTCGACAGTTTCGAGGTCGAGGGCATCGGCCACAACCTGCCCTTCGTGGCGGCGGTCATGGACCACGAGCGCTTCATCACCGGCAACATCACCACCGCCTTCATCGCCGAGGAGTATCCCGACGGCTTCAAGGGCGTCACGCTGTCGGACGCGAAGCTGCGCGAGGTCGCGGCGGCGGCGGCGGCGATGAACCGGGTCGCCGAGATCCGGCGCACCCGCATTTCGGGCACGCTCGACAACCACGAGCGCAAGGTCGGCGACGCGTGGAACATCGCGCTGCAGGGCGAGAGTTTCGATGTCACCATCGCCGCCGACAAGACCGGCGCGAGCGTCACCTTTGCCGATGGCGCGGTGATCCGCGTCGATGGCGACTGGACCCCGGGCCACGCGCTGGCCCACATGACCGTCGACGGCAATCCGCTGGTGCTCAAGGTTGGCAAGATCTCGGGCGGCTTCCGCATCCGCTCGCGCGGGGCCGATCTCAAGGTCCACGTGCGCACCCCGCGCCAGGCAGAACTTGCGCGGAAGATGCCCGAGAAACAGCCGCCCGACACCTCCAAGATGCTGCTCTGCCCGATGCCGGGCCTGATCGTGTCGATGAACGTCGCCGAGGGGGAAGAGGTGCAGGAAGGGCAGGCGCTCTGCACCGTCGAGGCGATGAAGATGGAGAACATCCTGCGTGCCGAGCGCAGCGGCACCGTGAAGAAGATCAACGCCGGCCCGGGCGACAGCCTCGCGGTCGACGACGTGATCATGGAGTTCGAGTGACGCCATCATGAGGGGGCAGGAGCGGGCATATGGCGGCCTCAGGCTGGAGCGCGTCGTCGCTCCGGTGTTGGTGGTGTTGGCCTGCCTGTTCCTGTTCGTCCGGCCCGCGCTGCCCGCGAGCCTGCCAGAGCGGCTGGTGATCTTCGCGGGGGTGCTGCTCGTCGCCTACTGCATCTTCGATGCCAAGGTCCTGCGGGTGTTGTGGAAGGCGGCGCTGGTCGCCGCGCCGATCTCGCTGCTGGGCGTGGCCTCGGTGCTGGCTCTGCTGCCGGTGATCGACGGCATCCAGGCCGAGGGGGCGCAGAACCCGCGCTATCTGTATCAGGGGCTGATGGCCGGTGGCGTGGTCGCCGCGGGCTGGATCTTCACCTTCCTCGTGCAGACATGGCGCGAGGAGAGCGCCCGGGACAAGGCGCTGAACGAGACGCTTCTGGCATTACGCTCTGAGGTATATGACTACCTCTCGGATCTTCTTGCCATCTGGGAGCGCGAGGCTCCCGCCGGCGCTGCAACCGAGGCCCGCCTGCAGGCGCTGACTGCGGTCATGCTGGGCCATGACGCGGCGGGCCGCAGCGTGGCCGAGCGCATCGCGGCGGATGGCTACGAGCCGTTCGTCCCCAGCGGCAAGGAGCCGGTGGTGCTCACCACCTTGGCACCGAACCTTCAGCTTCTGCCCGAGGACGTGATGCAGCCGGTGATCGGCTTCTACACCCAGCTCGGGGACGGGCAACGGCTGGCGCAGGATCTCAACGGCGCAGCCTATCGTCGGCTGGGCCGGGCGCGCCGGGCCGCGATCTATTTCGATTTCGAGGAGGTTCGTCTCCAGACCGTGCGCATGGGGTGTCAGGCATGGCTGGCGCTCAACGCGCGGACGCGGCCGCAAAAGGTCGAACCCGAGGTGTTCGCACTGCTCGCAGAGGAAAATATCAGCCGTACGCGCCCGGATTTCGAGGCGCTGGTGCCGGCGGGTGCGCACGAGTCGCACAGCGACGGGCGCGCCGGAGATGCGGAGCGCTCAGATGATTAAGGCTTTGAACTCAGTAGCTGATCTTCGGGCCGGACCGATACGGCGAACGTTCGACCGGCTCGGGGAGCGGCTTGAGAAAGACCCGCTGCAGGTATGTGATGAGCTTTTCCATGCCCTGAATATAGCGCGGCGCAGCGGGCATTTCAATCTTCACCACCGTGCAGCTCAGCGATCGGGCAGGGCGCGGCGGTCGCGGACCTCTTGTTTGCGCAACGGTTGCTTGTCGATCGAGCGCGAGATCTCGCGCACGTCCCACGGCGCCGGTTTGCGCAGCAGGATGGTGCCGTCCTTGGCGATCAGCACGAACATGAAGCCGCGGGCGCGCAGCTCGTGGCGGATCGGGGAATCCGCTGCCGGGTCGGTGTCGGTGATCACCACCACGTCGCGATCCTCGAGCGCGTCGAGCCGTTCGGAGATCAGCTGCATCTGCTGCACGTATCGCGGATCGGCCGGGTTGTCGGCGAACACCACCAGCGGCCGCTTCACCCAGAGAAACTCGCTCAGCGTCGAGTCTCCCGCCGGGCGGATGGTCTCGTCGAGTGTCTCCGGCGTCTCTGCCCCCTGCGCCGCGCCGAGGCTGGCGGCGAAGGTGAAAAAGGCGAGCGATGCGAGGGTCATGCGGCGGTTCATGCCAAGACATATAGGCATGGCGACGCCGAGTTCACAACGTTTGCCGCACGGTCGCAACGATTTTACCGCATTTGCGCCCTGTCACGGGGGAGGGCGGCGGATGATCACGCGGACCGCTGCCATGCAGGGCAGGAGCGGGCGAGATGCCGGGTTGCGGCGCGCGGGCATGGGCCAGCGCGGCATGGTGGCCCCCGGAGACACGCCGACGATCGCTTCCGGCCCCGCGCCGGGGTGGTCGGGTTGGCACGACTGAGAGAGACCCTGAAGCCCGGCAGGGACAGGAGGCACTGGCCGCCGGCTTCACAGAAGAGAGGACAGGACGATGACAGCCAAGGTGGACGACTGGCGGGCGCTCGCGGAAAAGGAACTGCGGGGCCGCCCGCTCGAGGATCTGACCTGGAAGACGCTGGAAGGCATCGAGGTCAAGCCGATCTACACGGCAGAAGATGTCGAAGGGCTGCCGCAGGTGGGCGAGCTTCCGGGCTTCGAGCCCTTCACCCGCGGCGTGAAGGCGACGATGTATGCCGGCCGGCCTTGGACGATCCGGCAATATGCCGGTTTCTCCACGGCAGAGGAATCTAACGCCTTCTACCGCAAGGCGCTCGCCGCTGGGCAACAGGGCGTGTCGGTGGCCTTCGACCTTGCCACCCACCGCGGCTATGACAGCGACCACCCGCGCGTGGTGGGCGATGTCGGCAAGGCCGGCGTGGCGATCGACTCGGTCGAGGACATGAAGGTGCTGTTCAACGGCATCCCGCTCGACAAGGTGTCGGTCTCGATGACGATGAACGGCGCGGTGATCCCGGTGCTGGCCAACTTCATCGTCACCGGCGAAGAGCAGGGCCACGACCGCTCGCTGCTCTCGGGCACGATCCAGAACGACATCCTGAAAGAGTTCATGGTGCGGAACACCTATATCTATCCGCCCGAACCCTCGATGCGGATCATCTCGGACATCATCGAGTACACCTCGAACGAGATGCCGAAATTCAACTCGATCTCGATCTCGGGCTACCACATGCAGGAGGCCGGGGCGAACCTCGTGCAGGAGCTGGCCTACACGCTGGCGGACGGCAAGGAATACGTGAAGACGGCGATGGATGCCGGCATGGACATCGACAGGTTCGCCGGGCGGCTGTCGTTCTTCTTTGCCATCGGCAAGAACTTCTTCATGGAGATTGCCAAGCTGCGCGCAGCGCGGATGCTGTGGGCGCGCATCATGACCGAGCTCGGGGCCAAGTCGGCGCGCTCCAAGATGCTGCGCACGCACTGCCAGACCTCGGGGGTGAGCCTCGCCGAACAGGACCCCTACAACAACGTCATCCGTACCGCTTACGAGGCGATGTCGGCGGTGCTGGGCGGCACCCAGTCGCTGCACACCAACGCGCTCGACGAAGCCATCGCGCTGCCGACCGAGTTCTCGGCCCGCATCGCGCGCAACACCCAGCTCATCCTTCAGGAAGAGACCGGCGTGACCAAGGTCGTCGATCCGATGGCCGGCTCCTACTACGTCGAGAAGCTGACCGCCGATCTCGCGGAGGCGGCCTGGGCGCTGATCGAGGAGGTCGACGAGATGGGCGGCATGACCAAGGCGGTGGCCTCGGGCATGCCCAAGCTGCGCATCGAGGAGACCGCCGCCAGGCGTCAGGCCGATATCGACCGCGGCGACGACGTGATCGTCGGCGTGAACAAGTACCGGCTCGAAAAGGAAGACGAGCTCGACATCCTCGACATCGACAACGCCAAGGTGCGCGACGGGCAGGTGGCGGCGCTCGAGCGCATCCGCGCCAGCCGCGATCAGGCCGCCTGCGACGCGGCGCTGGGCGAGCTCGAGCGTCGGGCCAAGGAGGGCGGCAACCTGCTCGAGGCGGCCGTCGAAGCAGCCCGCGCGCGGGCCTCTGTCGGAGAGATCAGCATGGCGATGGAAAAGGTGTTCGGCCGTCACCGGGCCGAGGTGAAGACGCTGGCAGGCGTCTACGGTGCTGCCTACGAGGGCGACGAGGGCTTCGCGGCGATCCAGAAATCGGTCGAGGCGTTCGCCGAGGAGGAGGGCCGCCGCCCGCGCATGCTGGTGGTCAAGATGGGGCAGGACGGGCACGATCGCGGCGCCAAGGTGATCGCCACGGCCTTTGCCGATATCGGCTTCGACGTCGACGTGGGCCCGCTGTTCCAGACGCCCGACGAAGCGGCGCAGGACGCCATCGACAACGACGTGCACATCATCGGCATCTCTTCGCAGGCCGCCGGCCACAAGACGCTGGCACCGCAGCTCATCGAGGCGCTGAAGGCGCAGGGCGCCGGGGACATCATCGTGATCTGCGGCGGGGTGATCCCGCATCAGGACTACAAGTTCCTCTACGATGCCGGCGTGAAGGCGATCTTCGGGCCGGGAACCAACATCCCCGACGCGGCGCAGGACATCCTCAAGCTGATCCGCGAAGCGCGCGGGTAACGGGGCAGGGGCCGGGGATCTTCGCCGGCCCCTTGCGATGCGCAGGCGGATCTGCCCGGAGGCGTGCTACCGGCATGACGACGGCGCGCTGAACCGCGTGCGACCGCGCCCGTCTCCGCCGCCGATTTTCGGGTTGCCGCCGGCGTCTCGCGCGCATCTTCCCAAGCTCCCCCGAGCCGATACGCCCGCGAACGGTCTGGAAGGGCCCATGTTCAGCCGCCTGGACGCGCGCAAACCCCGGTCATTGATGCATTTTAGCCGTTGCGCCGCCGGGCCGCTCGCCTATCGTGACTCGGATGCACGAAGCAACCAGAGCGACGGATGAAGCTGGAACTGGATCACATTGCGGTGGCGGGCGAGAGCCTTGAGGAGGCGACGGCCCACGCCGAGGCCGCGATCGGCATGCCGCTGCTGCCGGGCGGCGAACACCCGCGCTACGGCACCCACAATCAGCTCCTTGGCCTTGGCCAGGGGCTCTATCTCGAGGCCATCGCCATCGACCCCGCGGCCCCGCCGCCGGAGGATGCGCGCTGGTTCGGCCTCGACGACTTCTCGGGCCCCGCACGGCTCGACAAGTGGATCTGCAGGGTGCCGGACATGGATGCCGCGCTCGCGGCGTTGCCGATGGCCGGCAAGCCCGTCGACCTCGCGCGTGGGCGGCTGCGCTGGGTGATGTCGGTGCCCGAGGACGGGCGGCTGCCCTTCGACGGCGTGTTCCCGGCGCTGATCGAGTGGAAAAGCCCGGTCCCCGCGGGCGCCATGCTTTCGGCCTCCGGCACGTGGCTCGAAAAGCTCGAGGTCATCCACCCCGACGCCGCCGAGCTAGAGGCGCTGCTGGGGCCCTGGCTCGACGCGCCGCTGGTGTCCTTCGTCTCCGGTCCCAAGCCCGGCCTGCGCGCCGAGCTGCGCACCGCTCAGGGCCAGCGCCGCATCCTGCAATGATCATCCGCACCGCGGCTGCGCGGGACGCCGCGCCGATCGCGGCGCTCTGGAACCCGTGGATCGAGACCACGGCGATCACCTTCTCGACGGCGCTCAAGACCTCCGAAGGGCTCGCCGCCGATATCGCCGCGCGCGGCGACGCCTTCCTCGTCGCGGAAGCTGACGGCGCGCTCCTCGGCTTTGCCACCTTCTTTCCGTTCCGCGGCGGACCGGGATACGCCCGCACCAAGGAGCACACCGTCATCCTCGCCCCTGAGGCAAGAGGTCGCGGGGTGGGCCGCGCACCGATGACCGCCCTTGAAGAGGTGGCCCGGCGCCAGCGCGTGCATTCGCTTTTCGCCGGTGTGTCGGCGGAAAACCCGGCAGGGGTGGCGTTTCACGCCGCCATCGGCTTCACCGAGGCTGCACGTCTGCCGCAGGTCGGCCGCAAGTTCGGGCGCTGGATGGACCTCGTCCTGATGCAGAAATTTCTCTGAACCGCGCTGACTTCGCCACCGCAACGCACTAGAATCTCCGAATGTCGATCTGGACCCGCATCTCCGAGGCTCTGTCCGCGCTCGCCAATGGCGAGGGCCTCGGCGCCGTGTTCGACCGCCTGCGCCAGCCGCCCGAGCGCAGTGTCGCCTTCACCATCGCGGTGATCGCGCTCTCGGCCAAGATGGCCAAGGCCGATGGGCAAGTGACCCGCAACGAGGTGCTGGCATTCCGCGAGGTGTTCCACGTCGCCCCCGAGGACGAGGCCGCGGCGGCGCGGGTGTTCAACCTCGCGCGGCAGGACGTGGCCGGGTTCGAGGAATATGCCCGCCGCATCCGGCGCATGTTCGAAGACAGCAAGGGTCCGATCTGCGATCTGCTCGAAGGGCTGTTCTACATCGCCATGGCCGATGGTCACTATCACCCCGCCGAAGAGGAGTTCCTTGACCGGGTGGCCGAGATCTTCGACGTCGCGCCGGCGGATTACCGCGCCATCCGCGCCCGCTTCGTGCCCGATGCCGCCCCCGATCCCTATGCCGTGCTCGGCGTCTCGCCCGACGCGCCGCTCACCGAGATCCGCAAGCAGTGGCGCCGGCTGGTGCGCGACAGCCATCCCGACGTGATGCAGGCGCGCGGCGTGCCCGAGGAGGCGGTCAAGCTCTCCGAGAAGCGCCTGATCGACATCAACCACGCCTGGGAAGAGATCTCGGCGCAGCGCGCGGCCTGAGGCCGGTGCGCCTCGCCACTTACAACATCGAGTGGTTCGACGCGCTGTTCGACGATGCCGGACAGCTTGTGCGGGACGGCGGCTGGTCGGCCCGGCACGGCATCACCCGCGAGCGGCAGATCGAGGCCCTGGGCATCGTCTTTGCCGCGATGGATGCCGATGCGGTGATGATCATCGAGGCGCCCGACAGCAATTCCCGCCGCGATACGGACCGCGCCCTCAAGATCTTTGCCGAGGCGTTCGACCTGCGCGCCCGTGAGGTGCTGACCGGTTTCGTCAACGACACCCAGCAGGAGATCGCGCTGCTCTACGACCCGAGCGTCCTCACGGTGCGCCACGTGCCGGAAGAGAGCGTCGATGCGCCACGGTTCGACCGGGTCTTCCGGATCGATCTCGATGTCGACGCCACCCACGACACGGTCAGCTTCTCGAAGCCGCCGCTCGAGGTCGAGGCAGTGACCGCCTCGGGCACGGTGCTGCGATTGATCGGGGCGCATCTGAAGTCGAAGGCGCCGCACGGGGCGCGGACCCGCGACCAGATCATGCGCCTTGCCATCGCCAATCGCCGCAAGCAGCTGGCGCAGGCGATCTGGCTGCGCCGCCGCGTGGAGGCGCTGATCGCGGCAGGAGAGAGCGTGGTCGTCATGGGCGATCTCAACGACGGCCCGGGCCTCGACGAATACGAGCACCTGTTCGGGCGCAGCTCGGTCGAGATCTTGCTGGGCGACGACGGCCCGCCGCTTTGCGATCCCCACGCGGCGCGGGCGCTGGCGTCGAAATTCGGCGCCCAGCCGACCACCGCGCGGTTCTACCTCAAGCCCGAGGAGCGCTACATGCAGGCGCTGCTGGACTACATCATGGTGTCCGAGGACCTTGCCCGGAGGCGCCCCTCATGGCGCATCTGGCATCCTTTCGATGACCCGGTCTGCTGGCGCACACCCGAGCTGCACGAGGCGTTGCTGGACGCCTCGGATCACTTCCCGGTCACGCTTGATATCGATCTCTAGACCTCAGGCCGCGAGTGCCTTCAGCGCCTCCTTGAGGTCGAGCGCGCCGTCATAGAGCGCCCGGCCCGAGATCGCGCCGTTGAGCGGCGCGCCGCAGTCGCGCAGGTCCTTGAGATCCTTGAGCGACGACACGCCGCCGGAGGCGATCACCGGGATCGTCACGGCGCGGGCGAGTGCCGCGGTGGCCTCGATATTGGGGCCTTGCATGGCACCGTCGCGATTGATGTCGGTGTAGATGATCGCGGCCACGCCGGCATCCTCGTAGCTCTTGGCCAGATCGACGGCGTCAACGTCTGTGACCTCGGCCCAGCCCTTGGTGGCGACCCGGCCGTCGCGGGCGTCGATGCCGACGGCGATCTTGCCGGGGAAGGCGGCGGCCGCCTCGCGCACCAGCGCCGGGTTCTCCACCGCCACGGTGCCGAGGATGACGCGGGCCAGCCCCTTGTCGAGCCAGCGCTCGATGGTGGCCATGTCGCGGATGCCGCCGCCCAGCTGGGCCGGGGTCTTGGTCTGGCTCAGGATGGCCTCGACCGCGGCGGCGTTGACCGGCTCACCGGCGAAGGCGCCGTTGAGGTCGACGAGGTGCAGCCACTCGCAGCCGGCGGCGACGAATTCCAGCGCCTGCGCGGCGGGATCGTCGTTGAACACGGTGGCCTTGTCCATGTCGCCACGCAGCAGGCGCACGGCCTTGCCGTCCTTCAGGTCGATCGCGGGGTAGAGGATCATGGGCTCGCTGGGCTCCGTCTGTGGTCTCGTGCAGGTCGTTCGTGACGCGAGGTCTCATGAAAGCCTACCTTGCGTCAATGTTGAACGGAATCGGCGGCTTGCGTCAGGCTCTCGATACATTGCTCAGAGGGAGGAGACGAGCCATGAAAGCACTTGCACTGGCGGTGGGGCTGATGGGCCTGGCCACCGCGGCGCTGGCGGACCCGGTGGAAGGGGTCTGGCAGACACAACCGGATGACAACGGCAATTTCGCCCTGGTCACCATCGCGGCCTGCGACACCGAGATCTGCGGCACGCTGGGCAAAGGCTATGACAGCGCCGGCCAGCCGATCGCCTCGCCCAATATCGGGCGGCAGATGATCTGGGGCATGTCGCCCAAGGGCGGCGGCGCCTATGGCGGTGGCAAGATCTGGGCCCCGGATCGCGACAAGACCTACAACTCGAAGATGGCGCTCTCGGGCGACCGGCTGAAGGTCGAGGGCTGCGTTCTGGGCATTTGTCGCGGCCAGACCTGGCGGCGGGTAGAGTAGCGCGCGACGCCGGGACAAGGGCAGGGGCGGTGCGGCCTGCCACACCGGAGGTGCGCTTTCGGAAACAAGGGAGGGGGCGCTGCCCCCTCTTGGCCTTCGGCCAATTCACCCCCGAGGTATTTTTGAACCAAAGAAGAAATGAGCGCTGCGCCCCTGGCTTCTCTTCGTCAAAAATACTCCCGCCGGAGGCGTCCGGACGCGCCGCTTGCGTTGCCGCCGGAACACGGGGCAGGGCGGGATCAGGGACGCCAGGCGAGGAAGTTGGCGATCATGCGCAGGCCGGTGGCGGCGCTTTTCTCCGGGTGGAACTGCAGCCCCACCACGGTCTCATGCGCGACGATGGCGGTGACGTCGCCGCCGTAGTCCACATGCGCCACCCGTTGCGCGGCATCGGCCATGCGCATCTGGTAGGAGTGCACGAAATAGGCGTGGTCTTCGGTCGAGACACCCTCGAGCACCGGGTGCGGCCGGTCGATCACCAGATCGTTCCAGCCCATATGCGGCACTTTCAGCGACGGCTCGGACGGCGTGATGCGTTCGACCTCGCCGTCGATCCAGCCGAGCCCGTCGGTGTCCTCGTATTCGTGCCCCTTGCGCGCCAGCAGCTGCATGCCGACGCAGATGCCGAGGAACGGCACGGCGCGGGTTTCGACCGCCTCGACCATGGCCTCAAAGCAGCCCGAGCGGCGCAGCGCCGTGGCGCAGGCCGGGAAGGCACCGTCGCCGGGCAGCACGATGCGGTCGGCGCTGGCGACGGTCTCGGGATCGGTGGTCACCACGACCGCGCCGCCGCCGGTCTCGCGCGCCATGCGCTGGAACGCCTTCTCGGCCGAGTGCAGGTTGCCGCTCTCGTAGTCGATGATCGCCGTCAGCATGTCGTGCGGTCCTTTCCGGTCAGGCGCCGGTTCAGAGGTTGTCGTATTGCGGCATGCCGAGCACGTGGTAGCCGCCATCGACGCGGATGATCTCGCCGGTGGTGCAGGCGCCGGCATCCGAGACCAGGTAGACCGCGGTGCCGCCCACCGCCTCGAGCGTGGCGTTGGAGCGCAGCGGCGTGTTCTGCTCGGTGAACTTGTAGGTCTTGCGCGCACCGCCGATGGCCGCGCCGGCCAGCGTCTTCATCGGGCCGGGCGAGATCGCGTTCACCCGGATGCCCTCGGGGCCGAGATCGTTGGCGAGGTAGCGGGTGGTCGATTCCAGCGCCGCCTTGGCCACGCCCATGACGTTGTAGTTCGGGAACACCCGCTGGCTGCCGTCATAGGTGAGGGTCAGCAGCGTGCCGCCGTTCTCGACCATCAGCGGGTGCACGCGGCGCGCCACCTCGATGAAGCTGTAGCAGGAAATGTCGAGCGAGTTGCGGAAGTTGCTGCGCGAGGTGTTGAGGATGCGCCCGGTAAGCTCGGACTTGTCCGAGAAGGCGATGGCGTGGACCACGAAATCGATCGTCGACCAGCGTGCCGCAAGGGTCTCGAAACCCGCATCCAGCGAGGCGTCGTCGGTGACATCGACATCGACCATCAGGTCGCTGCCGACACTCTCGGCCAGCGGCTGCAGGCGCTTGCCGAAGGCCTCGCCCTGATAGGTGAAGGCAAGCTCGGCACCGGCCTCGTGCAGGGCGCGCGCGATGCCCCATGCGATGGAGCGGTCATTCGCCACCCCCATGACCAGCCCGCGCTTGCCCTTCAGAAGCTCCGACATGTTCTGTAATCCGCTGTTAGGTATCAAAATTCAGTCACGGTAGCGGCTCAGAAGCATCGAGCCGTTGGTGCCGCCGAAACCGAAGGAGTTGGTCATCACCGTGTCGAGCCCGGCATCGTCGACGCGGGCGGTGGCGATCTCGGCCGGCGTCAGCGCCGGGTCGAGCTCGTCCACGTTGATCGAGGGGATGATGAAGTCGTGCTGCAGCGCCAGCAGGCAATAGACCGCCTCCTGCGCGCCGGTGGCGCCCTGGCTGTGGCCGGTCATCGACTTGGTCGAGGAGACCGGAGGGGTCTGGCCCTCGCCGAAGACCCGGCGCACGGCCTCGATCTCGCCGACATCGCCGACCGGGGTCGAGGTGCCGTGGGCGTTGATGTAGCCGACCTTGCGGTCCTCGGGCAGGGTCTGCAGCGCGAGCCGCATGGCGCGCTCGCCGCCCTCGCCGGAGGGCGCGACCATGTCGTGGCCGTCGGAGGTCGCGGCGTAGCCGGTGACCTCGGCATAGATCTTGGCACCGCGGGCCTTGGCGTGCTCGAGTTCCTCGAGCACGAGGATGCCGCCGCCACCGGAGATCACGAAGCCGTCGCGCCCGGCATCGAAGGCGCGCGAGGCCTTGTCGGGGCTGTCATTGTACTTCGAGCTCATCGCGCCCATCGCGTCGAACAGGCACGACAGGGTCCAGTCGAGCTCTTCGCCGCCGCCGGCGAACATCACGTCCTGCTTGCCCATCATGATCTGTTCTGCAGCGTTGCCGATGCAGTGCAGCGAGGTCGAGCAGGCCGAGGTGATCGAGTAGTTGATGCCCTTGATCTTGAACGCGGTCGACAGGTTCGCGCTCACCGTCGAGCACATTGCCTTGGGCACCGCGAAGGGGCCCACGCGCTTGGTGCCGCCGCTCTTGAGCACGGTCTGGTGCGCGCTCAGCAGCGCCGAGGTCGACGGCCCGCCGGAGCCGGCGATCAGGCCGGTGCGGGGATTGACCACCTCCGACTCCTCGAGCCCGGAATCGGCGATCGCCTGCTGCATCGCGATGTGGGCATAGGCCGCACCGGGCCCCATGAACCGCAGGGTGCGCTTGTCCACGTGCTCGGAGACGTCGATATCGACGGCCCCGGCGATCTGGCTGCGGAAGCCGTGTTCCTTCATCTGTTCGTTGGCAGTGATGCCGGAGCGGCCTGCCTTCAGCGAGGCGAGGACTTCTTCGGCGTTGGTGCCAATGGACGATACGATGCCCAGTCCGGTGACGACGACGCGACGCATGGTGCCTCCCATATGTTTGTTGGAGGCTATGTAGGGCATGGGGCAGGGGGGACGCAAGCGGCGGATTGCCTCTGTGGAACCGGCTCGATCGCCTCAGCGCAGGGCCCTGCGACGGCTCAGCGGCTCGCTTTCCACGGCCATGCGCTGCACGTATTTCAGGTGCCCGATGGCGCGCAGAAAGCCCTGATGGTCGCGGCGCTGCTCGAGGTAGTCGGACAGGCGCAGCAGGTTCACCGGCTGGCGCGCGACCAGCGTCTTGATGCGCTCCACCGCGGCCTCGACGGGGTAGTGCTGCACGATATGCGCGGCGGTCTGCGTGGGCGTCAGCAGGTAGTAATCCTGCGCCCGGCGCGGCGTGTCGCGCACCGCGTCGAAGGGCGAGGCGCCAAGCGCGCGGAAGCGCTGGATGTGCACGCGGATGTCCAGCGCCGGGTTCTCGAGGATCGAGCCGGTCGCCTGCCGGAAGCCCAGCGGCGCGAGGCGCCGTGTGGCGTAGGCGCGCATCGGGCCGGTCATCATGTCCATGTCGGCGCGATCATAGCGCAGGTCGTCGAACACCGAGACCAGCCGCCAGTCCGGGTCGGCGAGCATGAGGTAGGGATCCTCGGCAAGGTCTTCGAGCGCGGCGCGCAACGTCTCGGCGCGTTGCAGGCCGTCCGCGTCGAGCGGCTCGAAGGCGCTGTAGCGGCGGCGGCGCAGCACGCGCTTGGCGATTCCGGCGATCATTGCGGCCCTCCCTGTCTGCGCGGTGGCGATGCGGTGGCGCGCTGGACAACGGCGCTGCGCCACTTACCTCGCAAGCTAGGAGCAAACGAGCGAGGGACCAGCCCATGCTGCAGGACAAGCGAAAGGATCTGGACGCGGAGAAGCGCAAGATGCTGCTCGAGCGGCTGTTGCAGGAGATCGGGCGCGAGCAGCCGGATCTCTACTACCAGTCGACCAGCGAGATCGCGCAGCGGCTGAAGCAGCACATCGCCAGCGGCGCGGCGCTGCATCCCGAGGATCGCGCGCTGGTGGCGCGGCTGAGCCCGCGCGACATCGCGGTTCTGCTCAGCCTGCATTGAAGGGCGCCGCCGCGGCGGACGCCCGGGATCGGATCAGGTCTCGGAGAGCGCGACCTTCATGTCCTTGACCTGGTAGATCACTTCGCCGTCGGCCTCGACGATGCCGTCGGCCACGCCCATGGTCAGGCGGCGGGTCTGCACGGCCTTGGTGAAGTCGATCTTGTAGGTCAGCATCTTGCGGTCGGGGCGCACCATGCCGGTGAGCTTCACTTCACCGACGCCAAGCGCGTAGCCGCGCCCCTGCCAGCCGCGCCAGCCGAGGTTGAAGCCGGTCAGCTGCCAGAGCCCGTCGAGCCCGAGGCAGCCGGGCATGATCGGGTTGCCCAGGAAGTGGCAGTCGAAGAACCACAGGTCCGGGGTGATGTCGAACTCGGCCAGCACGTGGCCCTTGCCGTGGGCGCCGCCATCGGCCGAGATATCGGTGATGCGGTCCATCATGAGCATGGGCGGGGCGGGAAGCTGTGCATTGCCCTCGCCGAACAGCTCGCCGCGGGAACATTTCAGCAGGTCTTCCTTGCCAAAGCTCGTGGGATAGTCTGCCATCGATGACTGACCCTTCGTGTCGGGGGTTTCAGGTTTGGCACCCTCTATCACCGTGAAAGCGCGGCTTGCAAGCCTGCCGCGCTGACGCACCGGCTCGGCGGATCAGGAGTTTTTCGTTTGAAATCCTGCCGGCTGACTCCCTATATATGTAGGCGGATGAACGTATCGGATAAGGCAATGACAGCAGAGGCCGTTGAGAGAAGCACGCAGTGGTTGGCACAGGCAGAGCTGCGCCCGACCCGGCAGCGCCTGGCGCTGGCGGCGCTTCTGGTTGGCGACGGGAAGAACCGTCACGTCACCGCCGAGAGCCTTTTTGCCGCAGTGAAGGAACAGGGCGAGAGCGTGTCGCTGGCCACGGTCTACAACACGCTGCGCGCATTCTGCGATGCCGGGTTGATGCAGGAAGTCACCGTCGACGGCACCCGCAGCTACTTTGACACCAACACCCACGATCACCCGCATTTCTACTGGGAAGACGACGGTCACCTGACCGATGCGCCCGCCGAGGACATGGTCATCGCGCGCCTTCCCGACGCTCCAGAGGGCGCCGAGATCGCATCGGTCGACGTGGTGATCCGCCTGCGCAAGCGCGGCTGACCGCGCCACGCGGCTCTTCGGCCTGCAAGGCCGAGGGGCCGATTGCTGTGGTCCCCTGCTGATCTGCGGTTCAGGAACCCTGCAGCGGCGCTGGTCGTTGGTCTCCCAAAAGGAGACACCGCATGACCCGCACACTCACGCTTCGCAGCATCACCCCGGTCACCCACGACACCAACAGGCTCGCGTTCGACCGTCCAGATGATCTCGACTACACCCCCGGACAGGCCGCCCACGTGGCGCTCGACCAGGACGGGTGGCGCGACGAGGTCCGCTCCTTCACCATGACATCGCTGCCGGGCGAAGATCAGCTCGAGTTCGTGATCAAGTCCTACCCCGACGATGACGAGGATCATGGCGGCGTGACCGCGCGCATCGGTCGTCTGCAGCCGGGCGACACGGTTCTGGTCGAGGATATCTGGGGCGCCATCGAGGACAAGGGCGACGGCGTCTTCATCGCCGGCGGTGCCGGCGTGACCCCGTTCATCGCGATCCTTCGCGACAAGCTCGCGCGCAACGGCACGCTTGAGGGCAACACGCTGGTGTTCTCGAACAAGGCGGAGCGCGACATCATTCTTCGTGACAGCTTCGAGAAAATGCCCGGGCTCGAAACCCGCTTCCTCGTCACCGAGGAGGAAGACAGCCCGCTGCATCGCGGCCAGATCGATGCCGCGCTGCTCAAGGAGCATGTCACCCCGGGCAAGGATATCTGCTACGTCTGCGGGCCCGATCCGATGCTCGACGACATCGCCGAGGCGCTCAAGTCGATCGACGTCCCCGAGGGCGATATCGTGATGGAACAGTTCGACTGAGGCTCAGCCGCCCGGTTCGCGGAAGAGACCAGATCGGCCCCGAAGCCTTCGGGGCCGATCGCCATGTTGGCCCCGCTCCGTGCCAAGCGAGACTTTCGCCTCCGGAGGCGCGGGTGGGGTGTCTGTCGTATTGCGCCGAGCAGACGGCTGATCGGGTCCGTGGTCGATCGCCGGAATTCGCGTTGCTGGCGTGATGCCCGCCAATCGCGGGTGCAGGGCCCGCGCCTCGTTCCCGGAACCACCGACTGTGAACACTCATGCTGCAATGCCCTGCGGCGGGCGGCGCTCGCTTCTATGCGTGACCCCACGGAGGCCCGCCTGATCGCCCTCGACCAATGCTGCACCAGCCGAGGTATCCGCCCGGAGGCTCAGAACCACTGCCCCGGCTCCATCAGCCCCAGATCGAGCAGCTGGCGCGAGTGCCACGCGAACCGTGTCGAGTTGTGCCAGCGGAAATCGTGGATGTCGAACGTGCTGCCGGGGTTGCGCTTCAGCGCCTTGGCGGTGCGAAACGACACCAGCGCCGCGGTGATGTTGTTGTGCCACGGGCAGGCATAGGTGTTGTATTCCTCGTCCGAGAACGTGTGATCGTCACGCAGCCTCAGCCCCGGCCGCGCCCGGAACAGCGCGATGCGGTCGATCTTGCGGCGGTCCTCCGGCACGTGCTCCTCGAAGCGCCAGCGCAACCCGCCGAAGAAATCCAGCTGCCGGGTCTTGGGGCAGTCGTGCTGTGCCGCCCCGCCGCGTTTCTGGGCATAATAGCCCGAGCGGTCGAGATAGGTCTCGTCGAGCGACACCGCGTCGGGAAACCGCTGCAGGTCGCCGGCATAGAGGTCGATGACGTAGGTGAGCATCGCGTCGCGTCGCTCTTCGCTATGGAAGGCCAGCATTTCGCTGATGGAGCGGGTCTCGCAATAGGGGTAGAACAGGTACTCGGCGTTGTAGCAGTAGAACATCCACAGGCCGGGTCCCGCCTCGATCACCGCGTCGACCGCGCGTGGCACCGCCCGTTCGACGCGCAGGTCGTAATCGATCCTGTGCACCCTTGCGCGCAGATCCTTCGCCATGTCGAACTGCGGTGGCATGAAGGCGATCACGCAACCAAAGCCCGATTGCAGGCTGTGGCGCAGGGTGGTGTCGATCTCGGCCTCGTCCTCGCAGAACACCATCGCCACCGGACCGGCTCCGAGCGCGGCCTTCGCCTGGCGAAGGAAATCTGCAAGGCTTTGGTGATGCATCGTCTGTCTCGTTGGCGGCTGTGCGCTCAAGGATTGGTGAATTCGCCGGCCTTTGCAACCCGCCGGCCCGCCTCCGCGATGGGGCGCCGGCCGGCACCTGCGACCCCGTGCAGGCGTGACCCGGCCTGAAACGGCCGCCGCTTGCCGCCTGTGCAGGCTTGCAAGCCCGCGCAACAGCCGGAACCCGAGCCGCCGGGGCGATGCGCCCCTGTCTTCTTCTGGCCGGAAATATCCCCGCCGGAGGCCGGCCGGACCTCGCGGCCGGGCGCCCCTCCCGGTCAGACGCGCCGCCCCGCGCCGCGGCACACCCTTTTCACGCGCCCCGTTTTGCGCTATCCGCCCGCCCTTGAACCGCGCGACCGGGAGTCCCTTTCATGACCCAGCCCAAGAAGCTCTTCATCAAGACCTATGGCTGCCAGATGAACGTCTATGACAGCGAGCGCATGGCCGAGGCCATGGGCGGGCAGGGCTATGTCCAGACCGACAGCCCCGACGACGCCGACATGATCCTGCTCAACACCTGCCACATCCGCGAGAAGGCGGCGGAGAAGGTCTATTCCGAGCTTGGCCGCTACAAGGGGCTCAAGGCCGAGCGTCTGGATCTCAGGATCGGGGTGGCCGGCTGCGTGGCGCAGGCCGAGGGCGCCGAGATCATGCGGCGCCAGCCGATGGTCGACCTCGTGGTCGGGCCGCAGAGCTATCACCGCCTGCCCGAGCTCGAGGCAAAGGCGCGCGGCGGCGAGAAAGCGCTCGACACCGACTTCCCCGAGGAAGACAAGTTCGAGCGGCTGAAATCGCGGCCCAAGGCCAAGCGCGGGCCGACCGCCTTTCTCACCGTGCAGGAGGGCTGCGACAAGTTCTGCGCCTTCTGCGTGGTACCCTATACCCGCGGCGCCGAGGTCTCCCGCCCGGCCGACCGCGTGCTGACCGAGGCCCGCGACCTCGTCGAGCGCGGCGTCCGCGAGCTCACCCTGCTGGGGCAGAACGTCAACGCCTATCACGGCCACGAGCGCGGCCTTGCCGGGCTGATCCGCGAACTGGCAAGGATCGACGGGCTCGAGCGCATCCGCTTCACCACCTCGCATCCCAACGACATGGATGACGACCTGATCGCGGCGCATGGCGATTGCGACAAGCTGATGCCCTACCTGCACCTGCCGGTGCAGGCCGGCTCGGACCGGATCCTCAAGCGGATGAACCGCCAGCATACCGCCGAGCAGTACCTGCGCCTCATCGAGCGGCTGCGCGCGGCGCGCCCCGACCTGCACCTCTCGGGCGATTTCATCGTCGGCTTCCCGGAGGAGACCGAACAGGATTTCCGCGACACCATGGCGCTGATCGAGGCGGTGGAGTACGGCTCTGCCTTCTCGTTCAAGTATTCCGAGCGTCCGGGCACCCCGGCCGCCGAGCGCCCGCAGGTCCCCGAGGACGAGAAGGACGACCGCCTGCAGCGGCTTCAGGCGCTGCTCACCCGCCAGCAGCGCGCCCTGCAGGACGCCATGGTCGGGCGCGAGGTCGGCGTGCTGTTCGAGAAGACCGGCCGCCTGCCGGGCCAGATGGTCGGCAAGTCCGACTACCTGCACGCGGTGCACGTCGCGGCGGAGGGCGTGCAGCCCGGCGATCTTTGCCCTGTCAGGATCGTCGAGAGCGGGCCGAACTCGCTGAAAGGCGTGCTCGTCTGAGGTGAGCTGTCGCGCTGATTTGCAGGCGTCGCGGTTTTT
>Ga0114904_1000518_pt1 | contig 21028 bp, 23 predicted proteins | sample MalvirDeepMed_s6_FD_83498 | JGI IMG/M metagenome (GOLD analysis project Ga0114904, IMG submission 83498) | Marine viral communities from the Global Malaspina Expedition - Malaspina viral metaG DeepMed_s6 | ecosystem: Environmental > Aquatic > Marine > Oceanic | place: Mediterranean Sea... | reverse complement strand
GCCTCGGCCTTGCCTCCGGCGCCCTGCGCCATCTCGGACAGCTGCGCCCGGCGGGTCGGCTGCGCGATGTCGTCCGCCATGCCAAGCACCCGCCCGGCAAGCGCCGGCACCGCCGGCTCGGCGGTCACCTCGCGCCCGAGACCGGTGGGCTCGCCCTCCAGCGCCTCGCGCAGCCGTCCCGCCGGGCGCAGCTGTCCGAGATGGCGCAGGGCGCCGGAGGCAAGGCCGAGGCGGGGCTCGACAGCGCCGCGTTCGACACTGCCGACGCGCCCGTCACCATGACCCAGCGCGCGGCGCAGCCGCAGGTGGTGCCGGTCGTGCAGGCTGCAAGCTCGGTCACGCAGGACGCGCCGCAGCCCGGCCAGCAGATCCAGGTCGCGGTGGTCACGCCGACGGGGGGAACCTCCGAGACCGCGCCGTTGCTGCAGACCGAACCGCCGCGCCCGGCGCAAATGCCCGCCGCGCCGAGCCCGGAGCAGATCCTGAACCAGGTCCGCGCCAACGTGAGCGAGACCGGCCGCATCCGGGTCGAGCTGAAGCCCGAGGGCATGGGCTCGCTCGAGATCGACCTCGCGCCCGACGAGGCCGGCGCGCTGAAGGTCACGGTGCGCGCGGAGCAGGCCTCGGTTCTGAGCGCGCTGCGCTCCGATCGCGACGGGCTGCTGGCGATGCTGCGCGACGCCGGGCATCAGGTCGATGCCAAGTCGCTGAGCTTTTCTGATCTCGGGGCGCGCCAGTCCGGACAGGGCCAGTCGCAAGGTCAATCACAAGGCCAGCCTCAGGGGCAGGGCGCCCCGGGCGCGGCCGGACCTGCCTTCGATGCAGAGGCCGCGGGCACCGAGCCCGAGGTCGACGTGAAACAGATCGTGCTGCCGCTGTCCCGCGGCGTCGACATACAGGTTTGAACTGAGAGGAGAGCGCCGTGGCGATCGATCCATTCGGCACCGGAAGTGTAACCGGCGCAGGCACCACCGCGTCGTCCTCGATGAGCCAGCTCAGCGAGGATTACGAGAGCTTCATCACGCTCCTGACGGCCCAGATCCAGAACCAGAACCCGCTGGAGCCGATGGACAGCACCACCTTCATCTCGCAGCTCGCGCAGCTGAGCCAAGTGGAGCAGTCGGTGGCGGTCAACGACAATCTCGAGGGGATCTCGTCGCAGCTCTCCAGCATGTCGGCGATTTCCGGGCTCAACCTGATCGGGCGCAGCGTGGTGGCGCCGGGTGAGCAGCTTGCGCTCGAAGCGGGCGGCTCGGCGGTGGCGAGCTACCGGCTCGCGGGGGAGGCGACCAACGTGTCGCTGTCCATCGTCTCGGCCGACGGCACCCTGCTGCGCAGCTATGACGGCCTGTCGGGCAGCGCGGGAGAGCTGCACGACGTCACGTGGGACGGCATGGATTACGAAGGCCTGCCGCTGCCCGCGGGCAGCTACACCATGGTGGTGACCGCCTCGGATGCGGCCGGCAACAGCGTGCCCGCGCAGACCTATGCCGCCTCCAAGGTCACGGGGATGACCTATGAGAACGGCCTCGCGACGCTTCAGATGGCGAATGGCGGAACCACGCTCGCCGGCCTGATCGAAGAGATCCGCTGAGGCGCGGCCGGCGCGCCGGGCGGCCTCAGCTGCGCGGCACGTCGGCCTTGATCAGCGACAGGAACAGCACGTCGGACACGCCCTCGCCGAAATCGGCCTTGAGGTCGGAGACCAGCGTCTGCGTCAGCTTCTCGGTATCGATGCTCGGGCCCTGCATGGCCGAGGTGCCGGCTGCCTTGTGCATCGAGGCAAGGATCACGTCGCGCAGGCGCGAGGCGTTTTCTGCCACGTTGAACACCTCGGCGGTCTCTCGGTCGCGCATCGCGACGCCCACCTCCGAGACCACGTAGGTCACGCTCGTGGGGCGGTAGACCGGCACGCTGACGCGGCCGAGGCGCACGACACTGCTGTCGCCGAAGGGATCCTTGCGGATCAGGCTGGCGGACTTGTGCTCGGGGCTTGCGCCATGACCGGCATCGGCCTGGCTCGGGGCGTTGCCATGGCCTCCGCCCTCTTCCTCCGGGCGCTGCTCGGGCGCAGTGCTTGCGAGCGTGTCGAGCACCTTTTCTGCCTCGCTGCGGCCGGCAATGTCCTCTTCATGGGCGTCACCGTCATGGCTGGCGCCGTGCGCCGGAGCTTCAAGGGTGCTCTCTGTGCCGCCATGAGCCTTGTCGGAGGGGATGAACTGCCCACCCGCAAAACCGGCGGCTCCGAAAAGTACCGGCAGGGCCGCAAAGGCGATATAGGCTTTCTTCATAACCGAATCCCGCATGTTCCTGGTCAGGGTCGGTTATGCGCGCCAATTCGGGCGACAGTTTTATGCAAACATGGCTCAAACCGGAATTAATACGGCAAGATGATGTCCATCACGTCCTCGCCGTAGCCCCGGGTCTGCTGACGGCTGATCCCGCCGCGCCCGCCATAGCCGATGCGGGCCTCGGCCATCTTGTCATAGGGAATCGAGTTGTCGCGGTTGATGTCCTGCGGGCGGATGATGCCCGAGACGCGCAGCTCGCGAAGCTCTTCGTTGACCTTGACCTCCTGACGGCCCAGCACCACGAGGTTGCCGTTGGGAAGCTGCTGGACGACCAGCGCGGCCATGCGCAGCGAGATCGCCTCGTTGCGCTCGATCGAGCCGTCGCCGGCGGCACCGGTGGTCGAGGTGATGTCGACGAGGTTGCCCTCGGGCAGATCCTCGGGGCCGACGCCGGGCAGGATCTTGTCGATCTGGGTGCCGTAGCCGAAGAACTTGGGGAAGGCGAGCGTGCTGCGACCGGTCCGGTTGCGGTCGGATTCGTTGCTGAGGCTGGCCTCGTCGTCGATCTCGATGATGATGGTCAGGATGTCGCCCACTTGCGTGGCGCGCTGGTCGCCGAAAAAGCCCGACGAGCCCTGCTCCCAGAGCGAGGCGCCCTCGGCGCGGTAGGGCACGCGCACCGCTTCGGGGGGCGGCATCGGCACGGTGACATTGCGCGCCGCGGCCAGTTCGCTGGGATCGACACCGACCGGGCTGAGCTCGGGGTCGCGGTCGAAGGCGGGGGTGCCGCAGCCGACGAGAATGGTCAGGGCCGAGCCCGTGACAAGCGTGATGCGCCGGGTTGTCATCGGATCACCTCCACAAGCCCTTCCTCTCGGGCGATGGCGGTCAGCGCGTTGTTGCTGACCAGATTGACGATGCGCACGTCCTGCCCGCGATGGGCATCGGTGAGCGCACGGCCCGGGGCGGTCACCACCAGCCGGCCGTCGTCATAGAGAATATTCACCTTGTCGCCGCGCCCGATCACCAGCGGCTCCATCACCGACTGGCGCATCACCGGGCGGCCCTGCGCCAGCATCCGCCGAACCTGCATCCCCTCGAGCATCTCGGCATCGGTCAGGGTGAAGACGCCGACACGGGCGACCGGAAGATCGACGATCTTGATGTCGGCGCCCGAGACGATCTCGCCGGGCATCAGGCGGCGGGTCGGCACCGGCAGGCTGAGCGTGGCCACCGCAAGGCCCTGCAGCCGGTGGGTGATGCCGTCCTTGGTCACCGCATTGGCGAGGAAGCTGCCGGTGTCCTTGTCCATCCAGAACGCCGAAATGAGCTCGGCCTCGTCGACCGGGCCGGCGCTGAAGCGGATCTGGAGGCTGGCTTCGACGGGCAGCGTGTCGCCCCAGGTGTCGCGCACCTGTTCCTCGATCAGCACCTGCGTGGTCTCGGCGAGCGCAGGCAGGGCGGTGAGCGTCAGGGCGCAGAACAGGGCGGCAAGGCGGCGGAGCATGGGCTTACTTGATCTGGTTGGCGGCGGACATCATCTGATCGGCGGTCTCGATCGCCTTCGAGTTCATCTCGTAGGCCCGCTGCGCCTGGATCAGGTCGGTGATCTGGCGGATGATGTCGACGTTGGAGGCCTCGAGATAGCCCTGCCGAAGGATGCCGACGCCGGCATCGCCGGGCAGTGCCGGGATCGCGTCGCCGGAGGCCACGGTGGCTTCCAGCAGGTTGTTCCCGAGCGGACGCATCCCGGCATCGTTGACGAAGGTGGTCAGCGTCAGCTGGCCGACCTCGACCGGGATCGGGTCGCCCTCGACATAGGCGCTGACGATGCCGGTCTCGCTGATCTCGACCGCGGTGGTGTTGTCCGGCAGCACGACGCCCGGATCGATCTCGAAGCCCTGGTGGTTGACGATCTGGCCCTCAGCGGACAGCCGGAACGAGCCGTCGCGGGTATAGGCCTGGTCGCCGTCGGGCAGGTTGACGGTGAAGTAGCCGCGCCCGTCGATGGCAAGGTCGAGCTGGCTTTCGGTCTGGGTCAGCCCGCCCTGCGTGTTCAGACGCAGCGTACCCACCGAGCGCACGCCGAGGCCGATGTCGAGACCGATGGGGCGGGTGGTGCCCTCCTCGGCGGTCACCGCGCCCTCGCGCGACTGGTTTTCATAGATGAGGTCGGTGAACGACGCCCGCGCGCTCTTGAAGCCGGTGGTGTTGGCGTTGGCGATGTTGTTCGAGATCACGTCAACATTCGTCTGTTGCGCCATCATGCCGGTTGCGGCGATGCCCAGTGCCTTCATCTTCCAGTCCCTTGCTTAGCTGTTCCGTCCGATGCGGGTCAGCATCTCTTTTTTCAGTTCGTCATCCGATGCGACCAGATTGAGCGCGTGCTGGTAGGCCTGCTGGATGTTGATCAGCCGCGTGACCTCGGTCACCGGCTGGACGTTGCTGCTCTCGACGGCGCCCTGAATGACGCTGGAGCCGGTCTCGTCTGGGGTCAGCCCCTGGGCCTCTGCGTTCGGCACGAACATGCCGGCGCCGCCACGGCTCAGCGTCTGCCGGTCGGGCAGCTCGAAGATGCCGACCTGCCCCATCACGCCACCCTCGGGAGACGAGATCACGCCATCGTCCGAGATCGTGACCGAGGCGGCGAATTCCGGCGGGATGTTCAGGGGCGCGCCCCCAAGGTCGAGGATCTGGGCGCCGCTGGCGGTGGTCACCTGGCCCTGCGCGTCGAGCACGAGCTGGCCATCGCGGCCATAGGCCATGCGGCCATCGGGCATCTCGTAGGCGAACCAGCCCTGACCGGAGAGCGCGAGGTCGAGCGGGTTGCCGGTCTGCACCACCACACCGGCCGCGTCGTCGACATAGGAGCCGCGGTCGAGCACGTAGTTGGTGCCCTCACCGGCAAGCGAGGCATCGTCTTTCTGCAGGTAGCTCTCGAACAGCACCCGCTCGGCCTTGAAGCCGCTGGAATTGGCATTGGCGATATTGTTCGCGGTCACGTCGAGCTGGCGCTCGAGTGCCGTCAGCTTGGAGATCGCGACGTAGGTCGAATTATCCATGCACGATGCCTGTCAATGTTTGCCGGTTCATTCTTTTCTTGCGAAGAATGCGGGCTTTGCTAGGATAACGCAAGTATTATCATGGCGAGGCGTTCAAAGAAAGTGGCCTATCCTTGCGCTTTTCGAGGCTCGTTCGTGGCCGCCGTCGCGCTTCTGCTCTGCGCCGCCCCGGCGCTGGCGGAGCGTGAGGCGGGAGTCGTGGCCTCGACCCTCGAGGACCGCTATTCGCCGGTGCTGCTCAGCCCTCTGGACGTGCTCAACCCGCCGCCGCTCTATCTCGAGCGTCGCGAGACGCCGCCGTTCCTCGATGAGCGCCGCGCCCTGATGCGCGCGCTGCGCGATGCGGGTGATGACAGGCCGGCGCAGGCCCGCGCGCTCATCGATCTCGCGGAATTCTACTTTGCGCACGGGCTCGCGTCCGAGGGGCTGTCGGTGCTCGGCGGGGTGCGGGGGCCGGGGCTGCCGCTGGCCCACGCGCTGCGCGCCAGCGCCTTCGAGCTGGCCCTGGGTCTGATCGACCCGCTCGAGCGGCCCCTGACCGAGCGCGCCCGGTCGCTTCTTGAGCCGGGGCATGGAGACTGGCCCGACCAGCCGCTGTTTCTGGTGCTGAACCACGTGCGTGAGGGGCGCTGCGACGAGACCGGCGCGCTGCTCGATGCGGCGGTGACGCGTCTGGCGCGGTTCTCCAGGCCGGTGCAGGAGCGGGTTCTGCCCGGGCTGCTCGAATGCGCCATCGAGACGCGCCAGTGGCGGCTCGCCCGGGACCTTGCCGCGGCGTTCGAGGCCTATCCCTCGCTCAAGCGTGGGTCGGCCTATCACTTCCTGCTGGGCCGCGTCGCAGAGGCCGGGGATGCGCCGCTCGCGGCGTTCGACAGCTACGTGCAGGCGCAGGGCGGCCATGACCTCTGGGCCCACCGGGCGCGACGGGCCATTGTCGATCTCGGGCTTGAACAAGACGCGCTCGCGCCGGACGAGGCGGTCGCGCTGCTGGCGCAGGAAGCCGAGATGTGGCGCGGCGGTGAGGCAGGGGCGCAGACGCTGAGGGATCTCGCGTCGCTGCAGCTCATCGCCGAGGATGCCGCGAGCGCGGTCGAAACCTACGGGCGGATCATCGTGCGCCACCCCGAGAGCCCCGAGGCGCAGGAGGCGCGGCAGAAGGCGCGGGCGCTGATCGACGAGCTTTACCGCAAGGGCGCCTCGCGCGAGATCTCGCTCGGGCGCTACATGGCCAATCACGAGCGGATCGCGCCGTTCTTCCGCTTCAGCGCCGATTTCGCGGAAGCGGCCGAGCTGCTCGCCGACACGTTCCTAGAGGCCGGCGCCACGACGATGGCGGCGCGCGAATACGCCACCATTCATGACTACCTCACCGCCGGGCAGGATCTCGGCATCAGCGAGCCGGGCGAGGGGCATCTCGAGCGGCTCAAGGTGAAGGAGGCCGAGGCGCTGGCCGCGGGCGGGCAATGGGAGACCCTCGGCGCGCTTTTGGCGCAGCCCTTGGAGCCCGCCGATGCCGCGCTGCGCGAGCGCTACGACATGGTGTCGGCGCGCTACCTCGAAGAGACCGGCCGCGTGAGCGAGCTGCTGGGAGGTGACGCCGACGGGGCGCCCGAGCAGGTGCTGCGCCTGCGGGCGCAGGCCCGCTTCGACGAGGGCGACTGGCCAGGGGCGGTCACCGCCTATGGCCGGCTGCACGACCGACTCGGCGACGAAATGCCGCTTCCCGACAGCATCCGCTACCTGCTCGCGGCGCATCGCAGCGAGGACATGGCCCAGACCGCCGAGATCGCACGCGCCTTTCCGGCGCTGACCGAGCTGCCCGCCTGGAACGACATCCAGCGCAGCCTCACCCAGGCTGCGCCCGACCTGCTGCCGCTGCGCGAAGACACCGCCCGGGCAAGGATCGACGGTGCGACGGACATGCTCGAAACCTTGCCGGGGTCAGAGCAACTCAACTAGCGCCGCACTCGGCATCAAATTCTGGCAAGATTCGCGCAAAAATTGCCAAGTAAACAAATCTTTAAACATGGTGTAACCGAGATCTGGTATCTGGTTCATGAACGGTGAGGTATCACCGACACAAAAAAGGCGAGGCGGACATGAGCATTTCCAACGCGATGGCATCCGGGGTCAGCGGCCTGATGGCGAACTCCAAGGCTGTCGAAAAGATCTCCTACAACATCGCGAACGCGGACACGGTCGGCTATCGGCGCAGCTTCTCGCAGATGGTCACCTCCGGCTCGACCTCGGCCTCGGGCAGCTTCTCGACCGGTGTCGCCACGGAAGTGACGCACTCGAACACCGCCGAAGGCAGCTTCATGGAGACCTCGGTCGCATCGAACCTGACGATCACCGGCAGCGGCTTCTTCGTGGTCAATTCGAACATCGACGCATCGCATACCGCGGGCAACATGTTCACCCGCGTCGGCAGCTTCGAACCCGATGAAGAGGGCAATCTCGTCAACGCCGCCGGCCTCTACCTGATGGGCTTCGGCTATGGCGATGACGGCACGCTCGGCGCGGTCGACCGTGCCAGCTTCAACGATCTCGAGCCGGTGAACATCGCCAACCAGACGATCAGCGGCACGGCAACCTCCGCGGTGTCGATCTCGGGCAACCTGCCGTCGCAGGAGACCGGCCTCGACACGCCCGGCGACGCCTTCGTCACCTCGGCCGAGTATTTCAACGCGCTCGGCGAGTCCGAGCGGCTCACGCTGTCCTTCCAGCCCTCCGCCAACGATGACCAGTGGGTGGTGACGGTCTCGGACGCCACGACCGAGTACGGCACCGTGACGATCGGCTTCAACGACACCGGCGCAAATGCCGGCGCGCCGGCAGGCTATGGCGATGTCACCGTCACGGCCGCCGAGCCGGCGGGCTTTGCCTTTGACCCGGCGACCGGCGAGATGACCCTGACGATCGACAACGGCACCGAGCCGCAGGTCGTGACCCTAGCGCTTGGCGCGCCGGGCAGCTTCGACGGGCTGACCCAGTTCTCGGGCGACTACACGCCGATGACGGTCAAGCCCAACGGCAGCGAGAGCGGCACGCTGACCCGGGTCGAGTTCGACGAGTTCGGTGATGTCTGGGGCGTGTTCGACAACGGCACCCGCAAGACGCTCTACTCGATCCCGCTGGCGACCTTCGCCAACCCCAACGGGCTCGAGACCAGCAACAACTCGACCTTCCACGTGTCGAACACCTCCGGCAGCTACTATCTGGGCCAGCCCGGCACCGGCGAGACCGGCACGATGACCTCTGGCGGGGTGGAGTCGGCCAATGTCGACATCGCCGAAGAGCTCACCGGCCTGATCCAGCGCCAGCGCGCCTACTCGTCGAACGCCAAGATCATCACCACGGCGGACGAGATGCTGAACGAGACCGTGAACCTCAAGCGCTGATCGGCGCGGCCGCCGGATAGGAAGACCTCATGAGCCTGATCACCGCCCTGAACGCGGCGCGCAGCGGGATGAGCACAAGCTCCCGCTGGGCGGACACCGTGTCGACCAACATCGCCAACGCCAACAACGCAAGCTATGCGCGTCGCGAGACCCAGATCACGACAAACGTGCAGGGCGCGGCGCAGGTGAGCGAGATTACCCGCGCCGTCGATGGCGCGCTCGACGCGATGTATCGCGGCGAGGTCGGGCGCACGGCAAAGCAGGATGCCATCGCGACGGGGCTTGAGAGCTACACGACTCTGCTTGGCGACACCGAAAGCACCGACACCGTGCTGACCCGCCTGACCGACTTCCAGAGCTCGCTTGGGCTGCTGGCGGTGTCTCCCTCCGACACCGCGCTGCAGCGGGCCACCGTGGGCGACGCGCAGGAATTGACGCAGGCGCTCAACCGCGCCGGTGGCAATCTCGATGCAGCACTTGATCGGGCCGGCGACGGCATCGCGTCCGACGTGGCGGCGGTGAACCGCACGCTCGCGAAGATCGCGGGTCTGAGCGACCGGCTTGCCGGTCAGGGCCAGTCCGCCGACGCGCGGCTTGCGCTGCAGGACGAGCTCGGCGCCGAGCTCGACGCGTTGTCCGAATACATGGATTTCACCACCCGCACCGACAGCAAGGGCCGCATCGAGATCTTCACCGGCGGCGGCACCGCGCTGCTCACCGGCGGTGAGGCGGAAACCCTGAGCTTCGACACCGATACCGGCATCCTCTCGGCGGGCGAGATCGAGATCACCCCCGGCGTCGCCGGCAAGCGCGGCATCTCGGAGGGCTCCCTTTCGGGCAAGATCGAACTGCTCACCACCGTGCTGCCCGAGATGCGGGCACAGCTCGACGAGGTGGCACGGGCGCTGATCGACGGCATGGTCGCGGCGGATGCCAGCCTTGCCGCCGGCGAGGCGGGTCTGTTCACCGACAACGGCGCGGCGCTCTCGGATCCGTTCGAGCCGGGGCTGGCCAGCCGGATCTCGGTGAATGACGCCGTGGTGCCCGAGAGCGGCGGCTCGCTCTGGCGCATCCGCGACGGGCTCGGCGCCGATGCGCCCGGGCCCGCCGGCGACAACACGCAGGTCACGGCCTTCGCCGAGATGCTCGATGGCGCGATGGGGTTCGACGAAAGCCTCGGTCTGGGCGACAACATGAGCCTGCCAAGCTACATCTCGACACTGATCGCCAGCCAGAACAGCACCCGCGCCAGCGCCGAGACCTCGGCCAAGAGCCTCGCGGCGGGCACCATCGCGGTGCAGAGCTCGCGGTTGTCCTTCATGGGCGTGAATGTCGATGACGAGCTGCAGCAGCTTGCGGCCATCCAGCAATCCTACAATGCCAACGCGCAGACCCTGTCGGTCGTCTCCGAGATGCTCGACACCCTGCTCGGCGCGATCTGACCCCGGAGCTCATGATGATCGGTTTCACCCGTGCCCCCTCTACGCTCTACAGCAACCTCCTGCGGCGCAATGCCAATGCCGAGATGCAGACCCAGCTTGCCAAGGCCGAGCAGGAGCTTGCCAGCGGCGTCAAGAGCGACATCTACAAGTCCCTCGGCCCGAGCGCCTCGGAGGCGCTGAACCTGAACGCCTCGCTCGAACGCGACGAGGCGCAGATCGCCGCCAACAACCTGCTGGGCGGCCGGCTCGATACCATGAGCGGCGCGCTCGGCTCGATGGGCGAGGCCGTCCAGAGGACGCTGGACCTGTCGCTCGCCAATGCCGGCACGAATGGCGGCACCGCCGAGGGCATCCAGATCGAGGCCAAGGCGTCCCTGGATGCCCTGCTTTCGATGGCGAACGTCAATTACGGCGGCATCCCGCTGTTCGCGGGCCCGAGCGACGGGACCTCCGCGATCCAGGACTATGACAGCGCGCGCGCCGATACCGGGCTGACCCCCAAGGCGGTGATCGACGGCGTTCTTGCCAATGGTCTCGACACCGCCGCCGATGCCGCGGCGCGCATCGCCGAGCTTGACGCGATCTTCGACAACACCGCCGCCAATCCGGAGCAGACCTTCGACGGGCTGTTCTTCACCGGTGCCACCGGCGGCGCACCGATGTCGGTGGGCATCGGCGACGGCATCACCGTGACCTACGGCGTGCAGGCGAATGACGAGGCGTTCCGGCAGGTGTTCCAGGGGCTGGCGATGCTGGCCTCGACCGACGTGTCCGAGATCGACGATCCCGCCGCCTACGAGACCTGGATCTCGACCGCCAATGACCGTCTCAGCGCGGGGCTTGCGGGCCTGCTCGACAGCCGGATGAAGCTCGACACCGCGTCTGCGCGGATCGACGAGGCCAACACCCGGATGGAAGACCGCGCCAGCCTTTACAAGAGCCGGGTGGCGGAGATGGTCGAGGTCGACAGCTACGAGGCGGCGACCACGATCACCGCGCTCGAGACCCAGCTTCAGGCTAGTTACGCGGCCACCGCCCGGCTGTCACAGCTGAGCTTTCTGAACTTCATGCGCTGATCCCGAACCGGCGGCGACGCGGAGGCGCGCGGGACGATCCTGCGCGCGCTCTGCCTCGCTTTCCGGCGCCAGCTTGTAGCCGCGCCCGCGAATGGTGCGGATATGCGGGTCGCCCGACGCGGACATCTCTTCGATCTTCTTGCGGATGCGGCAGATGTAGACGTCGATCACCTTGTCGAAGGGCTGGTCCTGCGCCATGCCGTAGACCGCATCGTAGATCACCGATTTCGACACCACCCGCGGCGCCGCCAGCGCGATCTGCTGGAAGATCGCCAGTTCGCGCTGCGACAGCTTCATCGGCTGGCCGCCGACATCGGGGTCGCGGCCGTCGAAATAGGCGGTGATGTCGCCGATCCGCAGGGTGCCCGCGGCGTGACCGTGAAAGCGCCGGGTGATGGCGTTGACGCGGCTGCGCAGCTCGAGCCCGGTCACAGGCCCGACGATATCGTCATCGGCGCCCGCGTCGAGCGCATCCATCGCCGCTTCGGGGTCGCGCGCCATGCGCAGCACGAGGATCGGATTGCGGCAGCCGGAGCGGCGCAGTCGCGAGATATGCTCCACCAGACGCGGATGCTCGGCCAGCAGCACCGGGCGGTCGGCGTAGCCATCCGCCCCGAGCAGGTCGAGCTCGCGATCGAACAGGTCGTCATTCACCGCCACCGGGTCCCACTGGGCCTCGTCCAGCCGGGTCAGAAGGCCCCTGAAAGCGTTGGGCCGCGGCTCGTAAAGATAGATATGCACCACGCACTCCCGATGGGCCTTCGGATCTTGTTATCCATGAGCGGATGGAGCGATCATGCTTTGTTAAAGGCCGGTGGTCAAGCATTAGACAAGGATAGTATGAATATCCATGATTTAATCATTGCTGATGAACCCTTTTCCATGTTTAATCTTGGGGTAACGGAAACCGATCCAACCGGAAGCTCATGCGGATTGCAGCCTGCCTCTTCGCGCTGATCGGCGCGCTCAGCCTCGCCCTGCCGGCACTGGCCGATGTCCGGATCAAGGACATCGCCACCTTCGAGGGCGTGCGCGAGAACCAGCTTGTGGGCTACGGCCTTGTCGTCGGGCTCAACGGCACCGGCGACAGCCTGCGCAATTCGCCCTTCACCGAGAAGAGCATCGAGGCGATGCTCGAGCGGCTCGGGGTCGGCAACCTGTCCGATGACAACATCAAGACCACCAACACCGCCGCCGTCATGGTCACCGCCATGCTGCCGCCCTTCGCGCGGCTCGGCTCGACCATCGACGTGGTGGTCTCCTCGCTGGGCGACGCCACCTCGCTGCGCGGCGGCACGCTGATCGTGACGCCGCTGACCGGCGCCGATGGCGAGGTTTACGCGGTGGCGCAGGGGCCGATCGCGGTGGCCGGCTTCTCGGCCACCGGCGTTGCCGCGTCGATCACCGAGGGCGTGCCGACGGTGGCGCGGATCGAGAACGGCGCCACGGTCGAGAACGAGGTCGATTTCCAGCTGTCCTCGCTGAACTCGGTGCGCATCACGCTGCGCAACCCCGACTTCACCACCGCCGTGCGCATGTCGGACGCGATCAACGACCGGCTCGGCGGCAGCTCGTCGCGGGTGCTCGACTCGGGCACCGTCGAGCTTGCGATTCAGGGCGCGGGCAAGGGCGACGTGCCCGGGGTGCTGTCGGAGGTGGAGAACCTGCGGTTGGAGCCCGACAGCATCGCCAAGGTCGTGGTCGACGCCAAGACCGGCACCATCGTGATCGGGGCAAATGTCCGCATCGACCGCGTTGCGGTCAGCCAGGGTGGTCTGACGGTGATGGTGCGCGAGGACCCGGTGGTCAGCCAGCCCAACCCGATCACCATCGGCGGCACCACCGTGGTGGTGCCGCGCACCACCGTCGGCATCGATGAACAGGAGGCGCATTTCACCATTCTCGAAGGCGCCGACGTGAGCCTGCAGCGGCTCGTCGATGCGCTCAACGCCATCGGGCTGAGCGCCACCCAGACGATCTCGATCCTGCAGGCGATCAAGGCCGCAGGCGCCTTGCACGCCGATCTGGAAATCATCTGAGGAACCCCGCGATGGACGTGAACACGAACATGGCCGCGCTTCAGGTCACCAGGGCGCAGGTGGCGCAGCCCGGTGCCGCCGCGCCCGATGCGCCCAACAGCGCGATCAAGGAATTCGAGGCGATGTTCCTCACCCAGATGGTCGACGAGATGCTCAAGCAGGTCGAGATCGGCGATTTCGGCGGCGGACAGGCCGAAGAGAACTGGCGCTTCTTCCTTGCCGAGGCGTTTAGCCGCGAGATTGTCGATCAGGGCGGGGCAGGGCTCTCGGCCAGCCTCGAACGGGCGCTGTCCGCCTATAGCCAGACCCGAGAGATGGAGTGACGCCGATGTCCGAGATGACCCACCTCGAGGCGGCGCAGCTGATCGACCGGCTGGCGCGCCTGCTGCGGGACGAGATCGCCGCCATCGGGCAGGGCCAATTGGCGCGTGTCGAAGAGCTCTATCCCCGAAAAACCGAGCTTCTTGGCGAAATTGAGACGGCATTTGGATCTGCAGAAAAATATTTGGGGCGTGACGACCCGCAGAGCCAGAAACTGCGCAAGAAACTCGATGAACTGCGCGATCTGATCCACACCGATCTGGCGCTGTTGAAGCGAATGACCCAAGCCACAGGGGATGTCGCGCGCGAAATCGAAAGAATCCGGGATCGTCAAAGCCTTCGCGGCCTCTATGATCGTGATGGCACCCCCAAGGAAGGACCTGTGACTCCCTCGCAACGGTTCGACAAGTCGATCTGAATCGACAGATTCAAAAATTTACACTGTTTTGATTTCGCGTGTTACGCCTGCGATACGGCAGGACCGTTTTCGTCAGAAAGACGAAGGACAACGATAGAAATCGGAGCAGATAATAATGTCCTCTATCAATACCAATGCCAGCGCGATGAACGCGCTGTCGACCCTGCGTCAGATCAACTCGAATCTTGAAAGCACGCAGGGCCGCATTTCCACCGGTCTCAAGGTCGAGTCCGGCAAGGACAATGCCGCCTACTTCCAGATCTCCGAGACCATGAAGGGCGACAGCTCGGTCTACGCGTCGATCAACGAAGGCCTGACCCTGACCAAGAACTCGGTCTCCACCGCGCGTCTCGGCGCCGAGACCATCAACGGTCTCGCGCAGGAATTCCTCGACAAGGTCGCCTTCGCGCAGGGCGCGACCGGTGGCCATGCCGAGATCGAGAGCGATCTCGCCGAGCTGGTCAAGCAGATGGAAACCACGCTGAGCCAGTCGACCTTCAACGGCGACGACATGCTGGGCGCGGGCTCCTATGCCGGGATTCTGGCGGGCACCGGTGGCTCGACCAACGCAGTGGCCGATATCGACGGTACCATCGGAACCGCCGCGGTAAACGGCGACGCAACCGTTGGCGTCGACCGCAACACCGTGACCGGCATCAGCCGCGCGGGTGGTAGCTACGGCACCACGTCGATCACCGTCGGGACCCACGACATGGCGTCGCTCGTGGCCTCTTTCAAGGCGATTGTCGAAGTGAACGGTACCACAACCGGCGGTACCGCAGTGACAGGCTTCGGCGAGACCGCGGCTGCCGGCGACACCACCGACAACTTCCTGGCCACCGCCCTGAACACGGCCGAAGGTCTTCTGGGCAATGTCACCGACATCGCCACCAAGCTCGGCCAGTCCGAGAAGTCGATCGAAAACCAGCAGGAGTTCCTCTCCTCGGTGGTCGACAACATCGATGCCGGTGTGGGCTCGATGATCGATGCCAACATGGAAGAAGAAGCGGCCCGTCTCCAGGCGCTTCAGGTGCAGCAGCAGCTGGCGACCCAGTCGCTGTCGATCGCCAACCAGGCACCGCAGAACATCCTTTCGCTGTTCCGCTGACCCAGTACCACTCGATCCGCCAGCCCGGGCGTGCCGGGCTGGCGGGTCATCCCACCTAAATTATAGGTTTCCGTCAGAATGACGGGCAGTAACGATAGAAAACGGAGCAGTTACAATGTCTTCCATTAATACCAATGCAAGCGCGATGAGCGCCCTGTCGACCCTGCGTCAGATCAACTCGGATCTCGAGAGCACGCAGGGCCGCATTTCGACCGGCCTCAAGGTCGAGTCTGGCAAGGACAACGCCGCCTATTTCCAGATCTCCGAGACCATGAAGGGCGACAGCTCGGTCTACGCGTCGATCAACGAAGGCCTGACCCTGACCAAGAACTCGGTTGCCACCGCGCGCCTCGGCGCCGAGACCATCAACGACCTCGGGCAGCAGTTCCTCGACAAGGTCGCCTTCGCGCAGGGCGCCACCGGTGGCCAGGCCGAGATCGAGAATGATCTCAACGAGCTGGTCAAGCAGATGAAGACCACTCTGCAGCAGTCGACCTTCAACGGCGACGATATGCTGGCGGCCGGTGCCGCAGCAGGCACCGCTGCAGCTGTGGCTGCAGCTACCGGTGCGCTGACCTCCGCTGGCGACTCGGGCGGTGCCGCTCCGGTGGCCCGCAACGTCGTGACCGGCATCAGCCGTGCCGGTGGCACCTACGCGACCACCTCGATCACGGTCGACACCTACGACGTGCAGAAGCAGGTCGCCAACTTCGAGGCGATCGCGACGGGCTTTGCGGCCAACGCTGATGCGGCGACTGGCGAGGCCTTCCTTGCCGGCGTTCTGGCGTCGACCGAAGGTGTGGCAGGCGCCGTCACCGACATCGCCACCAAGCTTGGCCAGTCGGAGAAGTCGCTCGAGAACCAGCAGGATTTCCTCTCCTCGGTGGTCGACAACATCGACGCCGGCGTGGGCTCGATGATCGATGCCAACATGGAAGAGGAAGCGGCCCGTCTGCAGGCGCTTCAGGTGCAGCAGCAGCTGGCGACCCAGTCGCTGTCGATCGCCAATCAGGCGCCGCAGAACATCCTGTCGCTCTTCCGCTGATCCGGTTCGGTGGCGCTGGCCACCGGCTGAGCTGACAACGGGGGGCGCCCTCGGGCGCCCTCTCACCAACGGAGCACCGGATCAACCGGGCCCGCGTCACGGAACACCCCGCATCGAGCCGGGGGAGAAAAGGCAGTAATCGAATGAGCATCTCGGCATACAAACGCACGATCCGCGAGAGCGCCTCGCCCAAGCAGATCGAAGCCCGCGTCTTCGCCCGCATCACCGGAAGCATGGAGCAGCACCGCGCCAACTGGCTGGCGGCGCGCGACAAGTTTGCGCGTACTGCGGTTCTGGCACACGGTCTGCGCGATGCGGTGGCGGAGAACCGCGTCCTGTGGAGCAGGCTCCGGACCGACCTGAGTGATGACAACAACCAGCTTCCGGCAGAGCTGCGCGCCAACCTGCTGTCGATCGCCATGTGGGTCGATCGCACCTGTGGCGTCGTGCTCGGCGGCGGCGACGGCCTTCCGGCCCTGATCGACGTCAACCAGAACATTCTCGGCGGCCTTTCCGGCCAGCGCCCGACCCCAGCAGCGGTGAACCAAGATGGCACTCAATCTCACGCTCAAGCCGTTTGAACGCTTCGTCGTCAACGGCTGCATGATGCGCAATGGCGGTCGCAAATCGACGATCACCGTCGAGAACCGCGCCGACATCATTCGCGAAACGGACCTGCTGAAACCGGATGCGGCCTCGACGCCCGTCCGGATCGTGTATTTCCTGATCCAGAACGCCCTGATCGAGCCGGCCCGCCGCGAGCGGCTGCTCAAGGAGATCCAGACACGTCTGGCCCAGCTGGTGCCGGTGTTCGGAGACGAGCTGCGCCAGCATGTCTTCGAGGCGGCCAACAATGTCAGCCGGGGCGAGTATTTCACCGCGCTGCGCGACCTGCGCCCGCTGATGAAGCGCGAGGACGAGGTCTTCGGGCCGCAGCAGTCGGAGCTTGTCGAGGCATGATCTCGATCGCGGGCATGTCAAGCTCGGTGGCGCTGCAGCTGGTCAACGCGACCGAGGACAAGGATCAGGAGCTGATCCGCAACGAACCGCAGCACGCGCGCGAGATCGCGTATTTCCTCGACAACATCGGCGATGTCGAGAATGTCGAGGATCTGACCGAGGATTACCGTCTCTACAGCTTCGTGATGAAGGCCTACGATCTCGAGGACCAGATCTTCGGCAAGGCGATGATGGAGAAGGTCCTCAAGAGCGACATCAGCGACAGCAGCGCGCTGGTCAACCGGCTGACGGATTCCCGGTTCAAGGAGTTCCACAAGGCCATGGGCTTTGGCCCGGACGGGCAGGGCAACCTCAACACCCTCGACGCCAGCTGGAAAACGGCGCTCGTCGACAAGTATGTCGACACGCAATACGTCAACGGCAAGGGCGACGAGAACGAGACCATCGGCACGGTGCTCGAATTCCGCCGCAAGGCTAGCAGCATCAACTCGGCCTATGACATCCTGCGCGACAGCGACCTGTCGGAGTTCTTCCGCACCGCCTTTGGCCTGCCCGAAGCGCTGGCCGGGATCGACATCGACAGGCAGGCGGCGATCATCAACGACCGGCTCGACCTCGAGACCCTGTCCGATCCCGAGGTCGTCGATGATCTGGTGCGGCGCTACGTGGCGATCAGCGATGCGACATCCGGCACCGCGGCCAGCTCGAACGGCGCCGTGACGCTGCTTTCGGGCGCGCTCAGCGCCGCGTCGGGTAGCTATATTCCAGCGACCATCGACATCACCGCGATCCAGGGCTTCGGCGGCTACAAGACGCGATAGCGCCCGAGGGCCGAGGGCCTGACCGGGCTCAGAAGATATCCTCGTCGTCCTCGCCGAAGGGCAGGCGCACCTGATCGTCGTCGGCAAGCTGGCGCGCGTAGTCGAGCATCAGCGCCTGTGCCGCGTTCACGTCGCGCCGGCGCACCGGCCCCATGGTCTCCATCTCTTCGGTGAGCATGTCGCGCGACCGCGCGGGCAGCGCGTTGAGGAAGGCGTCGCGGGCAATATCGGTGGCGCCGCGCAGCGCCGTGGGCAGGGTGTTGCCCGGCACGCCGCGCATGATCTTGGCGAGGTCCATCGCCTCCATCTTGGCCAGATCCTCGAAGGTGAACATCTTGGCGCGGATGGCATTGAACGTGTCGGGGATCTTGTCCTCGAGCTCGGGCGCCATGTTGTCAAAGGCGTTGCGGTCGAGCTTGTTGAACAGGTCGGCCATGCGCTGGTGCTGCTCGGCGGTGGTCGGCTGCGCGCCGGCGTTCATGATGTCGGCCTGCAGCGATTCCTCGATCTGCTGCATCATGTGATGCGGCACCGCTTCCATGCGGATCATCCGCTCGACCACGTTGTGCATCTTTTCCGGCCCGAGGATCGGCAGCACCTTTGCGGCCACGTCGGTGTTCACGTTCGACAGGATCGCCGCGATGGTCTGCTCGTGCTCGCCCTTGAGGTAATTGGCGATGACGTTCTCGGAGAGCGTGTTGAACCGCGCCCAGAGATCGCGCTCCTTCAGCGGGCCGCGAATGTCCTTGAGGATGCCGTCGACCTTGTCGCCCGGCATCAGCGAGCGCAGCAGGTTCTCGGCCGCCGCGAAGGAGCCCACGACGCCACCGCCATTGGTGATGTCCTGCACGAAATCGGTCAGCACCTGCTCGACGGTCTCGGACGAGATCGAGCCGAGGCCCGACATCGCCCGGGTCATCTGCTGGATTTCCTCGTCATCGAGCTGCTGCAACAGCGCCGAGCCGCGCTTTTCACCCAGCGACAGGAACAGCACCGCCGCCTTCTGCGGGCCGGTCAGCTTCTTCGGGCGCCGCGCCGGTTTGCCCGAGCCCGTCGACGAAGAGGTCGTCCGCTTGATGTCTGCAACGGCCATAGTCTGCACCCTTCCTTACGCTACCCGCCGCCCGCGAGCGGGAGATAGCTTTCCATGAGAGACCCGGCCAGCATGTACCAGCCGTCGATGAGGACGAAAAAGATCACCTTGAACGGCAGCGAGATCAGCACCGGCGGCAGCATCATCATGCCCGCGCTCATCAGCACCGAGGCCACGATCAGATCGATGACCAGGAACGGCAGGTAGATCAGGAAGCCGATCGAGAAGGCGCGCCGCAACTCCGAGATCATGAAGGCCGGCACCAGCTCGCGCCAGCCGACATCCTCGGCGCTCTGCGGTGCAGGTGCGCTTTCCTCGGCGGGCACCGTGCCCTCGCTGCGCGCCGCGATGTCCCGGAACAGCGCCAGATCCTTCTCGCGCGTGTTGGCATACATGAACAGCTTGAACGGCTCGCCGACCCGCATCAGGGCCTGCTCCTCGGTGATCGCATTGGCCATCAGCGGCTGCACGCCGCCCTCCCAGGCGTCCTCGAAGACCGGCTGCATGACGAAGAAGGTCATGAACAGCGCCATCGAGGTCAGCACCATGTTGGGCGGCGACTGGTTCAGGCCAAGCGCCGAGCGCAGCATCGAGAACACGATCACGAAGCGGGTGAAGCTGGTCATGATGACCAGCAGCCCGGGTGCCAGCGACAGCACCGTCATCGCCGCGATGAGCTGGATGATCCGGCCCGACAGCGTGGCGCGCTCGTCCGAGCCCGCCGGCGCCGAGCTCAAAGCATCGCCGATGGCGCCGAGCAGGTCCGAACCTGCCGATTGCGCATGGACTTCGGTGGCGGCCAGCCCGCACAGCCCCGCTGCCAGCAGGCAGAGAAGGACCGCTCTGGAGAGGCTGCCGCACCGGGTCATTTCTCGGACACGTAATCCTTGACGATCTCGATCAGCGAGACGCCGAGCCGGTCATCCTCGAGCTTCACCAGATCGCCGCGCGCCACGAGCCGGTCGTTGATGACCACCTCGACCGGCTGGCCGATGCTCTTGTCGAGCTCGATGATCGAGCCCCGGCTGAGCTTGAGGAGTTGCGCGATCGGCATCCGGGTCTGGCCCAGAACGATCTGCACGTTCAGCCCCACGTTGAGCATCGCGTCGATGCTGTTGGCGCCGCCCTTGCTGGCTTCCTCGGCGGCTGCCTCTTCGGCCACGGCCTGCACCACGGTGTCCTGCACGTCGTCTCCGAGCTCTTCGCTCATGTCCTGCTCTCCTGCCTGTCCTGTTCGAGGCTTCGGTCGATCTCGTCCCGCGTCCGGCCCAGCGAGGACAGGATACGGGCGCAGATGTCCTTGAAGCTGTAGGCCATCACGCCGTGATCCCACTCGGCGCGCACCTCACCGGGGCCGAGATCGGGATCCGCCTTGATGTCGATGCGCCCGCCAAGCCCGGCGATCCGCGCGGCGTGCTGCACCTCGGCGCCCGAGCTCTCGACCGCGCCGGGGGCGAACCAGATCCGCAGCACCGCCGAGCCGAGCGCCATGCGCACGGCGTTCTTCGCCTCGCGCTCGGCCTGGCCCGTGGCGAGCGCCTCCGAGACATCCGGGGCGAGCTGCTCGAACACCTCGAGCACGAAGCCCACCATCTGGGCCTCGAGCGTGGCGTGGTGCCGGTCGGCATCGTCGATCAGCTCGCGCAGGGCAGGGGTCACCGCCTCGAGCGCAGACAACTGGCGCTGGCTGGCCGAGGCTTCGGTCGCCTGCAGTGTCTCGGTCTGGCCTTGCGCGACACCGGCCTCGAAGCCCTCTTGGCGCGCGTTGGCCACGGCCTCGTCGAATTGCGCCCGGGTGAACACCGCGCCGATCACCGGCTCTTCGCCACGGCGGGCGGCGTCGAACTCGGCGTCGAAATTTCGGTCGAAGACAAAGCTCATGCGTTCGGTCCTTCAGCAAGCCACGACCGGACCACGGTGATCGCGCCCTCGGGCTCGCGCTCGATCAGCT
>Ga0114904_1000513_pt1 | contig 21130 bp, 29 predicted proteins | sample MalvirDeepMed_s6_FD_83498 | JGI IMG/M metagenome (GOLD analysis project Ga0114904, IMG submission 83498) | Marine viral communities from the Global Malaspina Expedition - Malaspina viral metaG DeepMed_s6 | ecosystem: Environmental > Aquatic > Marine > Oceanic | place: Mediterranean Sea... | reverse complement strand
GCCCGATCTATCTACCGCAGCGTAAAGTGTCGGGGATCTTCCATTGTGACCGTAGCAAAATTCAGAACCTCACCCGCGTTGCGAGAAGAGAGGGCTACCTAACGGTTGTTCATCCACACAGTGCGCATACGGCGACTAGGTTTAAATTTGAGTTGGATAAATTTCCGGGTCACTTCCGGTCGGGCAAAACATAGAGGGAGTTCCAGGGGGGTAGGATGACAGAGGCTTGACGGCAGTGGGGGCGAGCAGTAGGTGATCAACGTCATCGAGAAGCTCCACTTCACGGTCGGTGATGTGCTCGTGCTGCACCATGAGGCGAACACCGATCTGAACGCCGCGGAGCTGGCGGTGAACGCGGTCCTTGGCGGTTTGCCGTTTGTCGTTCCGTATATTTTTATAGACAAGGGGCAAGAAATCAGTAAACTAAGCCGCGAAGATCTGGAGCGTGTCTTGAAGGCAATGCCATGATAACCCTGGAGAAATTCGAGCAGAAGTACATCCGTGAACCGAATTCAGGTTGCTGGTTGTGGACAGCGGGAGTCTCGCCGTTGGGCTACGGCCAGTGCTCAGACGGTCCATACGGGGAACGTCGGACTCAATATGCCCACCGCGTAGCATACGAACTTTTCAAGGGACCGATCCCGGCTGGTATCGGATTGGATCACTTGTGCAGGGTCCGTAGCTGCGTGAACCCCGACCACCTTGAGCCAGTATCGCAACGCACCAACTTGATGCGGGGTCGCACGTTGGCCGCACGATTCGCAGCTCAAACGCATTGTGTCCATGGTCATCCATTCGATGAGACGAACACTCGTCGGACCAAAAAAGGACGCGAGTGCTTGGCCTGTCGGCAAGTGTGGGACAAGGGGCGAATTCGATGATCCTTGGCTACAAGAAGAACCTGCCGGGTACGGATGCGTACTGGTTCGGCGATGTGGGCGATGAGCAGAAGCAGTTCATCCGCGTATGCTGCGGCCTTGCGCTTCCCCAGTTCGACAAGTCCAACGGTGGCCTGGTGGTGATCGCAGAAGAGCTGCGTCCATCCGGGTTCCAAGACTTCACCGCAGTGGGCGGCACGATTGGCGATTGGCCGACGATAGAGAACGCACTCATCCAGTACAGGATGGATCTCAAGTTCAGTCACATCATAACGGAGAAGACTCAGGGGCGGCAGCTCATCTGGCGAATGCCGAAACTCAACTACGGGACCGGGGAGATCCCGCTCGTGACGTACGAGGCCCCGGCGTATGCGTTCGAGGAGCTGGGCCGTCAGAAGGTGGAGGGCATGATCGCCCAAGACCGCCTCCACCTCGAAGAGGTACGCGCCGACCTGGAAGAGGAGACCGAGACAGCCGGGAAGGCACTCCAGGCGGTTGTGTGCTGGATGTTAGGAAATAAAGCTATCTACGCATCGAACGTAAAGAAGCGCGAACCGCTACGTGCGGTATGGGGATTGCAAGGATTATGAAAATAACATTGCAAGGTGCAGCAAACTCTAAGGCGGAAGCGGATGAAAAGCGGTTAACATGGGAAACTATCCCCGTCAAAAAGAAACGGGCGAAGGGAAAGAAGAAGCCGGTCCCTCCGCGAATGAGTTACTTAGACTTCTGTAAGGTGAATCTACGGGAAGAAATCCATCGAGTATGGGGCCAGTTAGAGAGGGAAGATGAAATAATCAATGCAATTATAGAGCAACCAACAAAGATTCCCCATGACATTCGTGCGATGGCAGTAGCGGTTGAGTACGAGTTGTTGACTGAGGCTTTAACCGCCAGAGTGCGCAATTGGGATGTTTAAGTGAGCATGGCAGAGCAACCTAAAATCGAGAACCTATCAGGGGATACAGGCCACGGTAGCGACGATGCGTTACTCAAGTCGAAGACCCGCCAACTGATGGAGAAGTACTGGGGTCCGCACGAGCAGCAAGAGGAGAGAATGGATAAGCTTGCAAAGGAGAACCCGAATGTTCAGGTTCGAGTTGAAAGACGGCGTAAAGGTCGGGGAACCGTTCGTAGTCGGCGCACATGAGAAGTGTCACTGTTCGAGTGAAGAGGTGCTCGTGGCGAACAGTATGCTGATCGAGGCTGACTACGTGACCCTGGAGAAGCGGTGCTCGAATTGTAACGTGATCGAGTACAGCGGCACGACGATAGTGATAGGCAATGAGCTTCACTCTTGAAGACTTAAAGGAGTGCTCATGCGTGGCTTGTGGCAGGGGATCGAATGTCACCAAGCTTCGCCGGTTGAACCCGTCGGGCAACTCGTACGTGTGTTCGAGCTGCGAGATCCGGTTCGGCAGAGAGAAGCTCCAGGCCGAGTTCGACAGGCAGTTGGGCAAAGCGGTGGGAGTGAAGCCGACACTGAGGAGCTGCGTACGCGGTTGCGGTAGGCCGGTGTTTATGAAACCTGGCGGCAATCTCCCTGCATACTGCTCCCAGTGCGAAGAGGAATGGAGACAGCTGCAACGATCCGCGAGGAGCGAACGGGAGTACCGCAAGAGGCACGGGAAGCGAACCCAACTCGATATTGTTGATGAGAGTCAAGGGAAGTAAGACGGCAGATGCTCCGTGGTCCGCAGAGGATCATTACGGGGATGGAGTTGAAATAAAAACAAGGGGGATACGTTTATGGCCGTATCGACAGAGAGATGGAGAAACGCAACGCTCACGATTGCCAATGGTGGGACAGAGACCGACGAGCTGGACCTGGGGTTAAACGGTGCTAGGAGGCAGATGGCAATGACGATTCACGGCCCGTCGGCACTGACCGGTACGGTCAAGGTTCAAATTTCCAACGCCACTGGTGGAACCTACCGCGATCTCCAAACCAGCGGTGGCGCGGACATCAATATCGGTGCCGGTAACTCGGTGACCATTGATCCCCTGATTGGTGCGGCCCTGAAGCTGGTGTCCGATGGAGCTGAGGGGGCGGAGCGCACATTCCACATCCAGGGCAACGCGAAGAGCTGATGGCACAAGAATTCGTAGGGGCCAGCAACCCGCAGGGGGGCAGTATCAGGGAGACCGATCAGCCCATGGAAACTAGGTTGGCCCATGGGACGACCCTCCACCAAGAGATCATCTCGCGCCTGATCGCTCGACGGCAGCTGTCCGAGAGAGTGGTCAGCAATAGGGCCGACGATTGGAACCGGGTGGACGAGCATCTGAGAATGTACATCGACCTGGGCCGACAGGCGAAGAAGGGCGATGGGTCGGTAAACGCAAACAAGAAGGAGATGCCCTGGGAGCGGTCCATCGTGGTGCCACTGTCGTACGCCATCGAACAGGTTCACAAGACGGAGTTGATGGGTATATTCATGCGCCAAGACCCGATCCTGAAGGTGATGGGGGTTGGTTCCGAGGATGTCGAGCCAGCAAAGATGATGCAAGCGGTCCTGGGCTACGACCAGGAACAGACGGCGTTGCCTCTCCAGGTGTTTAGCGGGGTGGGGGATTCCATCCGGTACGGCCAGGGAACATTTTATGTCAGCTTCGAGAAGGAGATGGGCTGGAAGCACTGGTCAGCACCGTCGAAGTTCCAGGCCATACTACAGGCCATGAAGATGCCGACCCAGAGAAGGAGCTGGGAGACCCTCCGCGAGTACAGTCTGATCCATACCGTGGACCCGTTTCTGAGATGGCGCGATCCCCGCGTATCCATTGCCGATCTCCAGAAGGGGGAGTTTAGCGGTCACCGGGTCTACCGAGGATCGATGTGGATCAAGGAGCGTGACAAAAGGAACGGCGGCGTTTACTTTAACGTCGATAAGATCAGCAAGGTTGCAGCTGGGGGTGCCAGGCAGACCTCCAGGGGTCGCGGGAGCTTCGGCAGAACAATCAATAAGTTCGATATCTCCAGGTTCAGAATGACCGGCAGCGTGGACGAGCTTGACCACGGTTTCCATGCCATCGACCATCTCCAAGTGAAACTGATCCCCAAGGAATGGAAACTCGGACCCGGCACCCTGCCAGAAATCTGGTGGTTCTCGTGGATCGATGATCAGGTGATTATTCGGGCGCACCGCACCGAGTACGAACACGAGAAATTCACTTACGCAGAGGCCGAGGCGCACCCAGATCCGCACGTAGGTGAGAACCCAGGATTGATCGAGAATCTCGATGGAATTCAGCGATTTATGAACTGGATCTTCAACTCCCATATTCAAAATGTAATGCGGCACTTAAACAACTCCATGGCCTACGGGCCGAGCTTTGTGGAGGAAGCCGATCTGTTTGATCGGGATGCCGGTGGCCATTTCCGCCTCTCCCAGCTGGGGGAGCAGATGCTCATGGAGGGGCGGCTTTCCATCGACCAGATGATGCACCAGATGAACCTGTCCGACGTTACCCGGCCTATGCTGCAAGACAATCAGGTTCTCATGGATATGGCTCTCAGGATGATGGCGGTATCGGAGACTAGTCAGGCCAGGGCCACCACTCAAAGACGTACTCTAGGGGAGAATAAGCTCATTCAGGCGGGTGCTGGTAAGAGGATGGTCCTACACGCCGTCCTGTTCGATATCATGGCGTTCGGCCCAATGGCCCGGCAGCTGATATCCAACCGCCAGCAATTCACCGAGATGGAGCAATTTTTGAGGATCAGCGGGGATCTCGCCCGTGAGGTGGGTGGAATGTCCATGACGGTGCGCCCCGATGACCTGCACGGGAACTTCGACTACGTGGGACGGTCTGCGGTGATGCCACCGGATGCCCAGGATCTCCCTGAAGTCTGGGACAGGATCGGAGCGCAACTCTCTCAGAACCCCATGCTCCTTCAGCCACGGGCTGACGGCAAGATGCTCGACATTCACGAGCTGTTCAAGGAGGGCGTGGAGGCCACCGGGGTGCGTAACATCGAATCGTTTTACAAAGACCCCAGCCAGATCCAGCAAATGCCCCAGGCTCCTCCGGTAACGGTCCTCCCCGACGAGGAAGTGGCCCGGCAGCAACAAGCGGGGGATATTATCCCGGCCAACGAGGCGGCATGACTGAATTCGAGAGGTCTATCCGTCAAGCAATTGATCGCTGGAATGATCTAGGATCTTCGTCTGGCTTGATCTTGGGGGAGTGTCAGAATGTGGGGTGCCGAAATGAAAGCGTGAAGGTAGAAGTTAAGTGGTACACTGGACAGGAGTATCCCAAACCCAAGATTTTTAGATGCCCTCTGTGTGGACAGAAGTGTAGAGTAACCGCAGTTTTCACGGGACCAGAAGTTGAACTCAGAAACAAGAGAAAACGCGAAGAGTGGCTCCGATTACTGATTGCGGACGCAAAAAAAACCACTTACCCGATGTGGAGCCGATGGGTGTCTCGAATGAAACGGGGCGACGATCTGATAAAGGATTTGCTGGTCGATGAAACAATGAATCTCAATGAAATTGTTTTACGGATAGCCTTTATTAAACGATACGGGCCTCGCATCCTTGCTAACGAAATCGCCCGACAACATATCAAAAATGACTGAAGATCCAGTAACTCGATCAATAGAAGCGAAGAAGACGAAGCTAAAACTCCTTGAGACCACTTACAAACGCGCCCTGGAGCTGATCAAGTCCGAGGAGTGGACAGAGAAGCGAGAAAAGGCCCTGGAGAGGGTCGGTAGGCTAGTGAGATCGTACCAGGGAGGTGAGGCGACCCAGGCGATCTACATCATGGGCCAGGTCAGAGAGATAATTAGCGAGGCAGACGGTCCCTTACAGGTCATTCGGGAGTATGAAAGTGAGCGGAAATCTCTTCAGGAACTAAACAAGAGGTAGCAATGGAGAATAATTTACTGACCCTCGATCAAGTGGCGGCTTATCTACAGGTACACCCGAAGACCATCTACAAATTCATCCACGAGAGAGAGTTCCCGCACGGCATGAAGCGGTGGAATTGTCGGCGATGGCATCAAACAGAGGTCGATGAATGGCTAAACAGTGAAGAAAAAATAGCCGAGTGTAGCCTCGCGTAGTCCAGTCCTGATTTTTTCCTTCCTTCCTAAACATTCGTTCTTTACAATTGCCCGCAGCGCACTCCGCGAAGTTTTCAAGAACCCGCAAGGGCAATCTTGGCTTTGAGCGCAAGGCCGATCTGGTTCGGAGGCCGGGAGCCACGGTAGGAAAGCCCACGATTGCCGATCTGCGTAGCGGGAGCAATCACGGGAGAGGTGATTTTTTATGGCAGAAGCGAAGGAAAAAAACGCACTCGTTGAACGCCTAGCGAATAATAGGCTTCCAGCGAAGAAAACGCCAACACGGACTCCAGCAAAGGAGCCGACAGAGAACGCCGCGGTTTCGACCAGGCCGACTGCACGGCGTACGCACCCACCTGAGTCCATCCCTGGACAACCAAATGAACCCAGCACCGAAGTTATCACAGCTGAGCGGTCAAAACCCGTCACTGAGTTCTACAAAGTCAACGGCCAGGAGTACACCCTCGATCAGTTAAAAGAGCAGGGGATGCTTCCCAAGCTCGTTACCACCTACGACCAACACCAACACCTGCAAGCCAAGTACCTCGACAACCTAAAAGAGCTGGATACGCTAAAAACTACTCCAGCTCCCGTCGCGAAGGAACCCACACCAGAAGAGGTATGGGGGGTTGTAAAGCAGCAATACGCGCCCCTGGTGGCCAACTTCATCAAGCACGACATCGACTCTGGGGAATTGGAATCGGACTTAAACGAGATGTACCCAGAGACACTGAAAACCCTCTACACGAGGATTCTGTTTCAAGAGGCCAAGGTGGACGATCTGCGCCAGGCCGTCTGGGAATTGCAGCAATCGACATCGGGCGTGAGACAGAAAGAAGCGAGGAGCGAGATCGAAAATGCAATCGGCGCACAACTCGACATCCTCGCGTCGAGTGACGAGGTCTACGGTTTGTTAAAGGATGCAGATACCAGGGAAGGTTTTATCGATTACCTGTTCGACTTGAATCCGAGCTTGGATCAGGTCTCAGGTGACGTGGCCCAAGCGTTTTTAGCCAAGCAATGGTTTGCCTATAACGCAGATGCAATCAAGGCGGGACAGGAGCCGAGCCGGGGAAAGACACCCGCCTCCCCGACAATCCAAGGCGAGGGGCCAACCTCAAGGCCGGGAAGTTTCCACTCAGAGGAGGCAACGCACCTCGACCAACTCGCATCGTCACGGCTTCCGATAGAGTAGATAAGGAGATAAACCATGCCAGTTTTAGGACTAAGAGGATCAGGCGACTTCTCATCCGATGAGAGGCCGAAAAACTACCGTGAGCTAATTCTTCTTCTGTTTCCGAATTCGCCGATCAGCATCACCGCCTTACTTTCAAAGCTGAAGGTCGAAGCAACCGACGATCCACAGTTCACCATTTTTACCAAGGGTCTACCGACCCAGATAGCAAGCATCAGCGGTTCCCATACCGCAGCTATCACCACACTGACACTGAGCGGCACCAACCCAGGAAAGGTTTTTCGCAAAGGTCATAGCATTATCAATGAGCGAACGCTTGAGGTGATGTGGGTGACATCCGATCCATCTGGCAGTTTTGATTCTCTGTCGGTAGCCAGGGGGAAAGGTTCCACGGCAGCGACCATGAACGATGCCGACGTAGTTAGAATTGTCGGGTCGAGTCACCTGGAAGGTGCTAGTGTGCCAACCTCGATCACATACGATCCGTCAAGCACCGTGAACTTCACCCAGATTTTTCGCACGAGCCTCGATGTGACCGGGACGCAGAAAGCAACCCACGTCCGTACCGGGAACGACTACCTGGAGCGACAACGCGAGGCCCTGGAGCTTCACGCCATCGAAAGAGAGATGGCTTATATCTTCGGGACCGGAGTGGAGGACACTAGCGGAGTGCAACCTCAAAGAACAACCAAGGGATTTATCGAACTCGTAACAACCAACGTGACCGACTTCGCCGATGCAGTCGATATCGATACCTGGGAGACCTTCCTCGAAGACTGCTTTGAGAACGGTTCCAATGAGAAGTTATTCTTAGCCGGGAACACGGCCATTACAACGATCAACAAGATCGGTCGCATTCACGGCCAGATCGAACTCACACCGAGGTCAGAGAGTTACGGAATGCAGATGCAGACCTACATCACACCGTACGGCACCTTGCAGATCCGCCAACACGCACTGTTCTCAAAGAGCGCGACGTTCAAGGATTGGGGTCTGTTGGTTGACCAGAAATATCTGGTTGACAGGCCATTGATCGGCAACGGCGAGAACCGGGACACCCACTACAGGGACAACGTCCAGAGTCCTGGGGATGACCGCGTGACAGACGAGTGGCTCACTGAGATCGGGCTGGAGCTTGAGCATGAGTCCGTCCACGGCGTAGCGAAGAATATGTCCGCACTCGTGCCTTAATAATTCTTCGACCTAACGTCGGTGTTTAATCGACGCGGGTAACGTAACCTCCTGGTCGGGTGGGCTGCGGCCCATCCTTCCAGGGATGAAAGGAGAAGCAGATGGCTCTAACTTTTACCAAACGTGCCGGGATGCCTCCCTTGCGAGGGGGGCTGATGATGACCGTGTACGATATCACGTTCGACACGGGTGGTCCGACCTGGACGGTTACAGCGGCAAATGTGGGACTTCCTACCAACGGAACCCTCCTGGCCGTAATCCCAGCTGGTGGAACACCGGGGGGATACGGTGTGTGGTGGGATCGGGCGAATGCACTTCTTCGGGCCTATGAGGAGGCTGATGGGGCTGGGGCGATGGGAAGTATCGATGCCGGAGATCTGAATACTACGATCATCACCTGTTTGTGTATCGGCTACGGAGGATAACGATGGCTTTCAAGAAGAAAGTAGTTAGCGAGAGCGAAGAACAGGTTGAGGCGGTTGAGTCGGTAGCCGAGTTCGCTGTCGTATGTAATCGATTCAAGGAACTGAGGATTGGCAAAGAGATAAAGTTCGAGAACGGGTTGTTTAAGACCACCGATCCCAAGGTAATCGCAAAAATAAAGGCCAATGACGGGTGGCGGGTATTCATTCACCTGCGAGATTAAGGAGGAAACGATGCAATTGAAAGGCACGAGAGCGCAACGGAGCGATGTGGCTATGTACAAAGGGGCAGCTCACAACCGGGCGAGTAAGGGTCAAGGAGGCGGGGATAAGACCCCGGCAAAGATGGGGTTGAAGTATCCCAAGCGCAGCCATGTATCCGATGTTGACCACGCCTTTGGACGCACACGGTCCAAGTAATCAAGTCTGTAAAGGAGATAAAGATGAAACAACTCCGTGAGATAGGGATTGTCACGTTTTTCGTGGTGCTACTGAGCGGTTTGATTACCGGCACCCTTCTGATCGCTCAGACAAGTCTCCATGAGGTTCGAGGTGCGTTGGACTTCGTGCAGTTCGATCCCCAGATAAGGTTCGCTGGGAACATGACTGTCGAGAAGAAAGACGGGACCGATCTGTTCGAGATGACCGACATTGGCGGATTCCACATCGTTGAAACTTCAGATGTGGCCGAGACCCCGGACTTGAGTCAAGATGCCGAGGTTGCGTTACTGACCTGCAACGATCAGTTCATCATCCAATACAACAACGGTGGTGTACTCACCTACATAACGCTTGACCTCGACGGGTCAGATACGAGTTGGGCGCAGAGCACCACGGCCCCGACGGGTTGTAGCTTCAATCTGTGATTCGGAAGGAAGGTCACGGATATAGGCTCTATTCGACCTCGAAACCTGGCCGGGCTTTGGGTCCGGTCAGGTCATCGAAGGAAGAAGTAGGGCGGAAAGATGAGAAGCGAGTGGAGTTTTTTAAGAATCTTGGACACTCGAAAGGTGGCCCCGGTAGTTTGAAGGCCAAGGTTCAAAAGAAAAGTTTCCTAAACTAATGTGGCAAACACAACACTCACTTTACTGCAAGCAGCGATGGGGAACTGGTTGGGTGATGTTAATACCACCCGGCTACCCGATGCAATCCGTTTGGACTGCATCAATGCAGCAATTCGATTCTTTCTCCGCCAGTACGATTTAAGATACGGGGAGATCACCGATACCTTCGCCACCGTCGCTTCCACCTACGACTATACGGTCCCGACAGGCTGGCTCCGACCTCATACCATTTGGTACACCCATCCTACTAATAGCTCCACGGTAGTCCTGATTTACCGGGAGAAGGAAGCCTTCGACATTCTGTTTCCAGACACCAGTAAAGAGGATTTGCCAACTTACTACACGGCATGGGGTGCCAATATCCGGTTGGGAAAGACCCCCGATCAGGTTCTTACCCTTAATCGTAATTACTACGGGCTGCTCACCGACCTGGCATCCGCCAATGACTCGAACATATTCACGTCGGATGCATGGGAGGCGATCCTGTTCAAGGCCCTGGAAATCGCTTGTGAAGGTTACGGGATCAACGATAGGCGGTTACCTCAATGGAAAACACTGGCGCGTCAATGGGGGGAACAACTGGTTACCTCTCACGCGAGAGCGAGGACGAGCGGGAGAAAGGCTCAGAGTTCGGAACCGGGATGAGATCAAAAATAGTTAAGGCGATGTTCCTGGCCTGGTTCCTGTTCTACATAGAGGGAGGGAAGGAGTACGTTCTCAAAATCCCATTCAATAGGGCGGAATGTAACTTTTATAAGGACTTCCATCAAAGATATATACCGACGAATTGGTACGAGTGCATTAACCTGGGCATGGAACAAACCAGGGAGGGGCAGCTCTACCAATCATTCCGAGGACTAATCGTGGATGGCGCAAAGGAAGTTTACAAACCGGGGGGTGGAAATTAAGTGTCATGGACGAACCTATACCGTCGCAGTTTGCGCCCTATGTGGATTGAAACAGTACCCAGCAGAAGCGTTAAGGAATCATATCTGTTTTAGCATGGTCGTGAAGTATTGCCCGATGTGTCACCAAGATCGGCCAGTTTGGATGTTCAATGGAAGGACTCGTGTGTGTTCAACCTGTTATGGAAAAAGGGGTGGCAAGATAAGTGGGAGAAGAAGGTCGAAATGATTTTCCCCCTTCTCGCTGTTACGAGCTTGCTGCTATTTTACACGCCTCTCGTGAACGGGTACGAGTTACCTAAACTTCTGTTCTTGGGGCTGCTCGTAATCTTCGGCCTTGGCTACCTGCTAGAATCTAAGAAAGTCTCCCTCCCGTGCCTGTACCCGATTGCACTGTTCTTCGCGGGATCGGTGCTGTCGGCCTGGGGTGCGCTGAACCACTATGAGTTGGTGCTGGCGTTGTCCTTGGATCTGATGGGGATCTCTCTTTTCTGGATAGTGGTGAATGCGGTCAAGCCTATGGCCATGGAAGGTATCCTGTGGGGGCTGTCTGTGATCGGGGCAACGATAGCCTTGGTATTAATATTCCTACCCGGCGATCAGGGGTCGGTTGGTAACTCCGCTCTGGCCGGTATCTTCATGGTACCCTTCATTCCCATAGCGGTTTACTTGGCCCCGTGGGGATTGATACCGGCAGCGATAATCGGGATCGGGATTTACGTTACAAACTCCCATGCGGCGTTCCTCGCCCTCCTGGTGATAATGGCCGTGATGATCTGGAGGACGGTCCCCGTTTGCCCCAAAACGATTGCCATCATTCCAACCGTATTCGCCTGTCTGCTTGTCTTGAAGATGGGGATCGGTGCAGACCTCTCGATTCGCTACCGGCTTGATTGGTGGAGAAATACCGCACACATGGTGGTCGATCATCCGGTGTTCGGTATAGGGCGCGGTAACTATGTGGTGGTCTATCCTCAGTATGCCATCCTGGGGGACCGGGTGATGCAGGGCCAGGCGAACGTCAATCGCGTAGGGCAGACAATAAAGACCGCGATACACTCCCCGCACAACGATTACCTACAGTTGTTGGTCGAAGCTGGCCCCATTGGCCTGGCGGGGTTCCTGTGGTTCCTATGGATGATGGTTGACAGGTTAAAGTGGAGGACGGTCAGCAAGACAGCAAAGACCCTGGCACTCAGTATGTTGGGTTTCCTGGTAACCGCAGCGTTCCACTTCCCGCTACAGACCGCTTCGGGGATGACGCTGTTTTGGGTACTGAACGGACTTCTATGGGTGGCGAGTGAAAAGAATATTGATACTGACGCTACTGGTTTCCCAGGTGGGATTTTTCCTGGGGAACTTGATGCGGGCTAGAGCGGAGCACTTTTATAGCCGGGCGGACCTCAGACGGGCGATCATATATAACCCGTTTGAGTACCGCTACCATTTTATGGCGGCGAATGCGTTTACGCATATTCGACAGTACAAAGCGGCCAAGGCGCACTACCGGGTGGTACTGGCATTGAGACCTAATTACCTGGATGCGGCCTCGAACATGGCCCTGGTTGAAGCGAAGTCGGGACGGCTGGAATCGGCCAGGGGGATCTACCAGGCCGTGTTGAAAATGTGGCCGACGCACCGAGAGGCGCAAGCGGGGCTAAATGCCGTAACGAAACTTCAGGAGGCTAAGAATGAACAGTTTGACCGGCTCATTGAAAAATATCGGACTGATTAAAGCGGGATTAGCTGCGGTCCTCGCAGTGGTTCTTGCGGGTGCGCTCGTTCACGCGGCATCCGACCAGCTTAAAGCTGCCCGGATGACGAACAGTACCTTGGCCTCGCAGATCGATGACAAGGTTGGGGAGCTTGAAACCGCCCTTGGAATAATCCTTGGCATCACCCTGGACACTAATGTATCTGCCATATTCAGCATTGGCAGCACCGGACTCATCACGGTCCAGTACGATCTCACCTTGCCAGATTCAACGGCCTTAACGATGGGAACAGGAGGTGACGTAGATATCGAATATGACGGGACCGACCTGCTTATTAACCCGGCAGTAGTGGGGTCTGGTGATGTGGTAATCACTGGTGGATCGGTGGAGCTAGAAGACAGCGAGAGCGTTACCCTTGGCACGGGTAAGGATGCCACAGTCCTGTATGACGGCACCGATGTGGTGATTAATCCACGAGTGGTTGGTTCCGGTGGCGTGAAGCTGGATGCCGGGACTTTGTTTATCAAGGAACAGGCCGACGCTGATACGGACAAGGCCGCGTACGGCCAGATCTGGGTCAATACCGCAACGCCCAACACCCTTTTCTTTACTGATGATGCCGGGACAGACACCCAATTAGGAGCCGCCGGTGGCACCGACATGACCGCCCATGCCGTGACCATGGGAGGGGGTACCGCGGGTACGGACATTGTGTGGACGTTCGATGGAGAGAACAACGACGGCGTGTTTAGTTGGATGGAGGATGAGGACTACTTTAGATTATCTGATAATATACAGCTTTTAGACAACGTAGGCATAATCTTTGGAAATGGTTCTGACATGACCTTTCAGTCCACTGGGGCGAACGTCATTGTTAGTGGCTCCGGGCAACTTAGTCTTGATGACACGCAATTAGAGGTTAGGAAAGATAGTACTACTGTTATTCTTGTTGACCGTGGCGTTAACGACGGTACGCTGATTTCTCTAAAGCAAGCAACTTCCGAGGAGGGGAGAATAGATGTTTCTGGAACTACCGTCGGTTATCAGACATTCATGGGTGCTCACTGGGCGCAATTCCTTGGCCCCGTGCCTCAGGTTGAGTTTGGTCATGTAGTTGTTGCAACTGGAGACATAATCCCGCTGAGAACAGCGCAGCAAAATCGCGGACCATATGACATTGCGAAGCTAGCAATGGTGAAAATGTCTTCTTCTCGTGGACAACGAGCAATTTACGGCGTGTATCGTCATCTTGAGAAAGATTCGGAAATGAACAGTGTCTCGTTTGATCGCAAGGGCAACCCGGTTGCCAGTATAGCCGCACTTGGTTTGTTCGTCGTGAGGGTGACCGATACCGCTGGCAACATTGCCAACGGCGACTATCTCCAGACCTCCCCTCGTGCTGGCGAGGCCGAGAAGCAGGTTGACGGTTCCATGGTTTACGATCCTCACCTGATGGATAAAACGGTCGCTAAGGCCCTCGTAAATGTGGATTGGGAGACCGTGAGCGTAGATCCAACGCTTGGCTACAAGTGGAAATTGATCCCCGCAACTTTACACTCAGGATAGAAATGGCTGACACCGCACCTGAAATAGAAATCCCTGAACCGTCACGCGGACTCAGAGGAAACCTTGGCAGGATGAAAGTTCCGCCGGGTTTCGCCTTCCAGATGGAGAACTGGCTTCTCAGGTACGGCGACTTCGGGGTTCGTCCCGGTTTCGGCCAGACGTTCGGGAGCGATATCAATCAACGAGCTACGGGCTTCGCCCAATACAGGGGCCAGGACGGTGAGCTTCGCACGGTGATCGGGACAACCGTGGGATGGCACAAGTTCGATGCCGGGACCGATGCCTGGATTGATATTACCGGCACCGCGCTGACAGCCACCGTAATGCAAAAACAGATTTTCCGTACCTTCAAGAAGGGCGGCTCGACAATCCTCCTGGGAATCAACGAAGCGGATGTTCTACAGGAATGGGACGGGGATGCAGCGGCCTATAATGCGGCGGCTGGATCTCCACCCAAGGCGGTTTGCATGGGTGTGGCGTTTAACCGGGTGCTACTTGGCAACCTTCTAAGCGGATCGACGGTTTCTTCGGTGGCTGTGGAGGTTTCTGCGGATCTGGACTTCGAGAGCGGTTGGGGATCGAACGTCACGCTACTAGCTGACACGCCGGGGGCCATCGTGTGCTTTGCGGAAGCAGGGGCGTTGCAGACTTATGTGATCAAGAAGGACGCGATCTATGCAGCGACGGCGATCAGCGGCCTGGCACCGTTCCGCTACGACATTATCCCCTCCACGGTGGGAATGAGAGGGCCGAGTTCCGCTAACAACATTGCTACCGATTCCAGGGGGTTCCGCTATTGGCTGGGTGAGGACGGTGGAGCGTACCGCTTTGATGGAGTGGGTATCACCGACCTGGGAGAGCATATTCGCAAGTATGTCACGGACAATGGATCATTCGCGAGTTTCGGCAGGTCATTCTCCTTTGTTAATCAGAAGCACAACGAGTTGTGGATGTTTTTCCCTGAGACTGGGAACGCAGACTGTAACCTTGCCCTCCTGATAAACCTAGACAACTTCGATGCCTACCCATTTAGGTTCGATACGCTTCGGTTCTCAGCCGGGATGGCCCTGGACGCGGCCACCGGGCTGACCGTTGGGGAGCTGGCCGGTACGATTGGATCTCAAACCCTTACCATTGGGGAGTTCCAGAGCATTGTGCCGAGAGTCATTGTCACCGACATTAACGGTCAGTCCTACATGGATGTGGGCAACATCGATGGATCTTCGGGGATCATCCACTCCTGGGAGACCGGGATGTTTCAGTTGGGAACCAGGCGAAGCTACAAGCGGGTGGAGCAAGTCGATCATCACTACAAACTATCACCATCGAGTCAGACGGTGAGTGTCCAGCTGGGTTACAGCGAACACGGTGAAGATCCGAGCTACACTGCGGCACAAGATCTCGATGTGGGCGCAACTGGCCCGTACGTCACCGGGCATCGACAGCCGGGGAGGCTGTTCTCCTTGAAGAAATCTGGCACCAACACCGACGAGATTATCTATCGGGGTTCCGTTGCCGGGGTAGAAGTGGACGGGGGAAGGTAATGGCCGAGACCCAACGAGTACCTTTATTTATCAGGATGCCCGCTGCGCCGATTAGTGAAAAGGATCTACTGCGGTGGGCAAGGGAAATCACGGTTGCCCTATCCCAAGATCACATCCTCGTGGTGCGAAGGCTGGAAGAGATCCCATTGCAGGGAATCACCGCAGAGCGTCCCACGGCGGACGGGTCTAGGCGTTTTTTTTGGGACGAGACAACGAGCAAACTCTACTACGATCACGGGGCATGGAGCGAGGTGGGCGTATGAACGCAAAGAGAAGAGAGAAGCCGATTAGCATTAACCGGGCCAGGCCGGTGCCAACAATTCACTACCTACAGAAAGACTCACCGCTTCACCGGGCGTTGATGGGAATGACCCTGGAGCGTATCCGGGGATTTTCGAGGAAGTATCCAGCCACTGATAGCAACGGGGATATCTTGGCCCAATGGGTAGATGAGGACTTCGTTAAACCTGATCCCAAGACAGTGCTTTTCGTTGCAGAGCGTGACGGCAAGATAGTAGCGCATTTTTTCGGTGCCATTATGAAAAACGATCTGGCCGGGGGGAAGCTATATCTCCACCTCCTACAGTGGGAGATGGACCGCAATCATGGTCTACCGAGAGACCTTGAGATGGCGGTATGGGAGCAGATGATGGAATGGGGTCGAATTCATAACGCGGAGTGGGTCTCGCTTGAATGCGATAATCCGAAATTATGTGACCGTTACGAAAAGGAATATGGGTTTACACCGAGGAGAATCGTTATGAGGAGAGAGTTATGAAAAAGGCACTTGGGGCGCATTTATACAGATGGTTAAGGAATCAAGGTTGGCCGCAGGGTTTTAGAATCTTGTGCCATAACTGCAATATGGCTCGTGGGTTTTATGGTCGATGCCCACATGAGCAGTTGCTAGAGGAGGTGGCATAATGGGCGGCGGGCCGAGTGGTGGGACATCCACCAAGAGCCAAGTGGCAACCATTGCCCCTGAGTTGCAGCCCTTTTTTAAGGCTACCGGAGAGAGGGCTGAAGCTTTTCAGGGTGTGGCACCTCTTACTCCGTTCGTATCAGCCAGACCAGCTGGTGTGGCACCCCTGTCGGGAACGGAACGTGCCGGGATTACGGCAACGGGAACCCTGGCCGACAGACCAACTGGAGAGACCCAGGCCCTAGCAAGGATCGGGCAGATTCCTGGCATCACATCCCAACGGGTTGATCCTAGTAACCTGGCCGCACTCTCCCAGCGACGAATAGATCTTTCACCTACGCAAGCTCTGGCCGCACGTAGGGTGGGTGGAGCCGGGATTGAAAACGCGCCAGCAATCCAAGCGGCGAGACTGGCGTTTCGCACGGGAGCGCAACCCAATATCACTAGCCAGCTGACCTTGAGAGGCCTGGGTAGATCCACGGCGGCAGCTCCAGCACTAGCACGGGCGGAAGCGGAGTTTCTATACCCGGCGATCCAAGATGAGCTGGCCAGGGAAGAGCGACGAATTGAACGTGAGCTTGGCGTTTCCACCACAGGTCTGGGTCTTCAAGAGAGAGGCCTTGAGCGCGAGGTGGCGGCAGAGCAAGCTGGCATGGGCCTTGAAGAACGAGGAATCCAGCGCGAACTCGCAGGTGCTCTTGGTGCAGCTCCCCTCCAATTAGCGGCAGGGCAACAGGAGAGTGCAAGGGAGTTGGCCGCACTGGACGCTCAGTTGAGAGCTGGTGGAGTGGAAAGAATTGTGGATCAGGCAACGCTGAACGCGCAGCAACAAGATTTCCTCAGACGACAGTCTTTGAGTGAACAGGCCCTATTTGGCCCGTTGGGATCTGTTCTACCGAGTGCTATTGGACAAGAATCAATAACCAGAACTGAAGGGGGGGGTAAATAATCATGCCACTACCAATGATTCCTTTACTCGTAATGGGTGCCTTGGCGGCTGGGTCCATAGGGACCGGGATCGCGGCTAGTAAAGCCAAGGGGCAGAAGAAAAAGAATCTCAGGCTTGCCAGCATACTGAGTGGGATCGGTTCCCTTGGTGCCGGTGGATTTGGTGCCTATCAAGCGGGATTGTTTCCACCTGGAACAGCGGCTGGAACAGCGGCTGGAACAGCGGCTGGAACAGCGGCTGGAACAGCACCTGGAACAGCGGCTGGAACAGCGGCTGGAACAGCACCCACCACGCTTCCATTGGGGGGGAGCCTCAAGGACTGGAGGGAATGGCTTTCGACGGCGGGTGATGCGGCCCAGGTCGCCAGTGTTGGGAAGGACCTTCTTATCCCTACTCAAAGGACATCCACTGAAGGCCCTGGCCCGTTGGACAGCCTGTCGGCTGGATCAACGGACTTTACGCCTACAGCACCGCAATTTAATCGGCCCATCGTAGTGGAGACAATGCCGAATCCCCGCGCTCAAATCATAGAGACCACCCTGCCGAATCCGTCGGGGATCTCCCCAGTGCCGTATCCGGTTCGCCCCAGGAGTGCCTGGGGGCAGAGATGGGGCGGTGTAGGTGGAATCTGGGAATAAGGAGATAAAATGGCTCAAGCGAAAAAACCATCGTTGATCGGGGGTGCCTCCACCAAGATCCAAGACTTCCTGACCACCGACATTATGAGTCTTGTCTTACCGGCAGCAGCGGCATTCGGTGCGTTACGCGCACCCAAGACAACGAGGGGCGCACTCGCCGGGTTGAATCTTTTTACCGGGTTGACTGAGTATCGCGCTAAACGCGAGGCGAGAAAGAAGAAGCTCGCGCAAGAGGAGAAACTCGAAAAGGGTATGCTCGCGTACGCCGAACAGCTTGCTACGCCGAGGGAGAAGACCGTCGCCGACACATTCGCGGAAGTCCGAAGGGCAGCAGACGCACAAGCAAAAAAGCGAAAAGAGGGTGAGAAGGACGTATCGGTAAAAATTCGTGACTATGTCAGCGGGGAGGCGACGGTTCCACCAACGCCCAAGCAGTTGCAGATGTCTCAATTATACCGGTTGATGGCCAAGGGAGGACAGGCCAAGGCTGTCGGAGAATCTGCCCTTAGCGAACTCACCAGAGTTCCAAAACTCACTCCATTCACCACCGACCTGGGTGCCACCAAGGAGCATGGATACATCACGGAAACTGGTAAGCGTATTGTCACCTCAGTTCAGAAGGTGGGACCGAAACCGCCCGGCAGATTGGAGAGAGCACGAGCTGCGGTGTACGAGCGATTAGGCACCTACGACTATAAACAACTGGTGTCTGAATTTAAGGCAGTTACTGCGGCAATCAAGGCCAACGAGGGCCTGGATATTCCTGATCCACAGAGAGCCAAGGAGTTAAGGGAGTTGCATGGAGACATCATTCGGAGAATGAGGGGGAAGAAGATGCAGGTTCCCACGACGGAGACTTCGGGAGCTACAACCGCCCCTCCCACGGGAGGCGATGCGGCAAGGGAATGGATTCTGGAGCATAGCGGAAAGAAGTGGAAGCCCAAGGAAAAGAGTTGGTTTGAGAAACAGCTACCCGGCGGCACTACATGAAGATAATCGACCTCTACGGAAACGAGAAATACCTCAACCTGCCCGATGATGTGAAGCATCACGTATTCGATCAGCTGTCGAAGGAAGACGAGCGTTTCAATACCCTCGACCCTGATGCCAAGGATCACGTTAGAGGCATGATCATGCGCGGGGAAAGGGTAGACGCGCCCGACGCACCCGATGTGCCTGACGAGGTCGCTAAACATCCCATGATGACTTCGTCCGCCACTCCCTTTGTGCGCGGATCTGCCCCGCGAATCTCCAGTGAAGATGTAGTGAGGGAGGATGCTCGAACATTCGGGGAGATACTCAGTAGCGGGGTGGATATCAGTCAGGCTCTTGGCTATTCGGGGATGGAGGCTGTCGGTGAGTTTTTTGGATCTAAGAGACTGACCGAGATAGGGAGGGCGGGACGGCAACGCAATCTCGCGGAGTCCATGCAGGGAAAATCCGCTCCTACCAGATTTGCAGATATAAGAGGAGCGAGAACCTTCGGCCAGTGGATGAAGGAAACGGGTGGGCAGCAAATCCCTATCATGGGTCCGATGATGGCTGGTGGCATCGCCGGGGCCAAGGTGGGGGGTGTAGTCGGTGGCCCTCTCGGTGCAACCATCGGAGGAATAATCGGAGCGTTCGTCCCGGCATTTACCTACGGTGTAGGCGAAGTGCAGATGGGGATAAAGGAAATAGATGAAAGCATAGTTGCTCCAGGGTATGCGTTTGCGGGTGGGTCGGCCATTGCAGCACTTGATTCATTTATCCCAGGAAAAATAGGGAGTCGGTTGGCGATGACCTTCGGGAAGAAATTCGCAAACGATGCTGCCCGTCGCGCACTCCTGACTCCAGTGAAGAAGGGAATGATTCGGAGGGGTCTTAAAGGGGGAGCCAAGGGGATGGCTATCGAGGGGCCGACTGAGGCTCTCCAAGAGGCCATTGAAGCGACGGCAGCTGCCTATGGAACCGACACTCCGTTTCCCGCTGATCTGGGATCGAGGATGGTTGAGTCTGGAGCAGCTGGGACTCTCATGGGGTTCCTCACTATGGGCGGGACAGAAATCATCGCCCCCTCTGGTCGAGTAGCAACCGAGACAGTAAACGATCCCAAGTTAGCGGAGGAGCTGAAGCAAGCCGACCAGGAGGAAGCTCTCAGGCGGGAAGAGGAGAGGATCGCGTCGGGCGAGGATCAGATGGAGATGTTCGCGGAGGGGATCGACCAGCCACTAGAAACCCCGCAAGCGGAAGCCCAGAGACTGTCCGACCTGGAAGCTGAAGTCGGAGGAAAGATCGTTCGAGAGTTAGATCCCCACGAGGGATCTCGTGTCTTTGAATTCGATAACGGCAAGGCGTTCGATGAGTTCGGGCGTGAGTTCGTACCTGAACCTGTAATCCACTCACAGGATCAAGCCCCCCTCGTTGATGAAATAGGGCAACCTGTTTCTCCCACCGGGCAGTTCTTCGAGGATCTCACTCCTGAGGCCCAGGAGGCGATGAGGACCAAGTATCAGGCCGAGGTCGAGGCGATAGGGACGAGACAGTTCCCCATGGAGGCCACCTTCGGTGCAGCCGGGGAGCCTGTCATGGTTCTTGGCCCAGCTGATCGGTTCAGTCCATACAAGGAAGACCTCGCCGCACGGAAGGGGATAGTAAACAACAACCAGCTCATGGCCCAACGAGCGGACGGGCAGCAATTCGTTACCACTGCGTCCCAGCTGATGGTAGACGGTGTTCCCCTGATTGAACCGACCCTGCCACGCAGATCGCCGTCAGGCCTGGAGAGCCTCCTGTCGGAGCAGACCGAGCCGTCGAAAGAAGCGGAGTACCGGGAGATGCAAGACCTCGTCAGTGAGGGATTCGAGGACATCGATCAGGTTACCCCGCCACAACCAGTTCAGCCAGTTCAAAAAGAATTCGGTTTTGTGTCGGAACAGGATTACCTGGCCGCGCAAGCATCTCTCAAGGAGAAGACAGAGGGTTTGAAGGTAGGGGTTGATATCACCGCACTCCCTGAACTCATCAAGATCGGGGTCTACCATATTCAGCAAGGCGCAACATCGTTTAGCTCCTGGGCAAAGGGAGT
>Ga0114904_1000510_pt1 | contig 21183 bp, 27 predicted proteins | sample MalvirDeepMed_s6_FD_83498 | JGI IMG/M metagenome (GOLD analysis project Ga0114904, IMG submission 83498) | Marine viral communities from the Global Malaspina Expedition - Malaspina viral metaG DeepMed_s6 | ecosystem: Environmental > Aquatic > Marine > Oceanic | place: Mediterranean Sea... | reverse complement strand
TTGCCAGCGGTGCTACTGGGCCGCGACGCCTTCCTTCTCGGGCCCTTCGGACGCGCCCGGCTTTAGGGCGCACCACGCGTCATACTGCGACAGGAACACCCGGCCCGAGAGATCGTGCAGGAAGTGCGAGCGTTGCAGCCGGTCCATCACCGGCCCCTTCACTTCGGTCAGGTGCAGGGTGATGCGCTGTTCGGCGAGGCGACGGTTCAGCTCCTCGAGCGTCTCGAGCGCGCTGTGGTCGACCTCGTTCACGGCGGGGAACATCAGCACCACGTGGTCGAGCGCCTCGCATTTCGCAACCCGTCCCAGCACGTAATCCTCGAGGAAGCGCGCATTGGCGAAATAGAGGCTCTCGTCCACGCGCAGGGTTAGCACGCCGGGCAGGGTGTCGACCTTGTGGCGCAGCACGTTGCGGAAGTGCTGCGTGCCCGGCACCAGCCCGACCTCGGCCACGTGCGGCTTCGAAGTCTTGTAGAGATGCAGGAAGATCGACAGCAGCACCCCTGCCGAGACACCGACCTCGACGCCGACCAGCAGGGTCAGAACGATGGTGGCGGTGACGGCGGCGAAGTCGACCTTGGAGTAGGCCCATGTCTTCTTCAGGATCGAGAGATCGACGAGGCTCAGCACCGCGACGATGATGGTGGCGGCCAGCGTTGCCTTGGGCAGGAAGAACAGCAGCGGGGTGAGCACCAGCGTCGCGAGGCCGATGCCCACGGCGGTATAGGCGCCCGCGGCCGGGGTCTCGGCGCCGGCGTCGAAGTTCACCACCGAGCGCGAGAAGCCGCCGGTGACCGGGAAGCCGCCCGAGATCGCCGAGGCGATGTTCGAGGTGCCAAGCCCGATCAGCTCCTGGTCCGGGTCGATGCGCTGGCGCCGCTTGGCGGCCAGCGTCTGCGCGACCGAGACCGACTCGACGAAGCCGATGATCGAGATCAGCACCGCCGGCAGCAGCAGCGTCTGCCACATCGACAGGTCGAAGGACGGGGCCGAAAGCGGCGGCAGCCCGGTCGGCACCTCGCCCACCAGCTGCACGCCGCGCTCACCGAGGCCGAAGGCCCACGCGGCCAGCGTGGTCACCACCACCGCCGCGACCGGACCCGCCTTGGCTAGGATGTCGGCCATGCGCGGGCCAAGGCCCGCCTTGCGCAGCAGCGGCTTCAGCCCCTTGCGGACCCAGAACAGGAAGGCGGTGGCCGAGACGCCGATCCCCAGCGTGATCAGGTTGGTCTCGCCGATATGCGCGATGATCGAGATCACCAGCTCGACCAGCGTGTGGCCGCCGGCGTCGATGCCGAAGATATGCCTGAGCTGCGAGGCGGCGATCAGCACGCCCGAGGCGGTGATGAAGCCCGCAATGACGGGGTGCGACAGGAAGTTGGCAAGAAAGCCCAGCTTCAGCACGCCGAGCAGCGTCAGGAACAGGCCCGAGAGAAAGGCCAGCGTGATGGCGGCGAGCGCGATCTCGCCGGGCGTGGAGAGGCCGAGCTGCCCGATGGCGGTGGCGGTCATCAGCGAGACCACCGCGACGGGCCCCACCGCGAGCGCCCGCGAGGTGCCGAAGATCGCATAGGCCACCAGCGGCAGGATCGAGGCATAGAGCCCCATCTCGGGAGGCAGGCCGGCGAGCAGCGCATAGGCCAGCGATTGCGGGATCAGCATGATCGTCACGATCACCGCCGCCACCAGATCCGAGCTTGCCGTGTCGCGGGAGTAGTCCCGCGCCCATGTCAGGATCGGAAGATAGCGAAAGAGCGTCTCGCGGGTGGCGCGCGCCTTGGGCATGAAAGCTGTCCTGCAGATCGGTGGCAGAGACGGCGCCCGGGAATAGCCGCCGTGGTGTCTCTAGATATATTCGGCATGCAGAATTTGTGAAGGGAGAAATGGGATAGGAGTGTCATGGATTTTCCGTAGGAGGGAAATTGGTCTAGAATACGCTCTCTATATGGAAGGATGTTCTTGTGGCCCCGGTCCGGGACGGACCGCGATGATCTCCGCAGGTCGTGCCGTCCTGTCCGTGCCGCGCGCGGAGCCGGTCGCTGCTTGCGAGAGCAAGGCGCGAGGCCGTCGCAGTCGCTTGGGGGCACCGGTCGTGCCCAGCGTCTCGGCAGGGCCGTCGGGCTTGCTCCGGTCGGGCCTTCTGGGCCGGCGACACGGCGAGGTTCGCGGCGTCCGTCCGAAACGAAAAACGCCGCCCCGAGGGGCGGCGTTTCGCGATACCGAAAGGCGTGGGCTCAGAAGCCGAGGCCTTCGTATTTCTTCTTGAACTTCGACACGCGGCCACCGGTGTCCATGAGGCGCGAGGTGCCGCCGTTCCAGGCCGGGTGCACGGTCGGGTCGACGTCGAGCGACAGGGTGTCGCCTTCGCTGCCCCAGGTGGTGCGGGTCTGGTAGATGGTGCCGTCGGTCATCTTGACGTCGATGACGTGGTACTCGGGGTGAATGCCCTTTTTCATGACGTCGCTCCTTATGCGCCGGCGCCGGCGAGCGGCTTGTAGTTGGTGTCTTCCGCGATGCGGGCGGATTTGCCGCGACGCGAGCGGAGGTAGTAGAGCTTGGCGCGACGGACGCGGCCGCGGCGCACGACGGTGATCGACTCGATGTTGGTCGAGTACAGCGGGAACACGCGCTCCACGCCTTCACCGAAGGAAATCTTGCGGACGGTGAACGAACCCGCGATGCCCGAGCCGTTCTTGCGGCTGATGCAGACGCCTTCGTAGTTCTGCACACGGGTACGGGTGCCTTCGGTCACCTTGTAGCCGACGCGCACGGTGTCGCCGGGCTTGAAGTCGGGGATGTCTTTCCCCAGGGCGGCAATCTGTTCCGCCTCGAGCTGTGCGATCAGATCCATCTGACCTTCTCCTTATTCTTCACGGTTTTCCCGCGGGTGATGTCCTGGGCAGAGCTGTGCAGGCACAGATGCGTCGGCTGTTCTTTGTTTTGTGGCGGCGCTCTGCAGCAGGTCTGCCGGCAGCTCGGTCACCAATGCCACACGGCCCCGAGTCGCCCCGAAGCCGTGAATGCGCCCTGTTAAGCCGCCTTGGCCCGCAAATCAAGGGGTTTCAGCGCGGGCGGGCCCGGCTCAGCGCGTGGTCTTCCGGCTCTCGGTACGCGCCTGTTCATGCGCCTCCCAGAGGTCGGGGCGCCGGGCCCGGGTGATCTCTTCCGATCGCTGCCGGCGCCACTTCTCGATCTCGCCGTGATGGCCCGAAAGCAGCACCGGCGGGATCTCGTGGCCCTGCCATTCGGCGGGGCGGGTGTATTGCGGATGCTCGAGCAGCCCGTCCGAAAAGCTCTCCTCCTCGATCGAGGAGGCATTGCCGAGCACGCCGGGCAGCAGGCGCACGGTGGCGTCGAGCATGGCTTGCGCGGCAAGCTCGCCGCCGGTCAGAACGTAATCCCCGAGCGAGACCTCCGTGACGCCGTAGTGATCGAGCACCCGCTGGTCGAGCCCCTCGAACCGGCCGCAGATCAGTGTGACGCCCGGCGCCTGCGCCAGCCGGCGCGCCATGGGCTGGTCAAAACGGCGTCCCCGCGGGGACAAATAGATGATCGGCGCGGCGCCCGGGATCTTGCGCCGGGCGGTTTCGAGGGCGCGGCCCATCACGTCGGGGCGCAGCACCATGCCGGCACCGCCCCCCGCTGGGGTGTCGTCGACATTGCGGTGCTTGCCCTCGCCGAACTCGCGCAGGTTCACCGCATCGAGCTGCCAGATCCCGTCCTGCAGCGCCTTGCCGGTCAGCGACAGGCCGAGCACGCCCGGAAAGGCCTCGGGGAAGAGGGTGATGACCTGCGCGGTCCACGCGCGGGCCAGCGCCGGGCGGTCGGTCATCAGCTCGCGCGGTGTCAGGCTCGGGCGGATGGTCTTGCGACCGTGGGATTTGGGTGTCTCGCTCATGCGCCTGCTGTAGCCGCACCGGCGAGGCGGCTCAAGCGGCGTGCGGTCATGCCGTCTCGATATAATGCTCGATGCGCGGCGATGCCGTCATCCGGCCTGCGCGAAGATCCCAGTTGTCGCGGTGGCGGGGGGACGCGCCGTGATACGCGACGAAGATCCCGGTGGGGTCGGGCCATCGCGGGCGACCGGTCTGCTCTGCAAGCCTGTCGAGCTCGGAGGATAGCGCCGATGCCGCGCGGCTCGCCGCATCAGCAGGTGCCAATCCCAGCCTGCGTCCGGTATAGCGCCCGGCATTCCAGTCACGGATCACGCCGCCCAGCCCGTCGAGCCACGCGGTCTCGCCGTGGCGCAGGGCGCTGGTGATACGGCCCGCCTCGGCGATGCGGCCGAGATAGAGCGCGACGCTGGCGCGCTCGCAGTCCGGCTGCCGGGCACACCAGAGCGCGGCGCGGGCCTGCGCGGGATCGGCGAGGTCATGTTCGGCAATCACCTTGTGCCACAGGTCGGGGTCGGGGGCGGTCATCGCGCGCAGCGCGTCGACGAGCGCGCGGCCCTCCTCGGTGGCGGCCTGCTCCCAGAGCATCGTCGTGGCGCGGAAGGCATCTCTCTGGCGCTCGAAGCGCTGGCGGCGCGCGTCGATCGCGCGCATCTGGTCGCGGATGGCGAGGACCATGTCGGGCCTGCGAAAGCGTTGCGCCAGTTCGCCCGCGCGGCAGGGGGTGGCAGAGATCAGCTCCCGCAATAGCCACAGGGCCTGGAGTTGCCTGTCGTTGAGCTGGTGCACGGTCTCGGCGTTCCAGGTCCGCAGGATACGCCCGAACACCCGGCGGCGCGCCTGCGCGGTGGTTTCGGGCTCGTGCGGGATCACGGCCTCCCCACGCTCTTGGGGCGCTTCGAGATAGGCGACCAGCTCCTTGCGGAGCGTGGCCGGAGCGGGAAGGTCGCGAGGGGGGCGGCGATACGCGGCGTTCGTCAGAAGCGCGGGCGTCGCCGCGGCTTTCACGCGCAGGCCTCGGCGCGGAAACTGTGCGGCGAACAGGGCAAGCGCCGTCGCCACACCGATGCCGGAAAGAACCGTGACCTGCATCACGACCACCGATCCGGCGCGCCGGGAAGGCTGAGCACCATCGGCGCCAAAGCTGTCGAGACGCAAAACAAAACAACGCGTTTAATCGCCGGGACCACGTGATGCCCCCTTTTACCAAGAACCTGTCTCAAATTGATTCTGATTATGGCGATTTATTGCCGGCAGAGGGATGTTTTTTTGATCTATTTACTATTTCGTAACGATTCCGGGTCACTGGCCCTCTTTATTCGCGATTCGGCGCAGGGTCTTCTTGGCTTCGCGCAGGGCGTCGTCGCCGAGCGCGCTGCGGTTGAGCGCCACGAAGACCTCGTCGAGACCGGCAACTGGCTGGGCATTCACCGGCGGCAGGATCGTCAGAGCCTCTCGGACCTCAGGCAATAGCCCGAGAAGATCGAGCAAAGGCGCAAGCGGGCCCTCGCGCCGGGCGCGGCTGACGTCGAGCGATTCCGACAGCACGCGCGCCGGTGACACCGCGGTTGCCACCGCCTCGACGATCCTGTCGAGATCCGTGGCCACCTCGGGCCGCGTGGCGTAGCGATCAAGGTCGTCGGTCAGCCGGGTGCTGCGCAGGTTCTGCCACCAGGTCGAGCGCAGCCAGGTGTCGCTGTCCCGGGTCGAGAAGAAAAATACAAGATCGAGAGTGTTGCCGAACCGGTGCCGCGCGTTCTCGGCGATCACCGACATGATCAGCGGCGCGGCATGATAGCCGGGACGGCGCCGGCGGCCGGGCAGGTGGCCGGACAGATCCTCGGACGACATCAGAACCGGGCGCGGGTCGTCACGCTCGATCCGGCGAAAGAACCTCATGGCGTAGCGCCCCACGGCGTTGAGCGCCTCGTCGCTCTCCGGCGCGGCGCAATACGCCCTCGTGGCCTCGGTCAGGGCGTCGAAATCGTCCTTGAGATAGACGCGCAGATGCGGCTCGAGCAGCGCGCGGTTGGCACGGAGCGTGCTCTGGACGCTGGTGGTCCCTGTCTTGTGAAATCCCGCGTGAATGACCACGCGGGTCATTCGAGCAGGCCCTCCGGCGGATCGGCGACGATGCGCCCCGAGGCGAGGTCCACCGTCGGCACCGCCTCGCGGGTGAACGGCAGCAGCACGGTCTTGGACTGGCCGGGCATCACCAGCTCGAGCAGGTCGGTGGCGCCATGGTTGAGCACCGCCTTGACGCGGCCAAGCTCGGCGCCGCCGGTATCAAAGACCGCAAGCCCGATCAGGTCGGTGTGGTAGAACTCGTCATCGGGCAGGGTGGGCAGCCTGTCGCGCGGGGCATATAGCCCGGTGCCGCGCAGGGCGTCGGCCTCTTCCTTGCTGCGCACGCCCGAGAGGCGGGCGGCGAAGCCCCCCTTCACCGGGCGGGTGATCTGCACCTCGAAGCTGCGGCTGCCATCCTCGGTGGTCAACGGCGCATACTCGGCCAGGGCCTCGGGCTCGGCGGTGAAGCTCTTGAGGCGCACCTCGCCGTTCACCCCGAAGGCGCCCGCAATCGTTCCGACACAGATGGTTTCGCTCACACTGGCCTCGCTCATGCCCTGTTTACCGCGCTACTGGATAGACCAGAGCCACGGCGCTTGGCAATCGACGCCGGCTCAGAAGTTCAGGCGGATCACCCGGATGACGCCCAGACGCACGCTCCACTGGTCCTGCGCGCCATCGTCGACGATCGGGCTGTCGGCGGCATCGTTGAGCAGCGAGCGATAGGTCACGCCCCCCTCGACGCCCCAGTCGCGGTTGATCTGGTAGCGCGCCACGAACTCGGCCCCGGCGCCCAGCAGGCCGCCCTCGGCGTCAAAGGCCGGACGGTCCGAGGTGGCCTCGGAGGCGGAGACGCCGAAATAGGTGTCGGCGACCTCGTCATTGCCCCAGTAGAGCCGGGGGCCCATGCTCAGGCGCCAGTCGCTGGTGGGGCGGGTGATGAAATCGAAGCCGGCCTCGCCGACCCAGCCTTCGTGGCCGCCAAAACCGCGGCGTACATCGGCATAGGTGCGGTAATTCTCGGCGGTGTAGCCCACGCCGATGCCCAGCTCGACCGCCGCGTCGATATCGTCCATGCCGTCAAGGTCGTCGTATTCCGAGGCGTCACGCTCGCCGATATAATCGAAGGAGCCGTGCACGTCGAAGCCGCGGAAATCGTTCCAGGCGTCGCTGTTGCCGAAATCGAGGCCGTCCGAGAGACGCAGGCCGTGGAAGCGGAACCCGAGATCCGGCGTCACGCCGTACTCGTCGGAGCCGAGGTATTTCGGCGCCATGCCGATGCCGCCGCGCAGGCTGAAGACGAAGCCGCGCTGCCGGGTGCCCTGGGTCGAGAACGTCGCCTCGGAGGCGGTGGTGTCGACCGGCGTGTCGAGCAGCGATGTCACCTCCTGCGCGCTGACCATGGCGGGCGCGGCAAGCGGGGCAAGCGCAAGGGCGGCGGCTGTGCGAAGGCGTGTCATCGGGCGGCTCCTGTCTGGGGCGATGCGATTCGTAGTCTAGCGCCTTTGAGTCCGTTTCCTACTGCCGATAAACAAAAAAAAGCGCAACGGGCCAACCCGCTGCGCCTGTGTTGCCGAAAGGCAGCCGAATTACTCGGCGGCGGCCTCTTCCGACGCCTCGTTGGCTTCGGCGGCCTTGGCGGCGCGGGCTTCGGCGCGCTCCTGAGCGGCCTTGCCCGGCTTCGCCTTGTTCGGGTTGTTGCGGGTCTTCTTCTCGGTGACGCCGGCGGTCTCGAGGAAGCGCGCGACGCGGTCGGTGGGCTGGGCGCCCTGGCTGAGCCAGTACTGCACGCGCTCGAGGTCCATCACCACGCGGCGCTCGTCATCCTTGGCGAGCAGCGGGTTGTAGGTGCCGAGCTTCTCGACGAAGCGGCCGTCGCGCGGCATGCGCGAGTCGGATGCGACGATGGCGTAGTGGGGGCGCTTTTTGGAGCCGCCGCGGGCGAGACGAATCTTGATGGCCATTTCAGTTTCTCCTTATCGAATGGCGTTGGGTCGTGCCGGTTGAGCCGGCCTCACGATTGGTGTTGTTCGTGGTGCTTGATGACTTCCTGAATGACGAAATTCAGGAACTTCTTGGCGAAGTCGGGGTCGAGGTCCGCCTTCTCCGCCAGATCCTGCAGCCGCGCGATCTGCTTTTCCTCTCGCGCGGGGTCGGAAGGGGGCAGGTCGTGATGCGCCTTGAGGACGCCCACGGCCTGGGTGTGCTTGAACCGCTCGGCCAGCGTGAAGACGAGGATCGCATCCAGCCGGTCGATGCTTTCGCGGTGTTCCTTGAGCAGCGCCGAGGCGCGTGCCACCGGATCATGGGTCTCAGTCAATGGCCCAGCCTTTCGGTTTGAACAGGGGATCCTGGAAATTCGCGATTTCCATATCGATGCCGTGGGCAAGCTGCGTGCCGCGCAGCGCCGCCGGGGCAGGATGGCGATAGACCGCGTCCGAGCCGTCGATCGAGGGCGCCTCGTCGTCCTTCGTCGCGCCGAGCCGTTCGGCAAGGCGGATCGAGTCGAGGTTCTTCGGGTCGATATAGCTGACCGCGGTCTCCCAGCCCTGCTCCTCGTAGAAGTGGGTGCGCACGCGGTGGGTGGCCTCGAGCGCATAGCCCTTGCCGGCCTTGTCGGGCCAGATGATCCAGGCGATCTCGCGCTCGGGCCACTTGGCCGGGCACCAGCCGCCGGCCATGCCGACGGTCTCGCCGGTGTCGCGCAGGTGCACCATCCACATGCCGTAGCCGCGGATCTGCCAGTGGCCGATCTCGGCGGCGTAGAGCATCCAGGCCTCGTAGGCATTGAGCGGCCCGCCCATGAAGCGCGAGCGATACGAGGCGAAGGTCGCCTTGAAATCCGGGTAGTCCTGCGGCTCGGGCGCGCGCAGCACGAGGCGGGCGGTTTCGATCACGGGCACGTCCACGCTCATCCCAGCACCTCCTCGGGCCCGGGATGGCGATAGAGCATGTCCTCGCCCATGCTGTAATTCATGTAGGTGCGCTCGTAGCTGGCGCCCATGCGCTCGGCCAGCGCCACCGAGCGTGTGTTGCCCGGCACGATGTTCGAGGTCAGCGTGGTCAGGCCGAGATCCTCGTAGGCGTAACGGCGCACGCGTTCGGCGGCCTCCCGCGCGATGCCGCGGCCCTCGAAGCCGTCGAAGACCACCCAGCCGATTTCCGGCTCGGGCCAGCCCTCGGGGTTCCAGATGCCGGAAATGCCGGCGGGCGCGCCGGTTTCTTTCAGCTCGATGGTGAAGTAGCCGTAGCCGCGCAACTGCCAGTGACCGATATTGAGCGCGAACCAACGCCATGCGTCGCCGCGATGGTCGTAGCCGCCGAAGCCGTCGGCGCGCTCGCGGTCGAGCAGGAACGCGATCATCGGCTCGGCGTCGGAGGGCTCCGGGCCGCGCAGGATCAGGCGCGCGGTCTCGAGGCGGGGGGCGTTGGGCACGATCATGCGTAGGCCTCCGGGCTGCCATCCGCATCGGCGAAGTGACGGTAGACCAGCGTCTCGGACGGGGATTCGCCGTCGGGCCGCGATGCGGTCGCGTCGAGCGTGGCGCCAAGCCGTTCGGCCAGCGCGATGGAACGGTCGTTGCCGGGGGTGATGTAGGAGACGAGCGTCTCGAAGCCGTTCTCCCACGCCCAGTGCAGCGCTGCCTGTGCCGCCTCGGCGGCATAGCCCTTGCCCTCGGCGCCCTCGAGCAGGGTCCAGCCGATCTCGGTCTCGGGGAAGTGCGGCGGCTGCGACAGGCCGACCTGACCGACGAAGTTGCCGTCCCTGGTTTCGATGCCCCAGTGGCCGAAGCCCCGCAGATCCCACATGCCCACCTCGGATGCGAACAGGCGCCAGGCGTCCTTGCGCGGAAGCGGGCCACCCATGAAGCGCGCGCGGTCGGTCTCGAACAGGTCGCAGAGCGCCTCGAGATCGGCCAGCACGTGGCCTCGCAGGGTCAGCCGCGGGGTATGGAGAACGGGGGCGGGCACGGGTTTACTTCTTCTTTCCCATGCCGCTCAGGCCGGGCGGCAGACCACCGCCGCCACCCATGCCGGGCAGGCCGCCCGGCATCCGGCCGCCCATCGCCTTGGCCGCCTGTTCCAGCGCCTTGGGGTCCATCTGGTTCGGGTCCATGCCTTCCGGCATGCCGCCCTTGCCAAACATGCCCTTCATGGCCTGCTTCATCATGCCGCCTTTGCCCATCTTGCCCATCTTCTTCATCATGTCGGACATCTGGCGCTGCATTTTCAGCAGCTTGTTGAGATCGGACACTTCCATGCCCGCGCCCTTGGCGATGCGCTTCTTGCGCGAGGCCTGCAGAAGCTGCGGGTTGGCGCGCTCTTTCTTGGTCATGGAGTTGATCAGGGCGATCTGCTGCTTGAGGATCTTGTCGTCGATGCCCGCGCCATCCATCTGCTTGGCCATCTTCGCGGCACCGGGCAGCATCTGCATCATGCCTTCCATGCCGCCCATCTTGATCATCTGCTCGAGCTGCATCTTCAGGTCGTTCATGTTGAACTGACCCTTGGAGAAGCGCTTCATCATGCGCTCGGCCTGTTCGGCCTCGAGCGTCTGCTGCGCTTTCTCGACCAGCGCGACGATGTCGCCCATGCCGAGGATGCGGCCCGCGACACGGTCCGGCTCGAAGGTCTCGAGCGCGTCCATCTTCTCGCCGAGGCCGACGAACTTGATCGGCTTGCCGGTCACCGCGCGCATCGACAGCGCCGCGCCGCCGCGGCCATCGCCGTCCATCCGGGTCAGCACCACGCCGGTGATGCCGATGCGGGTGTCGAAGTTCTCGGCGGTGTGCACCGCGTCCTGACCGGTGAGGCCGTCGACCACCAGCAGCGTCTCGCGCGGGTTGGCGACGTCGCGCACCGCCTCGACCTGCGCCATCAGCTCTTCGTCGATCGACAGGCGGCCGGCGGTGTCGAGCATGTAGACATCGTAGCCGCCGAGGCCCGCCTGGGTCTTGGCGCGCTTGGCGATCGCGACCGGGTCCTCGCCCTTGACGATCGGCAGCGTGTCGACACCGATCTGGGTGCCGAGGATGGCGAGCTGTTCCATGGCGGCGGGGCGGTTGACGTCGAGCGAGGCCATCAGGACCTTCTTGCCGTCGCGCTCCTTCAGTCGCCGGGCGAGCTTGGCGGTGGTGGTGGTCTTGCCGCCGCCCTGCAGGCCGACCATCAGGATCGGGGCGGGCGGGCTATCGATGCGCAGCGCGCCCGGCTCGCCTTCGCCGGCAAGCACGGCAATGAGTTCGTCATGGACGATCTTCACGACCTGCTGGCCCGGTGTGACCGACTTGGTGACCGAGGCGCCGGTGGCCTTCTTCTCGACCGCCTTGATGAACTGCCGCGCCACCGGCAGCGAGACGTCTGCCTCGAGCAGGGCGACGCGCACCTCGCGCAGCGCGGTGCGGACGTCGTCCTCGGACAGCGCGCCCTGTTTCGTCAGCCGGTCGAAGACGCCACCAAGGCGCTCTGATAGATTCTCGAACATGGGGCCGCTGGCCTCCCGTCTGTTGTCCTTGTGCCCTCCCGAGATAGGGACGGCGGCGCGATGAGTCATCGGGGCAATGCAGAATGGCCCCCGTGGGCGCAACGCGCTGACGGAGGGCGATCCCGGGCAGACCCCAAGGGACCGGAGGCGCAATACGGCTTCCGGAGTCGCTTGGCGGATACGGCGCGCGGGCCTGCGAGTCAAGCTCTACGGGGGTTTGCAGCCGCAGCAATCGTCGGTCACACATGTTGCCGCGGCACACGTGTCGCGCTAACTGTCGGCGTAGCGGCATCGGCGCGCGGGAAATTGCTTCGAGGTTGGGCCTTGGGCAAGGCGGACGGCGCAAAAATAGCACATGTGGCTATTTTGGGCGCGGAATGCTGCCGGTGCGAGAATTCAGGCTGGTCGATTCGGTCTTTTGCCGCTAAGGAACGTACGAGAAACGCTCATTATTGAGGTGAAGAATGAAACTTAAGTCCCTTATGACCTCCGCAGCCATCTTCGGCATGGTTGCTTCCACCGCAGCATACGCAGCAGGCCCGACCGCCGTCGTCGTGGAAGACGATCCCTACGCGCTGGCCGCTCCGGCCGGTTCGTCGGCAAGCGCCGGCACCGTTGCCGCCGTCGTCGGTGGCGCAGCGCTGATCGCGCTGATCGCAGCTTCCTCGGACGGTTCGTCCAGCAGCAGCAGCTCGTCGAGCGACTGAGCAGTTCGCTGACCGCTTCGGGGTCGCGCCGACCCTGTCGCAGTGAACATGAAATGCGCCCCGCTTGCGAGGGCGCATTTTTTCTTGGGCATCGCCGATTCTGCCGGTCCGTGGCCCTCCGTCCGGTCCGCCCCCATGCTGGCCGGAGAATCTCTTTTCCCGTCGCGTGCTTGCAACGCGGTCATGGTTCGTACCATACCGGGTCGAGTGTGATCCGAAGTGTGGACCTGCAATGACCAACTGGGATGAGATCCGCACCGCCTATCAGGTGGCGCGACTAGGGACCGTCAGCGGCGCGGCCGAGGTTCTCGGCGTACACCACGCCACGGTGATCCGGCATATCGACGCGCTCGAGGCGCGCATGGGCGTCAAGCTCTTCCAGCGCCACGCCCGCGGCTACACTCCCACCGAAGCGGGGCAGGACCTTGCCAGGGTGGCGCAGGCGACAGACGACCAGTTCCAGCAGCTTGCCGGCCGCATAAAGGGCCAGGGCGAGGGGGTCTCGGGCGAACTTCTCGTCACCTCGCTGATCAACTTCTCGCCCCTGATGGTCGGCGCGCTGCAGTCCTTCCGCGAGGCGCATCCCGAGATCGTGGTGCGCTACCTGACCGGGACACGCCTCTTCCGCCTCGAATATGGCGAGGCGCATGTGGCGCTGCGGGCGGGCTCCGCCCCGCAGGAGCCGGACAACGTGGTGCAGCCCTTCGCACGACAGGCGGTGGCCCTCTTCGGATCGCGCAGCTACATCGAGCGGCACGGCAAGCCCGACAGCGTCGAGGCGCTGCAGGGCCATGACTTCGTCGGCTACGACGACCCCGATTCCCGCGCGCCCTACGCCATCTGGATGAAGAAGACCGTGCCGTTCGAGCGCGTGGTGTTCCGCGCCGAGGATGGCCGCGTGCAGCAGGAGGCGGTGCGCGCCGGCGCCGGGCTGGGCTTCATGGTCGAGCAGGAGGGCCGTGCCGACCCCGAGCTGGTCCAGATCCTGCCCGCGCAGGAAGAATGGTCTTCGCCGCTCTGGCTGGTGACCCATGTCGACCTGCACCGGACCCCAAAGGTGCAGGCCTTCCTCAAGCACCTCAAGGATTACGCAACCGAGCGCGACAAGACGTGAGCCCGGCAAGCCAGGGTCATCTCGCGATGCTGAGCTTCTCGGCATTGGTCGCGGGCTCCTTCGCCATGGGATCGCTTGCGGCGCCGCATATCGCGCCGACGGCCCTGAACGCGGTGCGCTTCGTGCTGGCCGGGCTGATCCTGTCGGGCGTGGCGGCGGCCAGCGGGAAGGTGACGCGCGCGTCGCTCGAGGCGCCGTGGCGCTACCTCGTGCTTGGCGGGCTGATGATCGCGTATTTCGTGCTGATGTTCGAAGGCCTCAAGACCGCCGCCCCGGTGAGCATGTCGGCGGTCTTCACCCTGACGCCACTGATGGCGGCGGGCTTCGGGTGGCTGTTGATGCGCCAGCGCATGACCGGGCGGATGGCGCTCGCCCTCGCTGTGGGCGCCGCCGGCGCGCTGTGGGTCATCTTCGACGGCAGCCTTCAGGCGGCGCTGCGGTTCGGCGTCGGGCGCGGCGAGGCGGTCTACTTCGTCGGCTGTGCCGCGCACGCCGTCTATGCCCCGATGGTGCGCAAGCTCAATCGTGGCGAGCCGGCGCTGGTCTTCACGCTCTGGACCAACCTCGCGGGCATGGCGCTGCTGCTGGTCTGGGGCTGGCCCGCGCTGATGGCGACGGACTGGGCGGCGCTGCCGCCGATCGTCTGGATCACCATTGCCTACACTGCCATCGCTGCCACCGCCGCCACCTTCGTGCTCTTGCAGTTCGCGGCGCTGCGGCTGCCCTCGGCCAAGGTCATGGCCTATACCTACCTCACCCCGTCCTGGGTCATCCTGTGGACGCTGGTGCTGGGGCAGGGGGTGCCGCCGGCGATGATCCTGATCGGCGTGGCGCTCACGGTTGTGGCGCTGTTGTTGTTGCTCAAGGACGAGTGAGGCGCTCGCTCTCGCCGTCGGTCACGTGGCCGGTCCCCAGTTCCTCGGCGAGGAAGCGCTCGAAGGCGTCGAGATTGACCGGCTCGACAAGCCCGAACCCCACCATCCAGACCGAGGCCTCGCGCAGCGCATCCGGCTCGAGCTTGCACCACTTCACCCGGCCGCGCTTTTCCTGACTGATCAGCCCGGCCGAGGCGAGGATGGCGAGGTGCTTGGAGACCGCCGCGAGCGACATCTCGAAGGGCTCGGCCACATCGGTCACCGCCATGTCGTCCTCGAGCAGCATCGCGAGGATGCGGCGGCGGGTCGGATCGGCGAGGGCTGCGAAGACGGCGGAGAGCGTGTCGGTCATGCCGCCATAAGCGGTGCCGGCGGCGGTGGCGTCAAGCCGCTCTCGGCCATGCTCAACCGCGCAGTTGAATAAGGAATAGCGCCTCCGTTGGCGCTAACCTCGCGGTAAGACCTTCTCTCCGGCACGCTGCATCCCGGAAAAACCATTGCAAATCAGCAGGTTGCTGAGGTGCCGCCCCCTGTTCACCAGTTCTTGACTCGGGGCGCCCCGCCGCATAGCAACATCGCGAAACTCCTTTTGGACTGAACAGTGAGCGACCCCGATCCGAAGCAGCAACTCGATGCGCTGGAGGCGAAGATCGCGGCGGCCAAGGCCGCCCGGGAAAGCGACAAGGTCCATCAGGAGGAACACTATTCCCAGGCACAGCTCGCCTGGCGGATGGTCACGGAGATGGTTGCCGGTCTCGGGATCGGCTTTGGCATCGGATACGGGCTCGACGTGCTGTTCGGCACCACCCCGTTCCTCATGGTGCTGTTCACATTGCTGGGGATCGTGGCGGGTATCCGGGTGATGCTGCGCAGCGCCGCCGAAATCCAGCAGGCGCAACTGGCCAGACAGGCCGGAGAAGACGAGAAGAGGGATCGCAATGGCGACTGAAGCAACGCACGGTGCTGAGATGGCCGGACACGGCGCAGAGAACGCCGCCGAAACGGGTGGCCTCGTCTTCCACCCGATGGACCAGTTCATCGTCAAGCCGCTGTTCGGCGACGGTGCGGTCGGCATGTTCACCATCACCAACGTCACCCTGTGGATGCTGATCGCGATCCTCGCGATCGTCGCTCTGATGGTGCTCGGTACTGCGCGCCGCGCCGTGATCCCCTCGCGCAGCCAGTCGGTGGCCGAGCTCGCCTACGGCTTCATCTACAAGATGGTCGAGGACGTGACCGGCAAGGACGGGCTCGTCTACTTCCCCTACATCATGACGCTGTTCATGTTCATCGTGATCGCCAACTTCCTCGGCCTGATCCCGATGAGCTTCACCACCACCTCGCACTTCGCGGTGACCGTGGTTCTGGCACTCTGCGTCTTCATCGGCGTGACCGTGCTCGGCTTCGTCAAGAACGGCGCCTCCTTCCTGAGCCTGTTCTGGGTGTCGTCGGCGCCGCTGGCGCTGCGCCCGGTCCTCGCGATCATCGAGATCATCTCGTACTTCGTGCGCCCGGTGAGTCACTCCATTCGTCTTGCCGGCAACGTCATGGCAGGCCACGCGGTCCTCAAGGTGTTCGCAGGCTTCGCCGCCGTCGCCGCGATCTCGCCCCTGACCATCGTGGCGATCACCGCGATCTACGGGCTCGAGGTTCTGGTGGCCTTCATCCAGGCCTACGTCTTCACGATCCTCACCTGCGTCTACCTCAAGGACGCGCTGCATCCGCACCACTGACGTAGCGGCGGGGCCCGCGCCCCGCTCTACCCCGCAGAACACCCCTATCGATCACTTCCACACGTAAGGAGATACCACCATGGAAGGTCAACTCGCACACATCGGCGCAGGTCTCGCAGGTCTCGGCACCGGTCTCGCCGCACTTGGTGTGGGCAACGTCGCCGCGAACTTCCTCGCCGGCGCGCTGCGCAACCCCTCGGCTGCCGCGTCGCAGACCGCGACCCTGTTCATCGGCATCGCATTCGCCGAAGCACTGGGCATCTTCTCCTTCCTCGTTGCTCTGCTGCTGATGTTCGCCGTCTAATCGACGGAACGAAAATCCTTACGCGCGGGCGGTCCCGTCCCTGACGGGCCGCCCGATGTAGAGACAACGTTCCGACGGAGGACGACATGGCGACAGAACCCATCGCCGGAGAATTCGCGAGCGCCTGCGTGGACAGCCATGGCTCTGCCATCGGCATGCCCCAGCTGTGCGCGGAGTGGATCCCGAACCAGGTCTTCTGGCTTGTCATCACGCTCGTGGTGATTTTCTTCGTGCTGTCGCGCATCGCTCTGCCGCGGATCGCTTCGGTCCTGGCCGAGCGCCAGGGCACGATCACGAATGACATCGCCGCCGCAGAGGAGCTGAAGCGCCAAGCCGCCGACGCCGAAGCGGCGTACGACAAGGCGCTCGCGGATGCCCGTGCCGAGGCCCAGGCCATCGGTCAGCAGACCCGTGACGAGATCAAGGCGCAACTCGACGAGGCGACCCGCGAAGCGGACGCCCAGATCGCGGAAAAGACCGCCGAGTCGGAAGCGGCCATCGCCGACATCCGTGCCTCGGCCCTCGCGAATGTCGAGATCGTCGCAAAGGACACCGCGGAAGCCATCGTGGCCGCCCTCGGTGGCAAGGCGGATCAGGCAGCCATCTCGACGGCTGTCGACAACCGGATGAAAGGGTGAGCCGATGCGCAAGCTGATCATCACCAGCGCCCTCGGCGCAAGCCTTGCCAGCCCCGCGCTGGCGGCGTCCGGCCCGTTCTTCTCGCTGCGCAACACCGACTTCGTCGTGCTGCTCGGGTTCCTGCTCTTCCTTGCTGTTCTGGCCTATTTCAAGGTCCCGGGCATGCTGGGCAAGCTGCTGGACAAGCGCGCCGACGACATCCGCAGCGAACTCGACGAAGCGCGCGCGCTGCGTGAAGAGGCCCAGACGCTTCTTGCCTCCTACGAGCGCAAGCAGCACGAGGTCTCTGCACAGGCGGACCGCATCGTCGCGAACGCCAAGGAAGAGGCCGAGATGGCCGCCGAACAGGCCCGCAAGGACCTCAAGGTTGCCATCGCACGCCGTCTCGCCGCCGCCGACGACCACATCGCTTCGGCTCAGGCATCGGCCGTGAAGGAAGTGCGCGACCGTGCCGCAGTCGTGGCCGTGGCAGCTGCCCGCGACGTCATCGCGCAGCAGACCAGCGCTGCAGACAAGGACCGGATGATCGACGAGTCGATCGCCGAGGTCGGTGCCAAGCTGCACTGACCCGCAAGGTCCCCAAGATTTCGGAAAAGCCCGGCCACTGGCCGGGCTTTTTTCTGTCCGATGGCCGGATTTGCGGCACGTGGAACACGGTCGGAGCTTGCCTTGCCCTTGTGCCATCGGCAAGACTTTGCTTGTTGGCTCCCACCAGATACGGTAGCCCGACCAGGGCCACAGCGGTACATGTGGTCGTCAGGACAAGAGGGTAGCGTGGCACATATCATCGTCGTCGGGAACGAGAAGGGCGGGGCGGGAAAATCCACCGTCTCGATGCACGTGGCCACCGCGCTTGCCCGGCTGGGCTACCGGGTCGGGGCGCTCGATCTCGACCTGCGCCAGCAGACCACCGGCCGCTACTGCGACAACCGCCGCCGCTTCCTCGAGAGCGAGGGACTCGAGCTTGCCAGCCCGCATTACATCGAGCTGCCGCAGGTCGATCCCTCCGACCTCGCGCCCGGCGAGAACGCCTATGATCACCGCCTGAGCAAGGCGGTGTCGATGCTCGAGGCCGACAGCGATTTTATCCTGATCGACTGTCCCGGCTCACACACGCGCCTGAGCCAGGTGGCCCACACGCTGGCCGACACGCTGATCACGCCGCTCAATGACAGCTTCATCGATTTCGACCTGCTCGCCCACATCGACGGCGATGGCGAGAAGATCCTCGGCCCGTCGGTCTATTCCGAGATGGTCTGGAACGCCCGCCAGCTGCGCGCGCAGGCCGGGCTCAAGCCGATCGACTGGATCGTCCTGCGCAACCGGCTCGGCGCCCAGCAGATGATCAACAAGATGAAGATGGAAAAGGCGCTTGAGAGGCTCTCCAAGCGCATCGGTTTCCGCATCGCGCCGGGCTTTTCCGAGCGGGTGATCTTCCGCGAGCTGTTTCCGCGTGGCCTGACGCTGCTCGATCTCAAGGATATCGGCGTCAAGCAGCTGAATATTTCGAACGTGGCCGCGCGTCAGGAACTCCGCGACCTGATGAGCACGCTCGATCTGCCCGAGGTCGAGATCCGCTTCTGAGACGACGCTAGCGCAGCCGCCAGGCCAGCGCCGCGACGCCGATGCCCGAGCTCAGCAGCTCGATTCCGAGAAAGATCCCGAGGATGCCGGCGCCGGCTTCCGGGATCGCGAAAATGATCCAGAGGCCCAGAGCCATGGAGATCGCGCCGGCAAGTGCCAGCCAGCCCCAGCCGCGACGCTCGCGCAGCTGAAAGGCGAGCAGCAGGCGCAGCAGTCCGACCGCCATGAAGAAGCCCGCGATGATCAACGTGAGCGAGACGATGCCCGCCAGCGGATTGGCCAGCAAGGCGATGCCGAAGGCGAGAACGAGCAGGCCTAGCAGACCCGAGACCAGCCGCGCCGACCCCGGGCCGTCGTCCTGAAACGCGATCCACAATTGCAGCACGCCACCGAGCAGAAGGATGCTGCCAGCGATGGCGACTGCGGTCAGAGAGGCGGCGAAGGGGTTGAGGAAGGCGACGATGCCGCCGACGATGAGCAACGCGCCGAGCACCAGAAGCCAGCGCCAGTCGGGGCCGAGCGGGCGGCGGGGTCGGGTCTCGCGTCTGGGCATGGGATCGGACATGGGTCACTCCTCTGTGCTGCAAGGACAACAACGCCCGACCGCCCTCGTTCCATCACCATGACGCGATGCCGGATTGCGCGACGGGCAGGGCTGACGTGCGCGTCTTGTCACGTGGGGCCGGAGACGGGCCTCCAATCCGGCTCTTTGAGGGCGCGCAGCGGGCTCGGCCCCCATGCCCTCCAGCCTCTCGAGAGATCCGGCGGGATGCCGAAGGTTGGTTAGCCGCTTGTTGACGAAAGCCGACCTATGCTTCGGCATGAGAGGCGTCCTGATCATGGTGGTCCTGCTGAGCGCGGCCTGCAACACGGGCGGGCCGGGGTTTCGCGGCCTCCCTGCACAACGGGTGGAGGTCGAGGGCTCGCGCTTTCTGTTGCGGGTGAACGGCGCCATGGCCGAGGCGATCCGCGTCAGCCCGGAATTCCCGGCCCGGTTCGAGCCGATTGCAGAACGGGCGCAGAAGGCCGCCTTCCTTCAGACCGGCTGCGAGCCGGAGTGGGTCATCGGTGATCCCGCCGTGCTGCTGATCGGCCTGTCCTGCGATGGCGCACCCGCCCCGAAGAAGCCGCGCCGGGGCCGCATCTCTTGCGCGATCTTCAGCGGCTACGCCAGCGCCGGGCTTGGCGGCAGTGCAGAGCTTGAGTGTCGGGGATATTGAGGCGCAGGGCGCGGGGCGCGCGGGGCGGCCCGGAAAACGATGCGCGCCGGATCAGCCACGCGCCGTTTCGGCGACCGGTTTCTCGTAGAAGATGCTCGACGGGTTGTCCTCGTAGGCGCCGAAGGGCGGGCGCCGGGTAAATCCAGACCCCTCGTAGAGCGAAACCGCCGCGGCGAGCTTGTCGCCGGTCTCGAGCCGCAGCATCGGCAGCCCCTCGGCCAGCGCCGCGTGTTCGATATGGCACAGCAGCCGCCGCGCCACGCCGATGCCGCGCGCCACCGGGGCCACGAACATCGATTTCACCTCGCCGTAGCCGTCGCGCCGGGCCAGCGCCGCACAGCCGAGCAGCTCACCGCCCTCTTTCTCTTCCGCGCCATAGAAGGTAATGCCCTCGGCACAGAGCGCGTCGATGTCGAGGCAGTGGTTCTCGTCGACCGGAAACAACGCGTTCATCAAGGCGTGGCTTTCGCTCAGCAAAGCCCGCGCGCGGGGGTCGCGGGGCGAGATCGGTCGGATGGCTAGAGACATGGGGCAGCTCCTCGCAGGCTAAGCGATGAAAAGCGCTAACACGCGCGTCGTCAAGATCTCGTTTTCAGGATGGGTGCGCAATATCTTGTGGATAATGGGCGGCTCTCCGCGATATGCAGCGCAAAGCGTTTGACTCGTCCGCGAGCCGACAGCGAAAATAGCCGACAATCAGGAATCAGGGCAGCCAGATTTGCAATTCTCCCGCCTCAGACTCACGGGCTTCAAGAGCTTCGTCGACCCCACCGATCTCGTCATTTCCGACGGGCTGACCGGCGTCGTCGGGCCGAATGGCTGCGGCAAGTCGAACCTGCTCGAGGCGCTGCGCTGGGTGATGGGCGAAACCCGCGCCAAGGCGATGCGCGGCTCCGGCATGGAGGACGTGATCTTTGCCGGCGCCTCGTCGCGCCCGGCGCGGAACTTTGCAGAAGTCTGCCTGACGATGGACAATTCCGACCGTCTGGCGCCGGCGGGCTTCAACGACAGCGACCAGCTCGAGATCGTGCGCCGCATCACCCGCGACGTGGGCTCGGCCTACAAGACCAACGGCAAGGACGTGCGCGCCCGCGACGTTCAGATGCTGTTCGCCGACGCCTCCACCGGCGCGCACTCGCCGGCGCTGGTCCGGCAGGGCCAGATCGCGGAGCTGATCAACGCCAAGCCCAAGAACCGCCGCCGCATCCTCGAGGAGGCGGCCGGCATCTCGGGCCTCTACCAGCGTCGGCACGAGGCCGAGCTGAAGCTCAACGGCACCGAGGCCAACCTGCTGCGCGTCGATGACGTGATCGAGCAGCTGGCCGCGCAGCTGTCGCAGCTCGAGCGGCAGGCCAAGCAGGCGGCGCGCTACCGCGCCATCGGCACCGATCTGCGCCGCGCCGAGGGGCTGCTGCTCTACCGCCGCTGGAAGGAGGCCGACGAGGCCCGGCTCAAGGCCGAGGCCGAGCATCGTGAGCGCGTCACCGCCGCGGCGCAGGCCGAGGGCACCGCCCGCGCCGCCGCCAAGCTGCGGGCCGAACGCGAAGAGACGCTGCCGTCCC
>Ga0114904_1000501_pt1 | contig 21382 bp, 19 predicted proteins | sample MalvirDeepMed_s6_FD_83498 | JGI IMG/M metagenome (GOLD analysis project Ga0114904, IMG submission 83498) | Marine viral communities from the Global Malaspina Expedition - Malaspina viral metaG DeepMed_s6 | ecosystem: Environmental > Aquatic > Marine > Oceanic | place: Mediterranean Sea... | reverse complement strand
GGGCTCTATCTCGACGCCACCGGCGAGGTGCCCTCGAACCGCATGCTCGACGTCTACAAGTCGGAAGAGGACGCCCACCGCGTCTGGAAGGCCGTGACCGAGTGGATCCTGTCCAACAAGGAAAACTTCGGCGCCTTCTGGAACAACGCCACGGAGGCCACCGCCGCCTTCAAGGATGCCGGCTGCGTCATCGGCCAGACCTGGGACACCACGGGCCTGCTGCTCAACCGCGAGAACCCCGATTACGTTTACCGCGCGCCCAAGGAAGGCATCATCACCTGGATGGACACCATGGGCATGTTGCGCAACGCGCCCAACCCGGAGCAGGCGGTGGCCTTCATGAATTTCATGCTGCAGCCGGAAGTGGGCGGCATGTTCGCCAACAACACCGGCTACAACTCGGCGGTGATCGGCGCGGCGGATTATGCCAGCGAGGAATTCAAGCGCCAGTTCAACGAGGTCTACACCGACGAGGTGCTGGGCAACATGTGGTGGTGGCAGGCCTCGACGCCGTTCTTCGACCCGATCCGCAACGAGTATGTCGAGATCATCACCAACGCCTGACCGGCCTTCGTGATTCAGACCGAAAGGGAGGGCGGGCCGCAGGGTCCGCTCTTCGCACGCAGCCAGGGCCCGTCGCGGGGCCCTCGGCGAAAGACCCCACGGAGCAGGCCATGCGCGGCAAGGACGTGACGCTCGACAGCGTCTCCATCACCTATCCCAACGGCTTTACCGCCGTCGAACCCACCGATCTGGTGATCGAGGCGGGCGAGTTCTTCTCGATCCTCGGGCCCTCCGGCTGCGGCAAGACCACAATCCTGCGCGTGGTCTCGGGCTTCATCGAGCCAAGCGCGGGCCGGGTGCTGATCGGCGGCGAGGACATGGCCGGCAATGGCCCCAACGCGCGGCCCACGGCGCTGATCTTCCAGAACCTCGCGCTGTTTCCGCTGATGCCGGTCTGGGAGAACGTGGCCTTCGGGCTCGAGGCGCGCGGCATCGGCAAGAAAGCGCGCCGCGACAAGGCGCAGGAGCTGCTCGACTTGGTGGCGCTCGGCGATCAGGGAAACAAGCTGCCCTCCGAGCTCTCGGGCGGCCAGCGTCAGCGTGTCGCCATTGCCCGCGCCCTCGCGGTGGAGCCGGCGGTGCTGCTTCTCGACGAGCCGCTCTCGGCGCTCGACCTCAAGCTGCGCCAACACATGCGCGCCGAGCTGCGTGCCATTCAGAAAAAGACCGGCGTCACCTTCATCTACATCACCCACGATCAGGGCGAGGCGCTGACCATGTCCGACCGCATCGCCGTGATGAACAACGGCGTGATCGAGCAGGTCGGCACCGGTGACGAGATCTATTCCCATCCGCGCACCGCCTTTGCCGCGAGCTTCGTCGGCGAGACCAACCGCCTCGATGGCCGGATTTCCGTGGTCGAGGGCGCCATGGCGCAGATCGAGACGCCGCTGGGCCGCTTCCATGCCCGCAATCCCGAGCAGCTGGCGCCGGGCGCCGAGGCCATGCTCTTCGTGCGCCCCGAGGCGATGCGGATCGGCGGCGCAGCCAACCGGTTCGAGGCGCATCTGGTGCGGCGCGATCTCGAGGGGGCGTTTCTCAACCTCTTCTTCGATGCGCAGGGCGCCGAGATCGCGGTGCATGTGACCAATGACGGCCACGCGCCCGAGTTGCGCGACGCGGCACCGATGCGGCTTGGCTTCGCCTCCGAGCAGGCGGTGATCCTGCCGCGCGGCGCGCTGGCGCGCACCGGGCAGGAGCTGGCGGCGCAATGAGCGGGCTGCTGCAGGGCTATGGCCGCGGGCTGACGCTGGTTTTCTTCCTTGCCGCGGCGGCGTGGGGGCTGATGCTGATCGTTCTGCCGCAGCTGACGATGGTGGAGCGCGCTCTGACCGCGCCGTCCCGCGCGCTCGACAGCTCGGTGGCGCAGGGTCTGGCGCGGGATGCGCGCACCTGCATCTCGGTGCTGCAGACCTACGCGACCGACGACACCGCGGCGGCGACTTCGGGTGGGCTGGCGGTCCCGTCGATGACCGGCGGGGCGCCGTCGTCGGGCGGAATGGCTGTTCCCTCGATGTCAGGCGATGCGTCGGAGCCTGCGCCGTCCGGCGGTCTGGCGATCCCCTCGATGACCGGCGGAGCCCCGGAGCCTGCGCCGTCCGGCGGCCTCGCGATCCCGTCGATGAGCGGCGGGGCAGGTGGCGCCGAGAGCGCCGCGCCGACGCGCCCCTACATCCTGCAATGCGAGCGCGCCACCACCCACAAACCGCTCAGCGGCGGCGAGAGCTGGCTTGACGAGGTCTACGACCTGCCGAAGCTTAACGTCTCGGACACCGCCCCGATCGCGGAGCAGATCGCCGCCGCCGAAGAGATCGAAACGCTGGCGCGCGAGGCCTCGCTGCGCATCCGCGAGGCCGAGGCCAGCGCCTCGCCCTACACGCTGTCGAACTTCGCCACGCTGTTCGAGGCCCGCCTGATCCCGCAATCCGACGACCAGCGTGCCATTGAGGACGCCAGGCTCTCGAACAGGCTCATGAGCCTCACGGGCCTGCGCTTCGAGCGCGACGGCGAGACCTACAGCCGCATCGGTCTGGTGACGCTGACGCGGACCTTGATCCAGGCGGTGATCGCCACCGCCTTGGCGCTGCTGCTGTGCTATCCCATCGCCTACAAGGTGGCGCTGGCCAGCCCTCCGCGGCAGGCGGTCTGGCTGTTCCTCGGGCTGATCATCCCCTATGCGATCGTCGAGCTCATGCGGATCTACGCCTGGACCACGATCATCGACAATTCAGGTCTGATCAACGGGCTGCTGCACTGGCTCGGGCTGATCGACGTGCCGATCCAGTTCAAGCGCTTTCCGGGCACCGTCTTCCTCGTCATCGTCTACACCTACGTGCTGTTCATGGTGTTCCCGATCTACAACGTCATGAGCACGCTCGACCGCAACCAGATCGAGGCGGCGCGCGATCTCGGGGCAAGCCCGTGGCGGGTGCACCGGCGCATCATCATTCCGCATTCCAAGCCGGGCATCGCCGTCGGCACCATCGCCACCTTCATGCTCGCCGCCGGCGCCTTCTCGGTGCCGCGCATCATCAGCCGCGGGCTGCAGGCGGAATGGTTCAGCCAGACGATCTACAACAAGTTCTTCGAGAGCCCCAACGCCAATGTGGGCGCGGCATACAGCTTTGCCTACACCATTGTATGCTTCCTGTTGGTGGCGCTTTTCATGTGGCTGATGCGGACGCGACTCAAGGATTTCGCGAGGGTGCAATGACCGATCTTTCCCACACCCCGCCACGCCGCCGCCGGCGCCTGCTGACCGCAGACGGGCTGCTCAGCGCCTACACCTGGGCCTTCCTGGTGTTCATGTTTCTGCCGCTCTTCCTGATGATCCTGTCGTCCTTCAACGACACCTCGCCGCCCTCGGTCACTGAGTGGCAGGGCTTCACGACCAAGTGGTACGCGTTCTTCTGGATGCCCGAGGAGACGCTGCGCGCCGATCCGGTGCTGCGCGCGCTGGACCGCGGCCGCTTCGTGAGCTGCTTCGGCAATTCGCTCTACGTTGCCGCCATGGTGGTGCCGCTGTCGCTGATGCTGGGGCTCGCGGGGGCGGTGCTTCTGACCCGCTGGCGCTCGCGCGCCAACAGCGCGCTGTGGTGGGTGCTGCTCTCGCCGATGCTGGCGCCGGGTATCGTGCTGGGCCTCTCGGCGCTGGTGTTCTGGAGCCGCATGGGCGTGGATGCGGGCCTCTTCACCATCGTGATGGCCCAGACCACCTTCATCGCGGGCTACCCGATGCTGATCCTGATGGCGCGGCTGCAGCGCCAGCCGGTCGAGCTCGAGGAGGCGGCGCTGGATCTCGGCGCCACACCCTTCCGCGTCTTCCGCCGCCTGACGCTGCCCTATCTTGCCCCGGCGCTGGCCTCGGCGGCGGTGATCGCGCTGATGGCGAGCATGGAGAACTACAACACCACGATGTTCGCCAAGGGCGGCGCCTGCACCTTCGCCACCGAGATCGGCGCAATGGCGCGCAACCCCAACGGCCACCCGCCGGTGATCAACGCCGTGGGCACGGTGATCATCGCGCTGACCGTGGCAGGTGCGCTGCTGCACACCTTTCTGAGCCGGCGCGAGCAGGGGCGGTAGAGGGGGCGTTCACGCTCGCCACGGGGAGCTGGACCGCACGCGGCGATCCGTGCGCGAAGCCCCATGCGCGGAATCAAGGCCGCAGGCCGGCGCGCCATCGGTCATGCTGAAAGCATGCCTCCGGCATGACCCGCCCCCCGGGCCGGCGATTTGGTGGAGCCTAGCGCACAGCTTCGAGGTCCTTTGGACGTGGCTGCGATAAATCGAGGTATTCCGAAGTAAGATCGCCGCCCCGCGGACCGGCGATGCGCGGCGGCGTCTTAGGGTTTCTGATGGGATCTTGGGGAGATGGTACGCTCAATGCGCCACCAAGCCCTCAATACCCGCGCCAGATCCAGCCGCCGCCAAAGATCCGGCTGCTCTCGGGATCGTAGAACACGCAGGCCTGACCCGGCGCGACGCCTTCCTCGGCGACCACCAGTTCGACCTCGGCCTCGGTCTCGGAGATCGGACGCACGATGGCCTCCCGCGGGGGCCGCGTCGAGCGCACCTTGACCGAGAGATGCCACTCCTCGCGCGAGGTGAACGGCGCGTCGCCCAGCCAGTTGATCTCGCGGACCGGCACCTTGCGGGTGGCGAGCATCTCTTTCGGGCCGACGATCACCTGCTTGTTGTCGACGTCGAGCTTGACCACATAGAGCGGCTCCGTCAGGCCGCCGATCCCGAGGCCCCGGCGCTGGCCGATGGTGTAGTGGATCACGCCGCGATGCTCGCCCAGCACCCGGCCATCCGCGTGCACGATCTGGCCGGGCTCGGCGGCGCCCGGGCGCAGCTTCTCGATCACGCTCGCGTAGTTGCCGTCGGGCACGAAACAGATGTCCTGGCTGTCGGGCTTGTCGGCCACGCTCAGCCCGTATTTCGCCGCCAGCTCGCGGGTCTCGGCCTTGCTCTTGAGGTGGCCCAGAGGGAAGCGCAGGTAGTCGAGCTGCTCGGGCGTGGTTGAGAACAGGAAATAGCTCTGGTCGCGGTTGGCGTCCGCCGCCGAGTGCAGCTCGGCACCGTGGTCTCCGACCATGCGCTGGATGTAATGCCCGGTCGCCATGCAGTCCGCGTCGAGGTCCTTGGCGGTCTCGAGCAGGTCCTTGAACTTCACCCGCTCGTTGCAGCGGATGCAGGGCACCGGCGTGGCGCCGCCGAGATAGCTCTCGGCGAACTCGTCGATCACCGCGTCGCGGAAGATGTTCTCGTAGTCGAGCACGTAATGCGGAAAGCCCATCTGCTCGGCCACGCGGCGGGCATCGTGGATGTCGATGCCGGCGCAGCAGGCGCCCTTCTTGGCCAGCGCCGCGCCGTGATCGTAGAGCTGCAGGGTCACGCCCACGACGTCATAGCCTTCCTCGGCCAGCATCGCGGCGACCACCGAGCTGTCGACGCCGCCGGACATGGCGACCACGACACGCGTCTCGGACGGCGGCTTGGGCAGGCCGAGCGAATTGAGGGACGGGGCATCGAGGGGCATGGCGGTCTCCTGGGAACAGGTCGCGAATATAGGAAAATGCTTTGTACTCTCAAGGGGCGGTTTTTAGACCGCGTTAAATCCACCGCGCTCAAATAGTGTCCAGCCGGCAAGAGCGGGACAGAACAGAGCGGAACGGAAACGGGATGTACCTCAAGAAGATCAAAGGCCCGCGCGCAGTGACGCTCCCTGACGGCACCATCATGACCCGCGCCGATCTGCCCCCGGCCGAAACGCGCCGCTGGGTCGCCTCGCGCAAGGCCGCAGTGGTCAAGGCGGTAACCTACGGTCTGCTCTCGGAAAATCAGGCGATGGATCGCTACGGGCTGAGCGCGGAGGAGCTTGAGGAATGGGTGCGCGCGGTGACCGATCACGGCGAAGAGGCGCTGAAGGCCACGCTGGTGCAGCGCTTTCGCGCGCCGGGGCCGGAGCCGTCGAAGCCCTGACAGCGCCCTGCTGGTGCGGCAACCGATGATTGAAAAGAAAATCCGGATGTCTACAGTAAAGAAGCATTAACTTATTTGCATCAGGGTCGGACCGACAGGACAGAACAAGCGGAGAACTTTCAATGCGAATCCTCCTTGTGGAAGATGATCCGACCACCTCGAAGAGCATCGAGCTGATGCTGACCCATGCCAATCTGAACGTTTACGCCACCGATCTCGGGGAAGAGGGGATCGATCTGGCGAAGCTCTACGATTACGACCTGATCCTGCTCGATCTCAACCTGCCCGACATAAACGGTCACGAGGTGCTGCGTCAGCTGCGCATGGCCCGGATCAGCACACCGATCCTGATCCTGTCCGGGGCCGACGATACCGAAAGCAAGATCAAGGGTTTCGGCTTCGGCGCCGACGATTACCTCACCAAGCCGTTCCATCGCGACGAACTGGTGGCGCGCATCCACGCCATCATTCGCCGCTCCAAGGGGCATTCGCAGTCGGTGATCCGCACCGGAAAGATCTCGGTCAATCTCGACGCCAAAACCGTCGAGGTGGGCGGCAAGTCGGTGCATCTCACCGGCAAGGAATACCAGATGCTCGAGCTGCTTTCGCTGCGCAAGGGCACCACGCTCACCAAGGAGATGTTCCTCAATCACCTCTATGGTGGCATGGACGAGCCCGAGCTCAAGATCATCGACGTGTTCATTTGCAAACTGCGCAAGAAGCTGAGCGAAGCGACGGGCGACGAGAACTACATCGAAACCGTCTGGGGCCGGGGCTACGTGCTGCGCGACCCCGAGCCGCGATCGGACGAGCCGCCCGCGATGGCGGCCTCTGCCTGAGCCGTCTGGACGCCGCCGCTCCCGCGCCCTAAACCTTCCGCCAGATGGCTGAACGACGGGGGCCCGAGATGGCAGAGCAGGCGACAGGCGAAACCGCGGGCGAGATTGACGTCGAGGCCCTGAGCGAAGATCAGGCAAAGGCCGAGCTTGAGCGGCTGGCGACGCGTCTGGCACAGGCAAACCTCGCCTATCATACCGAGGACGCGCCCGAGATCAGCGATGCCGACTACGATGCGCTGAAGCGTCGAAACCTCGCGATCGAAGAGCGATTCCCCGACCTCAAGCGCGAGGACAGCCCAAGCGAGCAGGTCGGCGCCGCGCTGGCCGAGGGGTTCGGCAAGATCCGCCACGCGCAGCGCATGATGTCGCTGTCGAACGCCTTTGATGACGACGAGGTGCGCGATTTCGATCGCGGGATCCGCCGCTATCTCGGGCTTGCCGAGGACGCGCCGCTGCCCTTCACCGCCGAGCCCAAGATCGACGGGCTGTCGCTGTCGCTGCGCTACGAGAACGGTGCCCTGATCCAGGCCGCGACACGGGGCGACGGGGCCACGGGCGAGAACGTCACCGCCAATGCCCGCACCATCGACGACATTCCGCAACGGATCGAGGGCGCGCCCGAGCTGCTCGAGGTGCGCGGCGAGGTCTACATGAGCCACGCCGATTTCGAGGCGCTGAACGAACGGCAGGAGGCGCGCGGCGGCAAACCCTTTGCCAACCCGCGCAACGCCGCTGCCGGCTCGCTGCGTCAGCTCGATCCCGAGATCACCCGCGCGCGCCCGCTGAAATTCTTCGCCTATGCCTGGGGGGAGCTTTCGGCGCCGCTGGCCGAGACCCAGATGGGCGCCATCGAGCGGCTGGCCGCGCTCGGCTTCCAGACCAACCCGCTGACCCGGCTTTGCGATGGCCCGCAGGACATGCTGGATCATTACACCCGCATCGAGGAACAGCGCGCGACGCTGGGCTATGACATCGACGGCGTGGTCTACAAGGTCAACGATCTTGCGCTGCAGGCGCGGCTCGGCTTCCGCTCGACCACGCCCCGCTGGGCCATCGCCCACAAGTTCCCCGCCGAGCTCGCATGGACCCGGCTCGAGGCCATCGACATCCAGGTCGGCCGCACCGGCGCGCTCTCGCCAGTGGCGCGGCTCACGCCGGTGACAGTGGGCGGGGTCGTGGTGTCGAACGCCACGTTGCACAACGAGGATTACATCGCCGGGCGCGACGCCAGCGGCACCCCGATCCGCGACGGCAAGGATATCCGCGTCGGCGACTGGGTGCAGGTCTACCGCGCCGGGGACGTGATCCCCAAGATCGCCGATGTCGACCTGTCGAAACGCCCCGACGGGGCCGAGCCCTACGCCTTCCCCGAGACCTGCCCGGAATGCGGCTCCGAGGCGATCCGCGAGGAGGGCGACGCCGTGCGCCGCTGCTCGGGCGGCCTGATCTGTCCCGCTCAGGCGGTTGAAAAGCTGAAGCATTTCGTCTCTCGCTCCGCCTTCGACATCGAGGGGCTGGGGGCCAAGCAGGTCGAGCAGTTCTACCGCGACGGCTGGATCTCTGAGCCGGCGGAAATCTTCACCTTGCGCGAGCGTTACGGCGCGGGGTTGCAGCAGCTCAAGAACCGCGAGGGCTGGGGGGAAAAGAGCGCGAATAACCTCTTTGATGCGATTGATGAGAAACGGAACATCGAGCTTGGTCGCGTGCTGTTCTCGCTCGGGATCCGGCATGTCGGCGAGGTTGTCGCCAACGATCTTGCGCGCCACTACCTGAGCTGGTCCGCGCTGATCGGCGCCATCGATGCCGCACGCCCCGCCGCAGAGCGCTACCGGCATGCCGAGCAGGCGGTCGCGGCCGAGCGCGTGGCGGCCAAGGCCGAGGGTCGTCGCGCCCGCCTCAAGGAGATCCGTGATGCCGCCTGGGCCGAGGCGCCGGCGGTCTCGCCCGAGGCGCGCGCCGCATGGGAGGACCTTGTCGGTGTCGATGGCATCGGCCAAACCGTCGCGGTGTCGCTGGTGACCACGATGGGCCAGCCCACCGAACGCGCCTCGATCGACCGGCTGGTGGCGCAGCTCGACATTCAGGATGCCGAGCGACCGGCCACCGACGGCAGCCCGGTCGCCGGCAAGACCGTGGTCTTTACCGGCAGCCTCGAGAAGATGACCCGCGCCGAGGCCAAGGCGCGGGCCGAGGCGCTCGGCGCCAAGGTCTCGGGCTCGGTGAGCAAGAAGACCGACATCGTCGTCGCGGGCCCGGGCGCGGGGTCGAAGGAGGCCAAGGCGCGCGAACTGGGGGTCGAGCTGATGGACGAGGACGCCTGGCTGGCGCTGATCGGGGGCTGATCCGATGAGCCAGAGGCCCGAAGCCCTCTGGGCGCTCTTCGCCGAGCCCAAGACGCTGGACGGGGTCGGACCGAAGACCGCGCAGGCGCTCGAGGGGCTCGATATCGTCGCGCCGCGTGATCTGCTTTTCACCCTGCCGCACGGCGTGATCGACCGCCGCCCGCGCGACAGCGTGCAGGAGGCGACCCTCCCGGGGGTGGTGACGGTCGAGGTGACGGTTGGTCGACACATGCCGCCGGCGCAGAAGGGGCGGCCCTATCGCATCCATGTCGAGGATGCGCAGACCGGCTTTCAGCTGGTGTTCTTCCACGGCCGCTCGGACTATCTCGGACGGGTGCTGCCGGAAGGATCGCGGCGCATCGTGTCGGGGCGGGTCGAACTGTTCGACGGCATGGCGCAGATGGTCCACCCGGACCACATCCTGCCGCCCGACGAGGCCGCGAGCCTGCCCGCCTTCGAGCCGGTCTATCCGCTCACCGGCGGGGTGACGCAGAAGCTCATGGCGCGGGCCAGCGCGGATGCACTGGCCAAGGCGCCGGAGCTCGACGAATGGATCGACGGGCCATTGAAGGCGCGCGAAGGCTGGCCGGACTGGCGCGCGGCGCTGCAGGCGGCGCACGCTCCCGAGGGCGCCGATGCGCTGTCCCCGGCGGCGCCGGCGCGGGCGCGGCTGGCCTATGACGAGCTTCTGGCGCATCAGCTCACCCTCGGGCTGGCACGGGTGCATCGCCGCAAGGGCAAGGGGCGGTCCACGCAAGGTGACGGGGCGCTGCGGCGCAAGGTGCTGGCGGCGTTGCCATTCCGGCCGACAGGCGCGCAGATGCGGGCGATGGACGAGATCGCCGAGGACATGGCGCGCGGCGAGCGCATGAACCGGCTGCTGCAGGGCGATGTGGGCGCCGGCAAGACGCTGGTGGCCTTCATGGCGCTGTTGGTTGCGGTCGAGGCCGGCGGGCAGGGGGTGATGATGGCCCCCACCGAGATCCTCGCGCGACAGCATCTCGAGGGGCTTCGGCCCTTGGCCGAAAGCGCCGGCGTGGTGGTCGAGATCCTCACCGGGCGCGACAAGGGCAGTGAGCGCAAGGCCAAGCTGGCGGCGCTGGAGCGCGGCGACATCCAGATCCTCGTGGGCACGCACGCGGTCTTTCAGGCCGATGTGGCGTTCCGTGACCTGCGGCTCGCCATCGTCGACGAACAGCACCGCTTCGGCGTGCGGCAGCGGCTCGAGCTGGGCCGCAAGGGGGCCGGCGCGGATGTTCTGGTGATGACCGCGACGCCGATCCCGCGCAGCCTCGCGCTGGCGCAATACGGCGACATGGACATCTCGGTGCTCGACGAAAAACCGCCGGGGCGCAAGCCGATCCGCACCGCGCTGGTCTCGGCCGAGCGTATGCAGGAAGTGGTCGAGCATCTCGTGCAGGCGGTGGCCGAGGGGCGGCAGGCCTATTGGGTCTGTCCGCTGGTCGAGGAGAGCGAGGCGGTCGACCTGACCGCCGCCGAAGAGCGGTTCAAGCGGCTGCGCGCGGTGCTGGGCGAGAACGTGGTCGGCCTTGTTCACGGACAGATGCCACCGGCGGAGAAGGATGCCGCCATGGCACGCTTCGTCGCTGGCGAGACCCAGGTGCTGGTGGCGACCACGGTGATCGAGGTTGGCGTCAACGTGCCCAACGCCACGATCATGGTGATCGAGCGGGCCGAATGGTTCGGACTGGCGCAGCTGCACCAGCTGCGCGGGCGCGTGGGCCGGGGAGAAGGCGACAGCACCTGCCTGCTGATGTACCAACCCCCCTTGGGCGAGGCGGGCATGAAGCGGCTCAAGACCCTGCGTGAGACCGAGGACGGGTTCCGCATCTCGGAGGTCGACCTCGAGATGCGTGGTGCGGGCGACCTGATCGGCACGGCGCAATCGGGCCTGCCGCGCTTCAAGGTGGCCGATCTCGAGCATCAATCCGGCCTGATGGCGATGGCGCAGAGCGACGCGCGCAAGCTTCTGGCCGACGATCCAACCCTTGAGAGCCCGCGCGGGCGGGCCGCGAAGATGCTCCTCTGGCTGATGCGTCAGGACGAGGCCATCCGACTGATCTCGGTCGGGTGATGGCATTTTGTTCGCGAATGTTCTCAATCCATACATGCCTGATGTCTGCCTTTTATCAGAGTGTTAGCCGATAATCGGGCCCCCGTTCCCAGCGGCGTTCACAAATGTTCTCAAAAAGTTCTTTACAGAACGTTCCCTCTATGAGAACAAAGTGGCAACACGATTGAGAACAGGGATCGACACCATGATTGAAACGCTTCGCAAGGTTCTTTCGCGCAACGACAACACGCTGGTCCACGACATGATCGGCGGCATGTCTCTGGTCGTCATCCTGATCGGGGCACTGCACCTGCCCGCGTTCTGACAGTTTCTGCCTGCGGTCTTTCCGGTCGGTCCGGTCCGCGCGTCATCTGTCCCCGATGCGCGGCGGCTGTCCCCGCCTGATGCTCTACTGCCTGGGAGCGAAGGCCGGTCCGACCTTTGATAAGACACGCCACTGACCGCCGCCTCCATGTCCCCCGGAGCGCGGCGGTTTTTTTTATGTTCGAAGAGGGGATCGCCCGTGGCGCGGACGAAGGTCCGCCCGGGGGGCTCAGGCGCTTTGCGTTTCGGCTGCCTGGCTCGCGGCTTCGGTGGCGGCGTCGAGCGCCAGCAGGATTGAGGCGTGGCGGTTCTTGTAGGCCTGCGCAGGGCGCAGCACCTCGAGCTCCTCGAACGGCGTCGGCGGGGTCGGGCCGTCTTCTTTCAGCATGGCGCGAAGCGCATCGCGCGCGGCGGCGATTTCCTCCGGGCTGCGCCCGATGATGGCATCGCCCACCACCGCCGCCGAGGCCTGTCCAAGCGCGCAGGCCTTCACGTCCTGCGCGTAATCCGACACCACCCCGTCGCGCATGGTCAGGTCGACCGTGACCGTCGAGCCGCAGAGCGGTGAGCGTTTCTTGACGCTGGCATCGGGCGCTTCGAGCCGGCCGGTGCGCGGGATGTCCGCCGCGAGGGCGAGGATGCGCTGCGAATAGAGCTTGATGAGGTCGGTCTCGGCGGACATGGCTTTCCCTTTCCGGTCTTGTCTCCTAAATAGGGGCGGATTTCCCGGCTGCAAAAGGATTTTTGCCCCATGAGCTTCGATCCCGAGACTTTGGTCTACGACGCCAAGGGCCTGATCCCCTGCATCGCGCAGGAGGCCGAGACCGGCGAGGTGCTGATGATGGCGTGGATGAACCCCGACGCGGTGGCACGCACGCTCGAGACCGGCCGGGTGACCTATTGGTCGCGCTCGCGGGCCGCGTTCTGGGTCAAGGGCGAGAGCTCGGGCCACGTGCAGGAGCTGGTGGAACTGCGCGTCGATTGCGACCGCGACTGCCTGCTGGCGCTGGTGCGCCAGACTGGACCGGCCTGCCACACCAACCGCCGCTCGTGCTTCTACACCGCGCTGCGCGACGGCGACGAGGTCGAGATCATGGCGCCGATGGTCGAGTGATCCGGGTGCGTTGTCTGCCCGCCGGTTGCGGGGGATGATGACGGTGGCTTAGGGGCGTTGCCCCCGTCGCGGCCATGCCGCGACTCCCCCGAGGTATTTTTGAACCAGAGAAGACCGGGGCGTGGCGCCTAGAGGCCGACCATGCGCCGGATCTCCTGCGGGGTGCGGCCTTCGCTTCGGTAGAGCGCGATGGCGCGGGCGTCGTCGCGTTTGGCGAGCCGCTTGCCGGTCTCGTCGCGGATTAGGCGGTGGTGGTGATAGCGCGGGGTCGGCAAATCCAGAAGACCCTGCAGCAGGGCGTGGATGCGCGTTGCCTCGAAGAGGTCGCGTCCGCGGATCACGTCGGTGACACCCTGCGCCGCGTCGTCGATCACCACCGCGAGGTGGTAGGCGGCGCCCATCCCGCGACGCGCCAGCACCACGTCACCGATGGTGGAGATCATCTCTTGCGCCGAGGTCTCGACCTTGCCGCTCTGGCCATCGGGGCCGGCGCCGGTTTCCTCGAACCGCGGCGGCCGGGCGAGCGACGCGCAGGCGCGGGCCATGTCGAGCCGCAGCGTCGTGTCCTCTGGCCGGGGGCCGGTCGGCGGCGTGGCAGGGCGGCAGGTGCCGGGATAGATCAGCCCGTCCGGCCCGCTGAGCGGCGCGCCTTCCTGCGGCGCGGAGAGCGCCTCGCGTATGTCGCGCCGGGTGCAGTGGCAGGGGTAGAGCAGGCCCATCTCCCAGAGCCGGTCGAGCGCGGCCTCGTATTCGGCAAGGTGCCGGGATTCGCGCCGGCAGGGCTCTGGCCAGTCGAGCCCCAGCCAGTGCAGGTCGTCCTTGAGTTGCGCTTCCCATTCGGGGCGGGCGCGGCTCTGGTCGAGGTCGTCAATGCGCAGCAGGAAGGTGCCGCCAACCGCCCGCGCCCGATCATGGTTGAGCAGCGCCGAATAGGCGTGGCCGAGATGCAGCGGGCCGGTGGGCGATGGGGCGAAGCGGGTGATCATGGCGCGCGACCCTAGGCGGAGATCCGCGCCAGGGTCAACGCCACCGTCGACGCCAAGGCGCTCGACAGGGCGATGCCTGGGCCAAGACCCCCGAACAACGGGCGGCCCAGCGTGCCGCCCGTGGTCCTTGCGCCCTTCAGTCCTCGTCGCGCCAGGCGCGCTCGATGCGACGGGTGCGGCGCTCTTCGCCGGACTGGTAGATCAGGATCCAGGCCAGCAGGATGAACATCGGGTGGGTCAGGCCGCCGGAGAAGATGATTGCCGGCACCCAGACGAGAAACACCACGATCGACAGGATCGGTCGTCCGGTGAGCAGGATCGACAGCGGCGGCAGCAGCAGGGCAAGGACATAGTTCATGCGGGCACGCCTTGTGTTGCGAGCCAGGCGGTCCACTGCGCCTTGGCACGATCGGTATAGGCCTTGTAGCGGTCCTTGCGGCCGCGACGACCGCCCTTGAGCCCGTCGACCGGGCGGAACAGCCCGAAATTGACATTCATCGGTTGGAAGGTCTTGGCCTCGGCGCCGCCGGTGATGTGGTGGATCAGCGCGCCATGGGCGGTGTCCTGCGGGATCTCGGGCAGCGGACGGCCGAGGATCTCGGCGGCGGCCATGCGCCCCGCGGCGAGCCCCATGGCCGAGGATTCCACGTAGCCCTCGACGCCGGTGATCTGGCCGGCGAAGCGGATGTTGGGCTTCGAGCGCAGCCGCATCTGGGCATCGAGCAGGGTGGGCGAGTTGAGGAAGGTGTTGCGGTGGATGCCACCGAGACGCGCGAACTTGGCGTTCTCGAGGCCGGGGATCATCCGGAACACCTCGGTCTGGGCGCCGTACTTCATCTTGGTCTGGAAGCCGACGATGTTGTAGAGCGTGCCGAGCGCGTTGTCGCGGCGCAGCTGCACCACGGCATAGGCCTTTTCCTCGGGCTTGTGGCTGTTGGTGAGGCCGATGGGCTTCATCGGGCCGTGGCGCAGGGTCTCGCGGCCGCGCTCGGCCATCACCTCGATGGGCAGGCAGCCGTCGAAATAGCCGGCGGTCTCGCCCTCGTGGAAGGCGGTCTTGTCTGCGGCGAGGAGCGCATCGATGAAGGCCTCGTATTGCGGCTTGGTCATCGGGCAGTTGATGTAGGCCTTGCGCTCTTCCTCGGTCTCGCCCTTGTCGTAGCGCGACTGCAGCCAGGCTACGTCCATGTCGATGCTGTCGAAATAGACGATGGGCGCGATGGCATCGAAGAAGGCGAGCGCGTCGGCGCCGGTCTCGCGGGCGATCGCCGCGCCGAGCGCGGACGAGGTCAGCGGGCCGGTGGCAAAGATCCACTGGCCGTCCTCGGGCAGTTCGGTGATCTCTTCATCGGAGACCGAGACATTGGGATGGTCGCGCAGCACCTGCGTGACGCCGGCCGAGAACGCGTCGCGGTCGACCGCGAGCGCGCCGCCCGCCGGCAGGCGGTGGGTGTAGGCCTGCCGCATCACCAGACCGCCGGCCTGCAGCATCTCCCAGTGCAGGAGACCCACGGCGTTCTGCTCGTGATCGTCCGAACGGAACGAGTTCGAGCAGACCATCTCGGCGAGGTCGCCGGTGCGGTGAGCGAAGGTTTCGACCTTGGGGCGCATCTCGTGGATCACCACGGGAATGCCCGCCTCCGCGGCCTGCCAGGCGGCTTCCGATCCGGCCATGCCGCCGCCGACGATATGCAATCTCTGTGTCATGCAGGGGCAGATAGGGGATCGCGGGGCCGGTGTTAAGAGGCAAGATGCGCCACCGGGCCACGGATCGTGCGGGAAACGCGGTGGCAGGGGCGATGACCGGGCGTTTCTCCGTGCACTCCGTCTGGGCGTGGACCATGACAGGAGCGAGCGTTTTTCGTCGGCAGACCTGAGTTGAGCCTGCCTTTCCGCGAGGGCGGGTCGCCGGGTTGGTGCCATCCAGTTTGGCCCGGAGTTTATGCGGCCTCCGACACCAAGCAAAGGGACACGAATGTCTGTTCGCCATGCTCCGGAAGCCAGACCGGTATTCGGGCGAAGACGCCCTGATCGCGCCACGGCCCACGGCGTTTTTCTAAAGCGTCCCGTGTGGGCCCTGGGCCGCGGGCGCATCACGTCAGCGTCGGTCGTTGCGGTTCAGGAGGATAAGACCTCTCGGGGCGCGCGTGTCCTCGACGCGGGGCAGGCCGGGTCCGGCGGAAGAGGGCACGCGACGCGCCCTCTGGGCGTCCGTCAGCCAGCAACGATCTGGCAGGTTTCTCCGCGCGTTTCCGAGCCGTGGACCACGGCACCCGCGCAAACCGGTCAGTTGCGACCTTGATCCGCGCGCCAAGCTCGAAGAGGGGCGCTCTTCACCGCTCTATGCCATGCCGGAGGCCCCGGGGGAGACGCAAAACCCCCGCCCGGGCGGCACCGGACGGGGGCAGAAGGCCAGTGATAAAAGCCGCAGGTCACGCCGTCAGGCGGGTGTCCTCGGTCGCGCTTTCGGTGGTGACCAGTGCCTGCAGCACATCGCGCATCGACAGGACCCCGACCGTACGGTCGCCGTCCAGCACGCGGTAGCTCAGGTCGGCATTGCCGCCGCCCTTGGTGATGACCTCTTCCAGCGTGGCGGTGGCGGGCACGTCCCCGTCCAGCTCTCCGGACGGCGCCTCGGTGCGGGTCATGACCGTGCGGGCCCGCAGCACGCGGGCGCGGTTGATGTCGGCGATGAAGTCCACGATGTAGGGATCGCCCGGATTCATCAGGATGTGCTGCGGCTCACCTTGCTGGACCACTTCGCCGTCCTTCAGGATCACGAGGTGATCGGCCAGCTTCAGCGCCTCGTCGAGATCGTGGGTGATGAAGACGATGGTCTTGCGCAGCTCGCGCTGCAGTTCCAGAAGCAGGTCCTGCATGTCGGTGCGGATCAGCGGGTCGAGCGCCGAGAACGCCTCGTCCATCAGCATGATGTCCGAGTTCGAGGTCAGCGCGCGGGCAATGCCGACACGCTGCTGCATGCCACCCGAAAGCTGGTGCGGATACTGGTCGCCTTGCCCCTCGAGGCCGACGCGGTCCAGCCACTTGGTCGCCTCTGCCTCGTAATCGCGCTTCTTGGCGCCCTCGACGATCATCGGCGTGCCGACGTTTTCCAGAACGGTCCGGTGCGGCAGCAACGCGAATTTCTGGAACACCATCGACATGTTGGTGCGCCGCAGACGCCGCAGCTTGGCGTCATTGTAGTCCATGATGTTCTCGCCGTTGACCACGACCTCGCCGGCGGTGGGGTCGATCAGCCGGTTGAGATGCCGGATCAGGGTCGATTTGCCCGACCCCGACAGGCCCATGATCACGGTGATCTCGCCATCATGAATGTCGACATTGATGTCGCGCAGGCCCAGCACGTGCCCGTGCTGTTCGAGCAATTCGGCCTTGTGCATCCCCGATTGGGCATGATGCAGCGCGCCCTGCGGATCGTCGCCGAAGATCTTGTAGAGGTGACGGATGGAAATCTTTGGGTTTGTCATCGGTCTGCCCTTACTGTTTCTGCGCGGCGTTGACACGTGCCAGCGCGGCCTTGGTGGACCGGTCGAGGATCACCGCCAGCAGCACGATGCCGAGGCCCGCGATCAGCCCGACGCCCAGTTCGAGGTTGCGGATGCCGCGCAGCACCAGCACGCCGAGGCCCGGTGCCGATACCATCGAGGCGATCACCACCATGGCGAGGCTCATCATGATGGTCTGGTTCACACCGGCCATGATGTTGGGCAGCGCCAGCGGGATCTGCACTCCGAAGAGCTTCTGCCGGTCGGTCATGCCGAAGGCGTCCGCGGCCTCGATGACCTCGGGGTCGACAAGGCGGATGCCGAGGTTGGTCAGCCGCACCACCGGCACGATGGCGTAGAGAATGACCGCGATCCCGTAAAGCTTGGGCTCGGTCACCGAGAACAGGAAGATCAGCGGGATCAGATAGACGAAGGGCGGCAGTGTCTGCAGCATGTCCAGAACCGGGATCATCACCCGCTCCAGTCGGTCGGACCGGGACATGGCAATGCCGATCGGCACCCCGAGGATCACCGCGATCAGCGCACAGACGGCGATGATCGCCAGCGTCTGCATCGCGTAGTCGTAGTAGTTGATGAAGGCCAGCAGGCCGAAGGCTCCGATGATGAACGCGGTCAGCTTCACCGAGCGGCTGATCACGGCGACGATCAGCGCCAGCAGCGGGATCATCACGAACCATGGCGTCGCCTGAAAGAGCCACAACGCGCCCTGCAGCGCCCAGGACAGCGGTTGCGTCAGCGGGTCGAGCACCACCGACAGGGAATCCTTGATGTCGAGGAAGCCGCGCTCGAGCCCTCGGGTCAGTTCGCGGGCCTGCGGAAAGCTGTCGCAGGCGTCATTGAGCGCGTCCATCGACGGGAACGGCGTGTCCCAGACCGAAGCCTCCGGGGCGTTGCCGGTCTGTCCCATCAGGTCCGCCATGGACATCGGCGCCCCGCCGGAGCCGTCCCCGTCGCACCAGTCGCGCAGTCCAAGGGTGTCGAAGACCCAATCGTAGGTGGCCATCTGCCGTTCCTTTCTTGCTTTTCGGGTGCGACCGCCCCCGGGTGGGGGGGCGGTCGTCCAGAGGGCCGCTTGAGCCCGTCCTTGTGTGATCCTCGCGGGATTACTGCTCGAGCAGCTGCGCGAGGTTCGCGGTCGCGTCGTCGTTCAGCCACTCGGACCAGATGTCCTGGTTGTTGGTCAGGAAGTAGACCGCGCCCTCTTCACCGGAGGCCGAGTTCTCTTCCATCCAGCTCAGGACGCCGTTCATGACGTCGTTGGGAAAGGTCATCTGCGACAGGAAGTCGACCAGCTCGGGGTGCTCGTCCTCGAAGTCGGTGGTGACGGCCGTGGCAACCGGTGCCGGCGGGAAGGACGTGCGGCCCACGTCGGTCGCGTCGGGGTTCTGCGACGCCTCATGCGCCTCCTTGTTGTATTCGCCCATATCGACCTGAACCATGTCGTAGCGGCCGATCACCGCGGTCGGGGCCCAGTAGTAGCCGAACCAAGGCTCCTCGTTCTCGAACGCCGAGGCGATGGAGGTCGCCAGCGTCTCGCCCGAACCGTGGTTGAAGATCTCGATGCCCGCGTCCGCGACACCGAAGGCCGGCAGCAGGTTGTCGTTGAACACCCGGCAGCCCCAGCCCTCGGGGCAGTTGTGGAAGCGGTTGCCGACCAGATCGGGGTTCTCGAGGATGCCGTCGATGGTGGTCAGCTCAGGGTGCTCCTCGGCGAGGTAGGCAGGGATCCACCATGCATCGACCCCACCCGGATCCAGCACGGCGCCCAGTTCGACGACGCGGCCTTCTTCCTTCAGGCGCTCGTAGACCTGACCGGTGGCATTGGTCCACAGTTCGGTCACGATGTCCGGCTCACCGTTTTCGGCGACCGAGGTGATGGCGGGCACGGTGTCGGACGGCACCACCGACACGTCGCAGTTATAGCCCTGCTCCATGATGAAGGAGGCGACATTGGTGACGACGGCGGCAGAGGCCCAGTTCATCTGGGTGATCGACACCTCGCAGGAGTCGTCCTGCGCGAATGCGGGGGCGGCGAGCAGCGAAAGGGCAGTGCCGGCGAGCAGCTTTTTCATGGTAGTCTCCTTTTGGGAAGCGTGGACCTGCGCGCGGGATCCCGCGGAGCGTGAGCGTCTCCGCCACGCGGCGGGAGCGTTTGATGTCCTCAGGCAGGTCATGCGGGGGGCGACATAGCAGAAAAGCGCCGAAAGCGAAGCCCATGATGTCGTTTTCGAGCCATTTACTGACGCAGACTGTCCAAGTTTTGGGCAACGCTCTATAAAATTCACTTTTAAGGATGTGTTTTGCGGGAGTGAAAACGCCCACAGCGGGAATTTGAGCCATGGCACGAGGATCTGGCCCGAAGCCTCTGACCCTGCGCGGCGCTCATGGATCTTGCAGAGGGTCACTCAAATGTCGAAAGGCGCCCCAGCCGGCCGGCCGGGATCAGCGGCAGACGCCGGCGCTCCGCCCGGGCGCTTCAAGCCGCCGGGTCTTCGCGGCAGCACAAGTCAAAGCCCCGGCGGGCCCCTTCGGACCGCGTTCAACGGCGTTCAACGTCTGACAGTGACGGCGCCCGCGCCATGGTCGCGCGCCGACATCCAGCACCAGAGATCGGGCAATTCCTCATGGAGACGGTCGCCCACTTACGTGTGCCATATGCGGCTCAAGGTTCGGTCCGAACCTGCCGTCTGACTGGGTCAGCGTTGATGCGGAGGGGCTGTCTCGTGCATGGCTGACACCCTGCGCTGCCAGGGCCGTGTCGGGCGCTGTCCTTGGCAGGAGGCGCTGGTCAGGGCGGGGGGCTCGGCTCGCGATCCCGGCGGGCGGGCAACGCGCCACCGGCATCGCGCAGGCGACGATGCCCTCCACGGCAGGTGAGGGGGCGCTGCCCCCTCTTGGCGCTGCGCGCCAATTCACCCCCGAGGTATTTTTGAACCAAAGAAGCCAGAAGCGTTGTGCGCCTGGCTTCTCTTCGTCGAAAATACTCCCGCCGGAGGTGTCGCTTGCGTGCCACGCGCGAAACGCGGCAGATCAGGCGAGCCCGGCTTCGCCAAGAAGGCGTGCGGCCTCGGCATAGGGCGTGGCCAGCGCGTCCTTGTCCTCGCCGGGATGGAAGCGCATGCGGGTGGTGGTGTTCATCGGGCGCGGCTCGAGGATCTGCACCCGCGGGCCGGTCTTGCTGCTCTCGGCCTGCCAGGAGCGCGCGAGGGCGATCTGGGCGGCCTTGGTGGCGCCGTAATTGCCGTAGAAGCGCGCGCCCGCGTGCGGGTCGTCGAAGAACAGCGCCTGGCCGGTCTCGCCCAGAAGCGGCGCCATGTAGGGCACGAGATAGCCCATCGGCGCCACGTTGATGTCGAGCGCCTTCTGGAAATCCTTGGGTTCCATGTGGCTCGCCGGGGCCAGCGGGGCGGCGTGGATCGCCGTATGCACCCAGAGCGCCGCGCCGCGCCAGCGGTCATAGACCGAGCGACAGAGCTGCGCCATGGCGTCGCGCTTGGTGATGTCCATTGGGGCCAGCGTGGCGCTGCCGCCGCGGGCCTTGATGCGGTCGTCGAGATCCTCGAGCCCGCCCACGGTGCGGGCGACGGCGACGACGTGGTAGCGGGGCGCGAGCGCCTCGGCGAGGGCGAAGCCCAGGCCGCGCGAGGCGCCGGTGACGATGGCAATCTGGTCGGTCATGCCTGCCCCATTGGCCCGCGCGGCGGGCTTTGTCAACGTCCGCCGAGCTGCTCGAGCCAGTAGGCCTTGCCGCGCTGCGCGAGCGCGATGCGGCCGTCGTCGATCGCCACCACCTGGCCCCCGCTGACCCGGTCGCCAAGCGCCACCGTGTCGAGCCGGCCGTCGGGAAGGCGCACCAGCGCTTCGGGGGCGTTCTGGTCGCCGAACACGCCAAGCAGCATTGGCCCGCTGCGCGGCATTTCGACCGATCGGGTGGCGCGTTCTGCGACCTGTTTCGGGGTGTCTTGCTGAGCCATTCTGGCCATCCTCCTGTCTGGTCCCCTTAGGATGGGCAGCTCAATAAAGCCGACGGGAGAGACAGGAAAGACGCCGGGCCGTCACGCCACCGTGAGACAGCGCCGGGCGGGCGGCGGATGGGCAGGAAGGAGCCGGCGCGCCGGCAAGGGC
>Ga0114904_1000498_pt1 | contig 21414 bp, 14 predicted proteins | sample MalvirDeepMed_s6_FD_83498 | JGI IMG/M metagenome (GOLD analysis project Ga0114904, IMG submission 83498) | Marine viral communities from the Global Malaspina Expedition - Malaspina viral metaG DeepMed_s6 | ecosystem: Environmental > Aquatic > Marine > Oceanic | place: Mediterranean Sea... | reverse complement strand
GGAACCGCCGGTGGTCACGATGGCGGATCGTTTGCAGGAGGTGCCGCAGGAGCGCTCGCAGCCCTTCGTGGCGCGGCTCGCCGACAGCACCGAGGCGCGCGCATCGTTCTTGGCCCAGCTTGGCGGAACGGAGGCTGGCACGGATCTGACCGATGGTGTGCGGATGACGCTGGCTGACGGTCGCATCGTGCATGTGCGCCCCTCGGGAAACGCGCCGGAGCTGCGGCTCTATGTCGAGGCATCGGACAAGGCGGGGGCGGAGGCGCTCATGGCTGCGGGGCTGGCCGCCCTGCGCGAGGCCGTGTCCGGCTGATCCATCTCGCGGGACGGCCGTCACGATCAGTGGCCACCGCCGCCGCTCACCGACCGGGCCAGCGCGCTACAACGTCGCCACTTCGGTAGCGGGAGCGCGATAAATCAGTTGTTTCTGAAATCCTGTCCGGCAACACTTCGCCCGATTGTAACGGAAGGATTTGAAACCATGCGTATCGGGCTCAGATTGCTCAGTTTTCTCGGTATCGTGGCGTTTGCCTCTGTCGCGGCGGCGCAGGATTACCGGCTGGCGCCGGGCGATGTGGTCGAGGTGCGCCGGTCCGGCGCCGAAGAAGAGGTCAGCGCCGTCGTCGATGCGAACGGTCAGATCCGCCTCGTCGATGTCGGCGGGATCACGGTCGCGGACCTGACCCTCGACGAGGCAGAATCCATGGTCGAGGCGGAGCTTGTCGCGCAGGGGTTCTTTGTCGACCCCGACGTGAGCCTGATGCTCGTTTCTTACGCACCGGTGATCGTCGCCGGGGACGTGCTCAACCCCGGCATGGTCGAGTTCTTTCCCGGGATGACCGTGTCGTCCGCCCTTGCGATGGCCGGCGGCAGCCAGGTGCAGGGGCTCACCCGGACAGAGATCCTGCGCCTGCGCTCGATGGTCGAGAACGACATGAAGGTCGCGAACCTCAACCTTGCCAAGGCGGTCGCGGATCTGGCCTATCATCAGGCCCGACTGGCCGAAGGCGATGCGCCGGTGTCGGTCGACTCGGCGCTGATGCAGGGGGTCCCGGCGCCGGGGCTGGTGAACTTCGAGGAATTGGTCTCGGAGCGACAGGCGCAGCTCGACGCGCTGCGCGAGCGCACCCGCACGCTCCTTGAGTTCTGGGAAAGCGAGATCGCGACGATCGAGAACCAGCGCGCGAATTTCGATGCCCGCATCTCGGTTCAGGACGAAATCGTCGCCAGCACCGCGGACGCCCTCGCGGCGGCGCGCCAGCTGTCCGAACGCGGGCTGCAGACCGCCTCGAACCTCTCGGCGGCAGAGCAGCGCGAGGCCGACGCGCGCAGCAAGGTGCTGGAGCTCGAGGCGGCGAAGATCAATGCCACCCGCGCCATCGCCTCGGCGCAGCGCGAGCGGGTTCAGTACCTTGCCACGCAGCGTCAGGATGCGCTCGACGGGATCAACGAGGCGCGCGAGCAGATCGCATTGCAGACGATCTCCTACAGCGAGGCCGTCGAACAGGTGAGCATCCTCAGCAGTGGCAGTGCCGCCGCCGTGGTGGCGTCGCAGATCGTCGGTCTGGACTTCGAGATCCAGAGCCGCCGCCGCGATTCCGGGACCGGCGAGGAGATCTCCATGTCGACGCCGATCCTGCCCGGCGACACGCTGCTGGTCGCGATCCGTCCTCTCGAGGACGGCGTCGCGAACTGAGCGCGGGCCGGCCAGCGTTCGGAGCCGTCAGACCGGGTTAATCCGGTGCGCCCTAGCCTCATGCGGAATCCACCGTGGAGGTTAGGCGTGATACAGATGATCGATGCACAGGCGGCGCAGCGAGGGCTGAGCAGGCGGCTAGCGTATTTTTGTGGCGAAACGCTTCGGGTCCGGGTCAGCGGCCTCGCACCGGGGCAGTTCGTCACGGTCACCGTGGCAGAAGACCACGTGCAGGCGCCGCTGATCCAGCGAACCGCCGAAGGCGATGTCGACCTCGACCCCGAGACCCTCGCGGTGCTCGAGGAGGGGCGCAGCTACGTCTACAACGTGTGGGCAGGCGTTGCCGGCAACATCTCCGTTCTCATGCATGGCGAGATGGTGGCCCGGCGCAGCGTACAGCCCGTGATCGCGCCGGAGCCCGCGGACCCGCAGGACTCGCAAGATCCGCAGGACCCGCAAGATCCGCTGGCACTGACCGGGACACCTGCGAGCGCGGCAACGGTCGGTGTTGCCTACAGCTTCTCTCCCGCCGTGAGCGGCGGCACCGCGCCCTACAGTTTCGGGCTGGTCTCCGGACAATTGCCGGCGGGTCTGCTGTTGGACCCATCGAGCGGCGCGATCGCTGGCACGCCGACCGAGGTCGAGACCCGCTCGGGTCTGGTCGTCGGGGTCACCGATGCGGCAGGCGCGAGCGTGAGCCTCGCGGCGTTTGCGATCTCGGTGTCGGCAGGGGCAGGGGCGGCCGGGCTGGTGCCACCGCCGAACCTCTTTACCGCGGCTCAGTCGAGCCTCGTCGACGCGGCGCATATCGATTTGCAGGGCAATTGGGAGATCGCGAACGGGCGTTTGCGCAGCCCGGTGGCCGGTGGCGTGGCAGGGCAGGCCGCGCGGTTGTCGCTGGCGGCGCCACTGACACCGGGACACGCGCATTTTCTCCGGTTCGATCACGATGTTGCCGCCGGCAGCCTGAGGGCGCGGTTCGCTGCGCCGGGGCTGACGCCGAGCCGCCAGCTGACCGCATCCTACATGGATCACGAGGTCATCCCGGCGGCGGACATGACGAGTGCGGCAACGCGCCTCGATCTGCAACCCAGCACCGATTACGACGGCTCGGTCGGGGCGATCGCCGCCTACGACCTGTCCACCGTCGATCCCAACCACGTGGCCTGCGACGTGATCATCGTCGGCGGCGACAGCAACAGCGCCAATGCCACCTCCGAGCGCTTCGGAGACGAGATCCCGACCTCGGCGCGCGAGACCGCCTTCGACCCGCGCATCTGGTATATGCCCTGCCTGCGGGCGACCGGCAGTTATCCGACCACCGACAGCGTGCGCCACGTGCCGCAACCCTGCATCGAGCCGGTGGCGGCGGTCGAGGCGCGGCGGATGTCGCCCGTCCATGCGGTGGCCGGTGCGTTGGTCGGCTGGTCGGCGGCGCGCGGGCGGCCGCTTCTCGTGATGGCGCTCGGCGACCCGGGGTCGGGTTTCATGAACACCGAGGACTGGCGCAAATCCTCGGCCGTGGCCACCACCGGCAGCCGGATGTGGTCCGAGCTTCTCGCCATGAACGCCGCGCTCGATGCCTTGGGGCCGCCGCATGAGATCGTCGGCATGGTGTGGAGCCAGGGGGCGAACGACCTGTTCGGCGGCGATTACAGCGTCTCCGGTCAGTGGATGGACCAGATGCGCCAGTTCGTCAGTGATCTGCGGTCCGATATCGCCGATGTGCCGATGGTGATGTGGAGCGTCGGAGAGCACTACGAGCCTGCCCCCTATGACGGACGCGGTGCGGCGATGCGGGCAGCCCAGCTGCGTCTCGATCAGGATAGCGGCGACGCGGCGTGGGCGATCGACCGCTTCCGAGTGGTGGTGCCGGAGACCGGGAACGAGCTCAGCGGTGCGGATGACCCGCACTACACCGCCCACGGGATGCAGCAGAACGGCCGCGACGCGGGCGCGGCGCTTCTGTCGTTGCTCTGAGCGAGGGTCTTTTCGACGCAACGGGCGCCGCCATCTGGCGGCGCTTCGCGTTTGAAGGTGCTCTGGTGCGGGGCGATGGGCGGCAGGGCGCCTTGGCGCGGGCTCCTCTGCCGCGTGAGTCGGGGCCGAACGTGCAGCCGATCTACCTAAGGACGAGTCGAATCGAATCGAAGTCTCCGCTGGCTTGAGCGGTTTCATGACAGTTCTGAAACAGCGGCCTGAAATGGGGCAAATGCAGCCATAATTTAGACATAATGGCGTGAGCCTGCTTGACTAATGATTGTGCAGATGAGACGTTTTTAGCGTTCGTTTTATCGCGGTGCAGAAAGAATTTTCCTTTTCTGAGCGCGCAAAAGTTTGCCAATGTGCCTGTTACAGGTTGAGTATGAAGGATTTTTTTCGAATAGCGCGTTTTCTCGCTGCTGACGGCTTCAAGGAAGCAGATTTGTTTGCAGCTGCAGAATGTCGTAAATCTATACCATGTTTAGGGTCGGCGCTTGTCGCCGTCAGGCCATAATTTTCTATCGGTGCCCATCTGCTTTTCAGGTGCCGGGCTCTTCTTTTAAGGATGTCTCAATGTCCAACACTTCTACCAATGTGAACGACATCGTCACCGCGGGATCGGACAGGTCGAACGACCTCAGCTCGGCTCGCAACGGAAGCATCACCAAACGCACTTTCGACATCGTCCTCTCCGTTTTGATGCTGCCCATTCTGCTGCCGGTGATCGCAGTGCTCTACATCGCCGTCCGGGCCGAAGGCGGCCCCGGCTTCTTCGGTCACAAACGCGTCGGCCGCAATGGCACCCAGTTTCGGTGCTGGAAAATCCGCACCATGGTGCCGGACGCGCAGGAGCGCCTCGAGGAGCTGCTCCGCAATGATCCGGCCGCCCGCGCCGAGTGGGAACGCGATCGCAAGCTGCGCAACGACCCCCGCGTCACGCGTCTGGGCGCGTTCCTGCGCCGCAGCTCGCTGGATGAGCTGCCGCAGATCTGGAACGTGCTGCGCGGCGAAATGAGCCTCATCGGGCCGCGCCCGGTGACCGAGCCGGAACTGCAGCGCTATGGCGGTGCCGCCTGGGCCTACCTCGCCATGCGTCCGGGCATCACCGGCCTGTGGCAGGTCTCGGGTCGCAATGACGTGTCCTATGAAGAGCGCGTCCAGCTCGACGTGACCTACCACAACAGTGTCTCGCTTCGGGGCGATGTGCGGATCCTGTTTCTCACCGTGGGGGCGGTGCTGGGCAAGACCGGAATGTAATATCGCCTCGGGACCGCACCGGTCCGGAGCGCCATGATCCGATGGAAACGCCGGGGGTCTCACCCCCGGCGTTTTTTCATAGTCGGCCGGGCGCCCCGGGGCGACCGGTGCGCGGTGTCAGCGCGGCATGCCGGCGCGCCACATCCTGTAGGCCAGCAGGCCGAGCATGGCGACACATCCAACCAGGCTGTAAAGGGCGAGGGCGGGGCCAAGCTCGAGCCTGAAATGCAGGCTGATGATTGCGGCCACCACGAGCGCGACCGGTATGGCGCACATCGCTGCCCGGATCGCCTCGCCGCTGCGAACGGGCAGCTCCGAGGCGCCCATATTGCGGCAGCTTTCATATTTGCCTGCCGGTGCATTGTATTGATCGTCCGCGTCCATTCTGCTCTCCCAATTGAAATGGGCGGTTCTGAAACAATACCTCAGACGTTTCTAAATCGAGAACAATATTTGCGCCAATAGCGCGAAATAGGCGGTTTTTCACATGAATATTTTTTCGAGTGAAAAGGGAATTCCTGTTTCGTGAGCTTTCTCGCCGTCAAAAGATCTGTCGACGCACGAATCAACCTGAGCGTGTGTCGCGGAGGCTGAGACTTTCACTGGCTCCCCCTGCCGCTTTCGCCAAAGACAGACCACCAGGCTCGCGCTGGTTTGCGTCCCCGCGCCCGTGGGCGGTCGCGACTGGCCCGGGCGCGATTTACTCGCGCGCGGCGCCCAATCTGGACGCTGCAAGGACCAGCGCCGCAATCTCGCCGCCATGCTGCCATGCGGCGAGCCGGGCTCCGGATCGGGCGCGACGCAATGCCGCAGTTTGGGCCTCGTGCTAAGTCCTTGTTCAGGCAAGTCTCCCTAGGGGTGACTTGAGATCAACCCTTGGACGAATTCCGGCCATCTGTGATACGGGCTGGTGACGCCAGGGAGGACGAAACTTTGTCTCAATGCCACTCAGAAATGTCGCGCAAAACGCCCGAGCGTGCCCGAAATTCGTCTGCATTCCCCATGATTTTGCCCCCTGGGAACGAACCCCGCGACACTCGCGGCACACGCTACGACCAAAGGAAAGTTGAACATGCAGACACTGCAGGCCAAGATTCTGGGGGCGGGAATCGCGGACGAATTTCTCTCGGACGAACGGGTCGGAGAGACCTGGTATCTTGAAGGGTCGGACAGATCCGACGTCAAGGTCGACGTCGCCTCCGTCTGGAAGGACTATATTGGCGAAGGCGTGAAGGTCGGCGTGATCGACTCGCAGATCGACTACACGCACGAGGATCTGGCCGCCTACGACACCAGCCTCGACTACAATTTCGCGCTTGAAACCGGCGCGTTGTCGCTGCGGGCCCGGGATATCACCGACCGTCACGGGACGACCGTGGCAGGTGTCATCGTGGCGGAGGGCGGCAATGGCACCGGCTCCGTGGGGATCGCGCCTGGCGCGACGCTGGTCGGGCTCGGCGTCGATTACACCAGCAAAAACGTCGTCGACCACGTGCTGCAGGCGCTTCGCGCATCGACCGCGCTCGACGTGGTCAACAACAGCTGGAGCTTCGCGAGCAATTTCTCCGACCGTTTCTGGCTCGGCGAAGACGGGGCCGAGATGGAAGAGACTCTCCGGGACGTGGTCGAGACCGGGCGCGACGGTCTGGGCACGAACATCGTGTTCTCGGCCGGCAACGGTGGCCGCTACGGCGCGTCGAACTATCACAATTTCCAGAATTCGCCCTACACCATCGCGGTCGGCGGCGTGACCGCCGAGGGCGATGCCTGGGACAAGTCCAGCCTCGGCGCGAACGTTCTGATCTCGGCGCCGGCCGACAAGGTGCTCACCACGGCCCCGAACGGCTACTCCTACGTGTCGGGCACCTCCTTTGCCGCTCCGGCGGTTTCGGCCACCATCGCCTTGATGCTCGAGGCGAACCCCGATCTCGGCTATCGCGACATCCAGAAGATCCTGTCGCTCTCGGCGCGGCGCGACGGTCTGACCGATGATCTGTCGGTCGGCAATGGCTGGATCACCAACGGCGCCGAGGATTTCAACGGCGGTGGCCAGGATTTCAGCGACTCCACCGGCTTCGGCTTCCTGAACGTGCACGATGCCGTGCGCCTTGCCGAGACATGGACCACGCAAAAGACGCTCGAGGGTCTCGATACCGTCGAGGTGACGGGCAAGAGCGATGCCGTGCTGAAGGCCGGGAGCAACGATCATATCTCCTACGAGATCGAGGTGACCGACGAGATCAAGGTCGAGCATGTCGAGCTGGCGCTGGACCTGAAGTGGCGTTTCACGGGCGATCTCGACGTCTACCTGACCAGCCCTGACGGCACGACCGTGCAACTGGTCTATTCGATCGAGGATCGCGACTTCATCGGCACGTTGCGCAATTTCGAGTTCTCCTCTGTCGCCAGCATGGGCGAGATGGGCAAGGGCACCTGGACCGTCGATATCTACAATCGCGACCCCGATTCCGTCGATGTCGACGGCAGCACCATGACCGGGAGCCTGCGAGACGTCACGCTCACGTTGCACGGCGAGAGTGACGGGCTGGCTGACGATATCTACGTGTACAACGACGAGTTCGGCACGCTCTATAGCGGCGCCGATCTGTCAGAGCGTCAGCGGCTCTGGGACAGGGATGGCGGCACCGACGCGATCAACGCGGCGGCGGTCACCAGTGACAGCCTGATCGACCTGAGCGGTGCGCGCGCGAGCGAAATTGCCGGCGTGGCGCTCAAGATCGTCTCGCCCGGTTCGATCGAGAATGCCTATGGCGGCGACGGCGACGATACGCTTGTCGGCACCGACGGGGACAATCTCCTGTCCGGCGGGCGCGGCGACGACACGCTGCATTACTCTTCGGGCAGCGACACGATCGACGGTGGGGCCGGGACCGACACGTTGCATGTCGCGGCGCTGTCGACCGAGATCGAAGGCGCGTTCGTGGACCCCTACACCTTCCTGATGCGGCAGGGCGACGACAACGCTCTGAGCCATGTGGGGAATATCGAGTTCTTCGCCTTCGAGGACGTGACCTACTCGGTGTCGCAGCTGATCGTCATCTACGGCGAAAGCGACGTTCCGGTGGTTGTCGAAAGACCCGGCGAGGTCGTGGTCGAGGCCCCGGTGGAGGTGGCCCCGGAGCCCGAGCCTGTGCCTGAGCCGGTCCCCGAGGTGCCGACCGAGGAAGCGGTGGAGGACACGCCGGACACCGGCACCGACTACGCCCATAGCCACACCGGCACCGCCGCAGACGACCAGATGCGCGGGTATTCCGGCGGCGACGACATGTCGGGGCTTGCCGGCAATGACACGATCTTCGGACGTGGCGGTGCCGACCGCATTCTCGGCGGTGGCGGCGACGACAAGCTGGTGGCCGGCGGCGGTGACGATATCGCCTACGGCGGCGGCGGCGAAGACATCATCAACGGAGGCCATGGCGATGACCGGCTCTTCGGCGGGGCGGATCGTGACCGGCTTATCGGAAGCGTCGGCGATGACACCCTCTACGGAGACGAGGGCAACGACGTGCTGCGTGGCGATGAGGGCAAAGACGTGCTGGTCGGCGGCGCCGGCCGCGACGTGATGCTTGGGGGCGACGGGGCGGACACGTTCGTGTTCGATCTGGCCAACACTGCCTCGATGGACGTGATCCGCGATTTCAACGCCGAGGAAGGCGACAGGATCGTGGTCGAAGGGCTGCAGGGCGCGGGCAGCGTCGAGCTGTCGCTGTTCGAGAAGAACGGCACCGTCTTCCTTAAGGCGGAGGTCGGAGATCAGGCCTATCGGATTGCCAAGATCCTTGGCGACGATGTCGCCGGGCTGACAATCGAAGAGCAGGATTTCGGCAGCGGCTCGGGCTTCCTTCTCTCCTGATCCAAGGCGCTATTCCAAGGCAAGGCCCCGGCGTCGTCCGGGGCCTTTCTGCTTGCCGCGCGCACGACGCAGTGCTGCCGTCGGCCGCGTCGCGCGCTGAACAACCTGCCCGGCCAGATCGCAAATCACTCCGCCGCGGGGAGAATGGCCTGCACCGCCGTTTCGTCCAGCCCTTCGATCAGAATACTCTGATCTTCACCAAGGGTCAGGAGCGTGCCTTCCGGCACCGCGCTCAGACGCCACTCGGAACGCCGCGCCAGCAGATCCGGGCCCATCGCCAGCAGCACCTGCGCCGCCGCGCCGCGGATCCGGTCGTGGCCGTCGCCGGCACGAAGCCGGATGGTCACATCGGTGGCATTGGGCGCGATGACATAGAGATCGTCGCCTTCCTCTCCCTGCAGCAGCGCGCGCGGCGAGGCGGCCTCGAGCCGATCACTCCCGGCCGTGCCCCTGAGCAGCGAGTCAGGGCGGCGGGCGACGCCATGCTCGACATTGGCTGGCAGATCGAGCGGGATCATGGTGTCGATGCGGTCGATGCTGCCCGCCGATGGCTCGACCACGCTGCTGTCGCGGCTGGCGATCACGAAACGGTCCGGTCCCGTTCCGCCGGTCATCTCGATGGCGCGGCCCTGATCATTGAGCCAGCTGCCCTCGGCGCCCCCGGTCAGTCGACCGTCGCCGTCGATATCGAACTCCGGCCGGCGGCTGCGCTTGGCCTCGGCGCGCCAGACATCAAGTGCCACCGGCCAGCGGCTCTCGAACTGGTCGGCGCTGAAATCGGCCACGTCGCGATCCCGGAAGATCACCGTCGACGGCCAGCCCGGATCAGCACCGCTCGGAAGCCAGACATCCGCTCCGACCTGCGTCAGGCGGGTCATGACATCCTCGGCATCGACGAACGGGTAGCTGTCGAAGATGATGCGGTCGTCGGCGTCGAAGCCCCGGATGATCTTGTTGGATTTGCCGCGCTGCAGGTGGATGAGGTCGGCGCCGCCGGTCAGGGTGATCACGTCGAACCCGCCCCCCGGTGCGATGGTATCGTCTCCGGGCGTATCGAGGATGACGCTGTCGCGGTCGTCATAGGCCGAGGCGCCCGCCGCCATATCAAGCTCGAGCTCGGGTTCGAAGGCGCGCACCCGGATCCGGCGGATCATGTAGGCGTTCTCGGGCGCCAGCACCTGCTCGAGCGTGTCCTCCGGCGCCGGCCACCAGCCGCCCCTTGCGGTGAACTGGTCGTTGGCGATCAGGAACATCGGCGCGTGCACGTCTTCGGCGGTCGGCGCGGCGTAGATCTCGCGCAGCGAGCCGCGGTCCTTGCCGAAGTAGAACGTCACTTTCTCGGGCGTCCACGTGCCGGCGAAGATATGGAAATCGCTGTAGATGTCGGCCCCGTACGCGGCCGAGTCCTGGTACTTGTTGAAGGTAAAGACCGAGCGATCCCCGCGCGGGCGTTCCTTCGGTTTCGGGTCGGTGCCGGGGTCGGCAAAGGGGTTGTCGATATCGGTGCTGTAGATCTCCTCGCGGCCTTCGCCGCGGGCGTCGAAATGCACCGAGGTGTTGAAGCGACCATCCTTCTTGGTCGGCCGGCCGATGCCTTCGCCATAGGCTTCGAAAAAGTCGATCTCCGGGGGCCAGCCAAGCCCCGCATAGGTCAGCCAGAAGGCCGGCCAGCGCCCCCGCCCGCGCGGGATGCGGGCCTCGATCTCGAAATAGCCGTAGGTCTGGGACCAGGTGTGCGCGGTGGTGATCTCGCCGGTGCCGAAGCGGATCCGGTCGGCCTGATTGCCCTGCCGGGTCGCCTTCATGTAGGCGCGCAGCGCCGGAAGCACCTCGTCCGGGATCGCCACGGTGCGCAGCGCCAGTCCCTCCGGCGTGATCTCATGCACCTTCGGAAGCAGCGCGTCCGCGTCCTCGCCGAGCACGCCGTGATCGATGAACACGGTTTCCGCCGCGTTGGTCATCAGGTTGCCGCGCCGGGGCAGGGTCGACCAGAGCCCCGAGCGCCCGTCATAGCGGTTCAGAGGGCCGTCGAAGGACTCGTCCAGAATGGGAATCGTGCCGGTCAGATCCGGCCCGGCGAGCAATGGGCCGGGGGCAAGAAGCAGGGCAAGGGCTGCACAGGGAATACGCATGTCGTGGGCTCCTGAAGACAGGGCTGGAAAAAGCAAGGGGCCGAATGGATTCTGCGTTTGCAGAAAGGTCGAATTGGTATAGCGCACAAGGCGGGTTAATCCCGGGCGCGATCATGCAAATTTCCGATCACGCTCTTTTTTGGAGGACTGGATTTGTTGTTCAGGATTCGGCACAACGGGTCAAGACATGCCCCCGTTGAGGGCGCAGGGATTGCCGCGGCGGGCGGGCGATCGGCGCTCGGGGGGACGTTGCAAAAGGCGCTTTCGCTGGTTGGTGCCCGCGTGCTGGGCAATGTGCTCACGCTTGGCTACACCCTGATCCTCGCCCGCATCACCACGCCGACCGAGTTCGGCCTGATCATGACCGCCTTCGCCTGGATCATGCTGTTGTCGGTCTTTTTGGCACTGAACCTCGAATCCGGCTCGATCAAATACCTGGTGCAATACCGCGAGAGCGGCCAGTCGGGGCTGGCAGCGGGCTTCGTCCGGCTCAACCGGATGACCATTCTCGGGCTGGCGCTGGTCTCGGCCATCGTGGCGGCGCTGGCCTGGTGGGCCGGGGCCTTCGGAAGCGACGAGGCCATGCTCGGTGTTGTGGCGGTGACCGTCATCGCGGCGCCGGTGGTGGCGATGACGCGGGTCTACGGGCGCCATGCCACGGCGCTGGGGCAGGTGCTGCGCGGCGGGGTTCCGATCATGCTGGTGCGACCGGCCGTGATCTTCCTGCTGGTGGCCCTGATCTGGCTCAGCGGGGCACGGCCGGGACTGACCGTCTACATGCTTCTGTTCCTCGCGGCGTTCGCGGTCACAGCACTGGTGCAGGCGTTGCTGCTGCGACAGACCTTCGGCTTCGCCGCGGGCGTGCCGAGACAATATGACGAGGCCCGGAAGTGGTTTGCCACCGGCGCCATGGTGGCGCCGCTTCTGGTGCTGCGCGACAATCTCAAGCACGTGGTCGTGGCGGCGGCCGGGCTGGTGCTGGTGCCGGCGCAGGTCGGCTACCTCGCGCTTGCGCTGTCGATCATGGCCTTCGTCTACTTCGCCATGAAGGCGGTCGACATCTCGACGAGTCCGCAGCTCTCGCGGGCCCTGCACGCCAAGCAGGCGGATCGCGTGGCCGCACTTCTCGATACAGCGGCGCGCCTCAAGATTGCCGGTCTGCTCGCGGGCGCGGCGGTGATCGCGGTGTTCGGTGGCATGGCGCTCGAGCTTTTCGGACCGGAATACCGCGCCTCGCTTGTACCGTTGTTGATCCTGCTCATCATCCCGGCCTCGGATGCGGTGTTCGGGCCGGCGCAGATCGTGCTCAACGTCACCGGGCGTCAGGACGTCATCTTCTGGGTGGCCGGGATCAGCACCGCGATGATGATCGGCGCGACCGCCCTGGGCGGGGCGCTCGGCGGTGCCACCGGCGCGGCGCTCGGGGCCGCGCTGAGCTATGCCGTGCAGCAGTTCATCCTGCGGTCGGTGGCGAAGTCCTCGGCCGGGACCGAAACCTCCGTAATCGCGATTTTTCAGCGTCTGAAAGGCAAATAGGGCCCAATTGATGGACCGTCGGCAAGGCGGAGACAGACTGATCTTTAATTAATGATTGACGGCCAGTGCCTTGGGCTTGTTACTGGCAACGGTTATCAAATTTGCTGCGGTGCGGTAAAAAGGCTGCCCTTTTTTGAGGAGGGTGCGCTTCGGTGCCACAAGTTTTGGAAGAGTTATTGTGAATGCGACAGGGCGACCCGAATGAATATGGACCGTGATACGGACCTGATGTCGCACAAGACAGACCGTGATCAGCTGTTTCCGTCGGTCGATGTCGGAGAGACGCTGCGCGATCTGATGATGCGTTTTCGCCGCCACTGGTTTATTCTTGTGGCCGGTGTCCTCGCGGCGGTGGTCCTCGCCCTGATGATGGTCTCGAATGCCAGCCCGACCTACACCGCGAACGGTGCCATCCTGATCGATCCGCGCGTCGGTCAGTCGCCGGATGGCGATAGCGATATCGCGCCGGGGCTGCTTCTGTCGGACGCGCTGACCGTGGACAGCGAGCTGCGCGTTCTGGGCTCGCGCGAGGTGACCGCCGCAACCGTGCGCGAGCTGGGTCTCGGAGAGCCGCGAGCCTCTGAGCCGTCGGCGCTCCTGGGGTGGATCAAGGGCGTGTTTCGCCTTGGCGATGACGGCGCAGACGAGGCCACCGCGGCGACGCTTCCTGAAGACATGCAGCAGGAACGCCTGCTCGAGATCGCGCGGCGGAACTTCGTGCAGGGGCTTGCGGTCGAGCGCTCGGGCGAGAGCTTCGTGATCGATGTGCGCTACACCTCGCAGAGCATCGAGATGGCGCCCAAGGCGGTAAACACCCTGATGCGCGAGTACCTTCGCCTGTCGAGCCGCCAGCAGACCGCCAATGTCGAACGCACGCAGGTGTGGCTGTCGTCGCGGATCGAGGAGCTTGCGGCGGGGGTTCAGGCCTCCGAGCGCGCGGTCGCCTCCTACCGTCGCGAGAACCAGCTCATGGTGCCCGAGGGCGAGTTCCTGCCGATCGAGATCGCGCTGAACGCCGCGAACGAGCAGCTTGTCGATCTGCAGGGGCAGGCGGTGACGGCCAAGGTTCAGGCCGACCAGCTCGAGGACCAGATCGAGAGCGGCGAGATCGAAGCCATCCAGCTGGCGCCGGAAGAACGCACCGAGGCGGTCACCGAGTTCGAGGCCCGCTATGCCGAGCTTTTGCAGGCCGAGCAGGAGGCGCTTCTCACCTATGACGAATCCGCGCCGGTGGTGGTGAACACCCGCCGCGCGATGGGGCAGACCCGGGCGCTGATCGTGCAGGAATACCGCTCGGTCCTCGAACAGCTGCGCGCCCGCGAGCGGGCACTGGCCGGGCAGCTCTCGGCCACGCGCGAGATGATCGGCGAGATGAATGCCGATTACAGCAGCGTGATGGAAAAGACCGTGGCGCTGCGCAGCCTCGAACGCGAGGCCGAGGCCAAGCGTGAGCTCTACGAGCGCATGCTCGAGCAGTACAACAGCACCTCGCAGCTTCTGACCTTCGACGCGACCCCGGCGCGCGTCATCGCCTGGGCGGTGCCGCCGGACACGAAATCGGGCCCGCGCTCGAAGCGGATCGTCGTGCTGGCCGCGTTCGCCGGGCTCCTGCTGTCGATCGGCGTGGTGCTCGCGATCGAGGCGCTGGACAACAGCTTCCGCTCGCAGGCCAGCCTGTCGAAGCGCTTCAAGCTGCCGTTCATCGGGCTGGTGCCGAACTTCTCAACCGAGCGCAAGGAGGCCCGCGGCGGTGGCTGGCTTGCCGCGCCCGAGAAGAGCCCGCGCTGGCGGATGCTGCCCGCGACGGCCAAACGGTTGCGCTTTGCGATGGACAACCCCCGCTCCGTCACCGCCACGACGATGCGCGCCATCATGGTGCGCGAGGCGATGGAGCGGAAAAGCGAGAGCGCGGAAGGCGTGGTGATCGGTTTCACCTCAACGGTGCGGGACGAGGGCAAGACCACGACCGCGTTCAACTTCGCCTCTTATCTCGCCGCGAACACCAACAAGGTGGCGATTGTCGATCTCGACCTGATCGCTGGAGAGATCACCTCGTATCTCGGCAAGGTCCTGCCCGAAAACAACAATTTGACTAAACTCATGGAGAACCCCGCCGAAGGGCTGTCCGAGGTCGAGGGCATCGAGGAATTCCCCGGGCTGGCGGTGTTCGGCAACAGCCGTGAAGGCTCGACCATTCAATACGGGCCGAAAGAGCTCGAGGAGGTCGGCAACGTGCTGCGGTTCCTGCGTCGGTATTTCGACTATGTCGTCGTCGATCTTCCGCCGGTGAGCGGCGCAAGCCTGACACCGCTGCTGGCATCGAACTGCGACAAGATCGTCTATGTCGTGCGTTGGGGCTGGACGGCGCGCAAGCAGGTGGTTGCGGCGCTCGAGCATTCCGGCCTGCGCCGGCGCAACATCATGGGCCTGCTTTTCACCCGTGCCAGCCTGCGACGCTACAAATCTTACAACCGCGACGGATCCTACGAATATTATTGATCGGGGCCGCGGTCCGAGACCCGGGCCGGCCCCACCCTGCATAGCACCATAGCGTAGAGAGTTTATGAACAAGATCTACGGCATCCAGTACCTGCGCGCCCTTGCGGCGCTCTCGGTGGTCGCTCTGCACGCGGGCAAGCGTGTCGAGGCCGATCTGCCGGGGCCGCTGTATGATGTGCTGCTGCTCGGGCATGGCGGCGTTGATCTGTTCTTCGTGATCAGCGGCTTCATCATGTGGAGCATCAGCCAGAAGAAAGAGACCGATCCGGGCGGCTTTCTCGTCCGGCGCCTGATCCGGGTCGCGCCGCCCTACTGGATCGCCACCATCTGCTTCGTGCTCGTGAGCATCGTGCTCGGGCTCAGCTGGGTCGAGCTGAGCGCGCCGCATATCCTTAAGTCGCTGGCCTTCGTGCCGCATTTCAATGCCAGCGAACCGGCGCGCATCTGGCCGGTGCTGGTGCCGGGCTGGACCCTCAACTACGAGATGTTCTTCTATATTCTCTTCGCGGCCACGCTGCTGGTCGCCAAGAGTGCCCGGTTTGTCGTCCTGAGCGGGCTGCTGCTTGCGCTGGTGGCCTCGGGATACGCAGCCAGGCCCGTCGACGCCATCGCGATCACCTATACCAGCCCGCTGCTTCTCGAGTTTCTCGGGGGCGTCGTGGTGGCCCGGATCTGGCAAGGCGCCCCCGGCGGCCTGCTGCGCAACGGCCTGCTGATCGCGATGGGCACGGTAGCATTCCTCGTGCTTGGCCCGCAGGTGGACCCGACCGATTACTGGAGCCGCACCATCGGCTTCGGCGGTCCCGGCATCCTGCTGGTCTCGGGTGTGGCGGGGCTTGCGGGGCGGGTGCCACGACTGCCCACGCTCGAGCGTCTCGGGGATGCGAGCTACGCGATCTACCTGTTCCACCTCTTCGTGGTGGTGCCGATGCAGGTGGTCTGGGCTGCCATGCCGGGCCTGCACGGGCCGGTCACGGCGATTGCGTTCGTCGTCATCGCGCTGGGGCTTTCGGGGCTGCTCGGCAACGTGCTGTTTCTCTACATGGAGCGGCCTTTGCAGATCGGGCTGTCCAATCTCTTCTTGAACCGGAACAGGAGGCCGCAGGTTGCAAGCCGCTGAGTTCCAGCCAGCCACGCGCGGCGCCCGGATCGTGGTGTTCGGCTTCGACGTCGGTGAGATCTCGCAGATCCGCCGCATCCGGGCGCTGGTCGCGCTCGGGCATCACGTGCACAGCTTCACCATGCGCCGCGACAACATGAACACGGATTTCGAGCCGGACTGGCCGAACACCCACCTGTTCATGACCAGCAACGAGAACCTGCCGAAGCGGGCGTTGGTCGTGGCGCGATCCATCGTCAAGATGACGGGTCACCGCGAGATGCTGAAGGGCGCCGATGTCATCATCGCGCGCAATCTCGACATGCTGGCGATCGCCTGGGCGGCGCGGGCGATGGCGGGTGCCTCTGACGTGCCGCTGGTCTACGAGTGCCTCGACATCAACGGGGCGCTCTGCCGCGAGGGCCGCAAGGGCGATGCCATGCGCGCCGCCGAGCGCGTCCTGCTCCGGCGCATCCAGATGCTGGTGGTCTCCTCGCCGGGCTTCATGCGCAATTTCTTCGAGCCCGTGCAGGGCTATGACGGGCCATGGGCGCTGTGGGAAAACAAGCTCGCCGCGGGCTCTGCCCTGCCGGACCGCCCGGCTTCGCGCGGGGCGCCGGATGCGGACCGCCCGCTCCGCCTTGGCTGGGTCGGCACCATCCGCTGCGCACCGAGCCTTGCGCTGCTCTCCGAGGTGGCCGCGCGCATGGGGTCGGGCGTGGAGATCCATATTCATGGCGTCGTGCACCGCCACGTCCTGCCCGATTTCGACGAGGTGATCGCGGCGCATCGCAACATGGTGTTTCACGGCGCATACGACTACCCGCAAGACCTGCCCGAGATCTATGGCGGCGTCGACGTGGTCTGGTCGCAGGATCTCTGGCAGCGCGGCAACAATTCCGACTGGCTGCTGCCCAACCGCATCTACGAGGCAAGCTGGGCTGGTTGCCCGAGCATCGCCGTCGCCGGGACCGAGACCGCGCGGCGGGTTGCCGACGACCGTTTGGGATGGGTGATCGACGCGCCCGAGGCCACCGATCTGGTCGCGCTGCTGACACGGCTGCCGCGCGAGGACATCGCCGCCCGCGGCCAGGAGCTACTCGACCGGCCGGCCGTGGATTTCGTGCAATCGCCGGCGGACATCGCCGAGGTGATCGAGACCGTTCGCGAGCGTGCGGGATAGGGGAGAGGGATGGAAGACAGGCTCGATATACCACCCGCGACACGGACAGGTGCCGATCCGGCGACCATCCTCGTCGCCATCCCCACGCTGAACGAAGCCAAGCATATCGAGGCGACGCTCGACGCGTTGCATCGCGACCGGCCCGAGATGGCCGACGTGAAGATCGTGGTCGCCGATGGCGGCAGCACCGATGCCACGCGCGCGATCGTCGCCGATTACGCGCAGCGTCGCCCCAACGTTGTGCTGATCGACAATCCCGCGCGGCTGCAATCGGCGGCGGTGAACCTCGTGGTCGAGCGCTGCGCGGAGCCGCAGCACGAGATCCTCGTGCGCGTCGACGCCCACTCCCGCTACCCCGAGGGCTATGTGCTGTCGGTCGCGGACAGCCTGCTTGCCCGCGATGTGGCTGCCCTTGCGACGGTCATGGACACGATCGGGCTGAGCTGCGTGCAGAAGGGCGTGGCCTGGGCCAGTGACACCAAGCTCGGCTCCGGCGGTTCCGGGCATCGCGGCGGGGCCGTGTCGGGCTATGTCGATCACGGCCATCACGCCGGGTTCCGGCTCGACATCTGGCGCAGGACCGGCGGCTACGACACCGGTTTCGTCGCCAACGAGGATGCCGAGCTCGATCATCGCATCGGGCTGGCCGGGGGCAGGATCTGGCTCGATGCCGATATCCGCCTCGACTATCTCGCCCGCGACTCGCTGCGCAAGCTGGCGCGTCAGTATTGGCGGTACGGGCTCGGGCGCGGCCAGAACGTCCTCAAGCACCGGCTGAAACCGCGGCTGCGGCAGATGATCCCGCCGGCGGTGACCGCGGTCAACCTGCTGTCGGTGCTGCTCTCGCCGGTGTTTCCGCCGATCCTGCTGCTGCCGGCGATCTATCTGCTCATCCTGGCGGCGACCGCGATACATCTCGCGGTGACACATCGCAGTGCCTGCGCGCTCTGGGCTGCGCCGGCGCTGTTTCTCATGCACAATTGCTTCGGCGCCGGGTTCCTGACCCAGCTGATCCTCAGAGGGAGAGTGGCGAAGTGAACATCACGATCACCATCTGTACCTTCCGGCGCAGCCATATCGCCACCACGCTGCAGTCGCTCGAGGCGATGCAGCGCCCCGAGGGCTGCGCCGTCTCCATCGTCGTCATCGACAATGACGACACGCCGTCGGCGCAGGAGAGCGTGGACGACACCGCCGCCGCGATGAGCCTGCCGGTGCGCTACGTGCACCAGCCGGGCGCCAACATCTCGATCGCGCGCAATGCCGGCCTCGACGCGGCGACGACGGAGTGGGTCGCCTTTCTCGACGATGACGAGGTGGTCGAGCCCGACTGGCTGGTCGAACTGGTCGGGCGCCAGCGCGAGACCGGGGCCGACGCGGTGTTCGGTCCGAGCTATGCGCGCTATGACGACGACGCGCCCGACTGGATCGTCCGGGGCGATTTCCACTCGCAGGTCGCGGCGCCGCGCGCCGGGGTGATCGAGACCGGGCACACCTGCAACGCCCTGCTGCGCTGGGGGGACGCGCCGTGGCGGCACGAGCGCTTCGCCCTCGAGCGTGGCAAATCCGGCGGTGAGGACACCGAGTTCTTCTTCCGCCTGCGCCAGTTCGGGGCCGAGTACGCCATCGCCGACACCGCCATCGTGCGCGAGGATGTCCCCGCGGCGCGGCTTTCGGTCAAGTGGCTTCTGCGCCGGCGCTTCCGGATCGGGCAGAGCTATTCGGCCTCTGCCGACAGCCTCCGTCAGCGCCTGGGGCTGTTCGGCTCGAGCTCGGTGAAGGCCGGATACTGCTTTCTGCGCGCCGGCTTGGCGCTGGCCAACCCCGAACGCCGGACGTTCTGGCTGATGCGGGGCACCATGCATGCCGGGATCTGCGCCGGGTGCCTGAAGCTGCCCGAGAAGAGCCTTTACGGGGTGCAGGGGGGATGAGGGCGTGCGTGTGGAGGTGACGAGATGCTAGCGGGTTTGCAATGCGGGCGTGCGGTCGCGGCGGTGATGGTCGCGATCTTTCATGCCAACGTCTTCCTTCTGCCGAGCAAGTTCTATGCCGGCGAAGGCGCGGGGGCTGCGTTCAACTTCGGTTATGCCGGGGTCGAGTTCTTCTTCGTGCTCTCGGGCTTCATCATGGTGCTGGTGCATCGCCGCGACTTCGGCCAGCCGAGCAAGGCGGTGGTCTTCCTGCGCAAGCGGATCGTGCGGATCTACCCGATCTACTGGCTTGTCATGGCCTTCCTGCTGGCAATCTACTTCGTGTCTCCGGGGCGGGGGCCGGACCATGCACGCGATCCGCTGGCCATCCTCCAGTCGCTTCTCCTGATCCCGTCCGAGGACGGGCCGATCATGCAGGTCGCCTGGACGCTGCAGCACGAGATGCTGTTCTACATCATCTTCTCCGGGATCATCCTGAACCTGCGCATCGGGCGCATCGTGTTCGGTGGCTGGATGCTGGCCTGCGTTCTGGCGCTGCCATGGTCCCACGACCTGCGCTTTCCGCTCTCCTTCCTGCTCAAGCCGCACAACCTGCTGTTCCTCTTCGGGATCGTGGCGGCCTACGCCTATACGCATCTGTCGCGGTCATCGGCGCTGCTGGCGTTCTGGTCCGGCTGCGCCCTGTTTCTCGGCATTGGCCTATCAGAGACTGTTCTCGGGGTGATGGGCCCCGAGAGCCTGCAGCCGCTGTGGTACGGGCTTGGCGCCTTGCTCATCGTGATCGGGTTGGCGCAGGGCGGGCTCCCGGCGCCGCGCTGGCTGACCTTCATCGGTGATGCGTCCTACGCCATCTACCTCGTGCACCTGCCGGTGATGAACATCGCAGCCGTCGGGTTGCTCGCCGCCGGGCTCCACCTTGTGTTGCCGCCGCTGGTGATGCTGGCGCTGATCACCGTGATCGTCACGGTCGCCGGAGCGGCCGTGCACGTGTTCGCGGAAAAGCCGCTGATGAGATATTTCAAGAACCGGTCCCCCCGCCAGGCCGCGGCCTGAGGGCATCGAAGGGAGATACAGCCTCTTGTCGACCGACGCCAAACTGCTTCCCGACTTCATCATCATCGGTGCCATGAAATGTGGCACGACGACACTCTACCGCTATCTCGCCCTGCATCCCGAGATCGACATGTCGCGCGACAAGGAGACCGACTTCTTCGTCGCCGAGAAGAACTGGGGCAAGGGCCTGGGCTGGTATTCCAACCAGTTCACCCATGCCGATCGCGTGCGCGGCGAGGCGAGCCCGAATTACACCAAGTGCCGCGATTTTCCCGGCGTCGCACAGCGCATCGCCGAGACCTGCCCGGACGTGAAGCTGATCTACATCGTGCGCGAACCGGTCTCCCGGGCGGAATCGCAGTTCCGGCACAGCTTCATCATGGAGGGGCTCGAGTGCGACCTGCAGGGCTTCGAGAACAGTCGCCAGTATGCGCATATCCTCGACTCGAGCCACTACGCGCGTCAGGTCGATGAGTATCTGCGCTTCTTCCCGAGAGAGGCTTTTCTGTTCCTCGATTTCGATGAGCTGCGGCGCGACCCGCAGGCGGTCATGAACAAGCTCACCGACCATGTGGGCGTGTCGCGGATGCAGATCGAGGATCTCGGCAAGCAGAACGACAGCGCCGAGCTGTCGCGGGTGCCCGGTTTCGTGCTGCGGTTCGCAAGCAGCGCGCTCGGGCGCCGCCTTGCCGGTCTGATGAGCCGGGATCTGCGCAACCGGATCCGTGGCGGCCTTGCGTTTCGGAAGGCGCGCGTGCCGCCGGGCTTTTCCCACGAGCTCAAGGTCCGGATGCAGCGCGATCTGGGCGACGACAGCGCGCGCTTTCGCGAGATCTCGGGCCTGTCTCTGAGCGGCTGGCGCTAGCGCGTGAGCATGGCGCATGACGCCTTGCGTCGGTGTCGATCTCTACCCTAGGTGGCGTTAGCTTGGGTTGTGTATCCGTATGAGGGAAAGTAAGGCCGAAAGTGGGCAGACTGTCTCCAAATCGGGATGCTCAAAAAATGCGCGAGCGGTTCACAAGGCTTTAATAAATAAAGGTTAATAAAACGCGTTTAAGTTAATGTAACTCGTCGCGGAATTTTGATTGCGGCAAATTTGGGGCGGATGTATGCTCAAAGTTGTTAATTGGTTCAAAAAAGGATGATTCCGATGAGCATTTTGACTAACGGC
>Ga0114904_1000493_pt1 | contig 21538 bp, 15 predicted proteins | sample MalvirDeepMed_s6_FD_83498 | JGI IMG/M metagenome (GOLD analysis project Ga0114904, IMG submission 83498) | Marine viral communities from the Global Malaspina Expedition - Malaspina viral metaG DeepMed_s6 | ecosystem: Environmental > Aquatic > Marine > Oceanic | place: Mediterranean Sea... | reverse complement strand
GATGCGCAGGCAGGCGGCGCCGGCCTCGGCGGCCTCGATGCCACGCTTGTAGTGGAAATGGATGTCGGCGACGATCGGCACCGGGCTTTCGCGCACGATCTCCTTCAGCGCCTTCGCGCTGTCCTCGTCGGGAACCGAGACGCGCACGATATCGGCCCCGGCCTCGGCGGCGCGCTGGACCTGTTCCACCGTCGCCTTGACGTCGGTGGTCATCGTGTTGGTCATGGTCTGGACAGAGATCGGGGCGTCGCCCCCCACCGGCACGTTGCCGACCATGATCCGGCGCGACTTGCGCCGCTCGATGTTGCGCCAGGGACGGATCGGATTGTGGCTCATGCCGCAAGGCTCCTCGGGACAGGTGGTTCGCGTGCGGCCATACCTAATGCCGGGAGCGCCACGAGACCAGAGACGATTGCGTGACAGCCGGCCCCGACCTGCCGGCCTGCCCCCGGAGGGCAGGTCAGTCGGTGACGGTCGCGCCGTTGTTGAGCTCGGCCACCACGCGCTCGAGATCGGCGTCGCGCGCGATGTCGGCGACCTGATAGCTCGAGGTCAGGTTGTCGACCGAGAGCGCGAGGTTCGAGGTCACCGCGCCGGTATCGCCGGCCGGGCCGTAGGTCTGGCCGTTGACGGCGAAATAGACCGCGCCGGACTCGCCCACGCGCAGGGTCGCCGGATCCTCGGTGCTGGGCAGCGCGAAGGTGTCGCCGGCGCGCATCGTCGCCTCGTAGATCACCGAGCCGTCGGCGGCGCGCACCCGCACCCAAGCGGTGCGCACGGCGATCATCGTCACGCCGGGGGCGCTGTCCTCGAGTACCTTGGGCTGGCCGGGCTCGCCCTGCGGCTGCGCTACTGCGAACTGGGTCAGGTCGTCCATCACGCGCTGCAGGTCGGTGTCGCGCGTGGCGTCCGCCGGCGTGTAGGCGGCGGCGATCAGATCGGGCTGCAGCGACAGGTCGCGGGTCACCGTGCCGGTGGGGCCGGCCGGGCCGTAGGTCTGGCCGTTCACCGCGAAGTAGACCGCGCCGGACTCGCCCACGTTGAGCTTGGGATCGGTCTGGCCTGCCGGCACCGCCCAGGTGTCGCCGGCATCCATCACGCGCTCGAAGAGCACGCTGCCATCATCGCCACGCACGCGCACCCAGGCCGGGCGCACCGCGACCAGCGTCATCTGCGCGCCGGTGCCGATCTGCGGCGCAACCGGCTGCAGCTGCGCGAGCTGACGCTCGGAGCCATCGGGGGCTGCGACCGGCGCCGGCGGCACGGTGCCGCGCTGCGCGAAAACGCCGACCGTGGCCGGATCGAGCGAGGAAATCGGTGCGTCCCGGGCTACCAGAACCGGCACGTCGAGCGCCTGCGGGCGATAGAGACGGTCGAGCGCCTCGGCGCCCGGGGGCGAGAAGGCGCCAGCGCCATCGGCCTGCGCCACCGCATCCTCGCCGCTGCCCTCTTCGGCGACCGGCGCAACCGCGCCGTCGAGCGGGTCGAGCTCGCTCAGCACCACGGGGGTCTGGTCGACCGGGGCAAGCTGCACGCGCTGCACCTCGCGCAGGACCGCCCAGCCGCCATAGCCGATGCCGCCGATCAGCGCGACCAGCACCAGCATCGAAGCCACGGCCCCGGGCTCGATCCGCGACAGCAGGCTGTCGCCGGCGGGCACGAAGGGCATGCGCGGCTCGGCAAAGGGATCGCGCGCGGCGGGGCGCGGCGCCTCGGTCTTGGTGTAGTTCGGCTTGCGGATGGTCGAGGCGTTCTCGGACATGCCGTGGGCGACGGAGAAGCCGCTCTCGGCGCAGAATTCCTGGAAGCACTCGTCCGGATCCATGCCGAGATAACGCGCGTAGGAGCGCACGTAGCCGGCGATGAAGCCCGGGGTGTCGAAGGCAGAGGGATCGCAGTTCTCGATCGCGGCGATATAGCTGGCCTTGATCCTCAGCTCGCGCTGGACGTCGAGCAGGGACTTGCCCATGGTCGCGCGTTCACCGCGCATGACATCGCCAAGCCGCAGTGCAAAATCATCAAAGCCGCGCGGGCCATCATCTTCGACGACCTCGTCCGGCCTACGTGAGGATTTCCGCCCGATCATGCGTTCAACCTAAAAATGGTGCTGTCCCAGCTCGCCTGCCCAATCACGCATTCGCGATTCGCGTCGCGCGTTTTATTAGCGCTACGTTAGCACATCACAACTGCATTTACAGAGATTCGACGGGCCATGAGCGTCGTTCTGCGCAAGCCCGCCCGTACATCGTGCAGTTTGACCAGCGACGCGGGCCGCGCCGAAGCCCCTCTATCCTCTCAAGAATCCCAACGGCGAAATTCTCGCAAAGCGCGACCTGATCCTGCGCCGAATGGGTAAACGGATCGCTAACCCCTCCCGGTCTCGGCGATCGGAAGGGGGGCGCGAGAGGATCACTGCCCTGAGAGCAAAGCGCGATCGGATCAGGCGCTGAGCTCCTGACGGTTCAGGGCGCAATGCGACCACAGCGCATCGAGCGCGTGCACCAGCGTGTCCATCTCCTTGGCGCCGTGCACCGGCGAGGGGGTGAAGCGCAGGCGCTCGGTGCCGCGCGGCACGGTGGGGAAGTTGATCGGCTGGACGTAGATGCCGTAGCGGTCGAGCAGCATGTCCGAGAGCTTCTTGGTGTGCACCGGGTCGCCGACGATCACCGGCACGATGTGGCTGCCGTGATCGATGATCGGCAGGCCCATGCCCTTGAGCCGGGTCTTGAGGATCCGCGCCTGGGTCTGGTGCCGCTCGCGCAGGCTCTGGTCGCGCTTGAGATGGGCGATCGAGGCGGCTGCCCCGGCCGCCACCGCCGGCGGGATCGAGGTGGTGAAGATGAAGCCCGGCGCGTAGGAGCGCACCGCGTCGCACATCTTTTCGCTGGCCGCGATGTAGCCGCCGAACACGCCGAAGGCCTTGCCCAGCGTGCCGTTGATGATGTCGATGCGATGCGCCAGCCGGTCGCGCTCGGCCACGCCGCCGCCGCGCGGGCCGTACATGCCGACGGCGTGCACCTCGTCGAGATAGGTCAGCGCGCCGACCTCTTCCGCGAGATCGCAGATCTCGGCGATGGGACCGAAATCGCCATCCATCGAGTAGACCGATTCAAAGGCGATGAGCTTGGGCGCGCGCGGATCGTCGGCGGCGATCAGTTCACGCAGATGCGCGACGTCGTTGTGGCGGAAGATCCGCTTGGCGCCGCCATTGCGCTTGATGCCCTCGATCATCGAGGCGTGGTTGAGCTCGTCGGAATAGATGATCAGGCCGGGGAACAGCTTGGGCAGGGTCGAGAGCGTGGCGTCATTGGCGATGTAGGCCGAAGAGAACACCAGCGCGGCCTCCTTGCCATGCAGATCCGCCAGCTCGGCCTCGAGCTGCTTGTGATAGACCGTGGTGCCCGAGATGTTGCGCGTGCCGCCCGAGCCCGCGCCGGTGGCGTCGATCGCCTCGTGCATCGCGGCCAGGACTGCCGGGTGCTGGCCCATGCCGAGGTAGTCGTTGCCGCACCACACGGTGATCGGCTGCTCGGAGCCATCGGTCTTGCGCCAGGTGGCGTGCGGGAACTGGCCCTTCTTGCGCTCGATGTCGATGAAGGTGCGGTAGCGGCCTTCCTCGTGCAGTCGGTTCAGGGCTTCGTCGAGCTTCGCGGCGTAATCCACCGGTATCTCCTTCCTTCGCTTTGGCCACATCGTTGCTGGCTGCGCGGTATCTCGTCGGCGGGTCGCCCCGCATTCACGGTCGTAGATGGATAACGCTCGCAGTGCATCCTGTCCACGGTTTAGAAAGAGACTAAGAGTCGCGGCCTTGATCTGCATCAAGACTTTCGGATCATGTTCCGGCGTCGTCTCTCGGGGCGCATCGGGGATCCGGCGCATAGATACCGCCCAGATACAGCAATTCAAGCGCTTTGCCCGGCCCTCCCACAAGCGTGAGGCCCGCCGAGACAAGTTGCCACAGCACCGTCACGGTCGAGAACCTGCACGTCAGGAGCAGACCACACGCGGCCATCGGGCACGCCCGGTACGGGCGCGGAATGACGCCGGTCGCGCGACGCCGTCTGCCGTCATCGCCCGGACCGGCCGCGCTGGCCGGTGCCGCCTGCCACGCCCCTGCCCCCACACTGGCGGCCCCTTGCCGCCAGGACGCGACAGGAAACGCCGCGAGGCGTCGTGGCGCGCCTGCTCTGGACAGTGCCCACGGCGCTGCTAGGGTCGCGACGAACCCATCTCCCCACAACGACAGGAGCACATGGCATGTCCCTCGACGCCGTTCTCGCCCGCATCGACAGCGATCTTCCCGCCGCAACCGATCGTCTGCTCGAGCTTCTCCGCATCCAGTCGATCTCGACCGATCCGGCCTACAAGGCCGAGTGCGACAAGGCCGCCGACTGGCTGGTGGCGGATCTGCAGTCGCTGGGCGTCAGCGCGGAAAAGCGCGCCACGCCGGGCCACCCGATGGTGGTGGGCCATGTCGACGGCCCCGGCCCGCACGTGCTGTTCTATGGCCACTACGATGTGCAGCCGGTCGATCCGCTGAACCTGTGGGATCGCGACCCGTTCGACCCGGCCATCGAGGAGACGCCCAAGGGCAAGGTGATCCGCGGCCGCGGCGCCTCGGACGACAAGGGCCAGCTGATGACCTTCATCGAGGCCTGCCGGGCATGGAAGGCCGAGCACGGCGCGCTGCCCTGCAAGATCACCTTTTTCCTCGAGGGCGAGGAAGAGAGCGGCTCGCCCTCGCTGGTGCCGTTCATGAAGGAGAATGCCGACGAGCTGAAGGCCGAGATCGCGCTGATCTGCGACACCGGCCTGTTCCAGTCGAAGACCCCGGCGATCATGACCATGCTGCGCGGGCTGCTCGGCGAGGAGATGACCATCACCGGGCCTGACAAGGACCTGCACTCGGGCATGTATGGCGGCATCGCCATGAACCCCGCCCGCGTTCTGACCAGGATCCTCGGCGGGCTCTTCGATGAGAATGGCGTCATCCAGGTGCCCGAGCTTTACGAAGGCGTGCCCGAGCTGTCGGACGCGCTCAAGGCGCAGTGGGAGGGCCTGGGCTTCGACGCCAAGGGCTTCCTCGGCGATGTCGGGCTGTCGGTCCCCGCGGGCGAGAGCAGCGTCACCCCGCTCGAGATGATCTGGGCCCGCCCCACCGCCGAGATCAACGGCATCTGGTCGGGCTATACCGGCGACGGCTTCAAGACCGTGCTGCCCTCCGAGGCCCATGCCAAGATCAGCTTCCGCCTCGTCGGCACGCAGGATCCGGAGGCGATCCGGAAGAATTTCCGCGCCTGGGTCGAGGCGCAGCTTCCGGTGGACTGCAAGATCGCCTGGACCGATCACAGCTGCTCGCCCGCCTCGCAGATGTCGACCGAGCATCCGGGCTTCGAGGCGGCGCGCAAGGCGCTCTCGGACGAGTGGCCCGACCCCGCCGCCTATGCGGGCTGCGGCGGATCGATCCCGATCGCAGGCTATTTCAAGACCATCCTCGACATGGACGCGATGCTGGTCGGCTGGGGCAAGGATGACGACCAGATCCACTCGCCCAACGAGAAATACGACCTCGAAAGCTATCATAAAGGCATCCGCAGCTGGGCGCGGATCCTCGATGCAATGTCAGCCTGACGACACACGAACAACCTGAGGATGACTCGTGAGAATCGAGCTTCCCCCTCAGATCCGCCTAAACAGGCTTTGTGGGGGTGAAAGTGGCGACACGCACGCGTCACCGCCACAAAGCTGCCACACCCTCCCGAGCATCCCGATTTTATCGAAAAGTTTCAGATAAACTTCATCTTCATATCCCGTTGCAGCCGTAATCGGCGCACAAATCCGCCATGATTGCTTCCTAGCCTACCCTAAAGGATAGGAGAGGGTCCCAACGGGATCAGCCTTCTCCCGACAAGCCGATCTGAAGGGTCAGGGAACGGAACATGAGAAACTACACGTTTCGCAAGATGACGCAGCAGGACTTCAAAGCACGGGTCAGCCGCATCGACCCCGAATTCTCGCGCCATGGCGAGGTGAAAAAGACTTTCTCTTCTCCCGCACGGCCCGTCATGTCGCTGATCCTTGGCTTTGGCTGGGCCTATCTGGTGATCTCGGTCGCCCGCAACCGCGGCCATATCGAGAGCAGCCTGCTTCAGGGCACCCTGCCCGCCGAATACCACGACCACGTGCTCTTCATGCTGGCGGCCCTGCTCGCCATGTCGGCGGTCATGCTCGGCATTCATCTGGTCCGTTTCCTGATGGCGCGCCGCGCCAGCGCCGGCAAGCGTAACTCCGGTGGCCTTCTGGTCGGCGCCCTTGCCGCCGGCGCGCTGGTCTACACCCCGCCCAGCGTCTTCGACGCGGGCCTCGGCATGATCGACCAGAACTCGCGGTCGCTGATCGTCGCCGCCTCCGGCACTGCCAATGTCGATCTCGCCTCGATCTCCTTGGTCTCGTCCAACGGCCTGAACTGAGCCCGGCGCCCTGATTCCTTCGTGACGCGCTGACCGATCGCGCTTCCCTCACGCATCGGCAATGCCCACGCGCCCTGACCGCCGCTTTCGGCGGTCATCGGTGCGTATGGTCGTCGGTGCATCTGAGATGCGTCTGTGAGCCTGCCGGCATCCCCACCACGCGCAGCAGTCCTCACAGCCCGCTCAGAACAGTCCGCTCAGAACAGCCCGCTGAACCGCTCCGGCAGCAGGTATTGCTGGTCATAGTCGGGCCGGTCGAACTGCCAGTAGCCGGTCTCCCCCCGCGCCTTCCAGCTCCGCCGCATGCGCTTGCGCACCCAGGCGAGGTCGAACCCCTCCTGCATGGGCAGCGCCGCGAAGCCCTCGAACAGCGCGCGATCCTCGCCCCGCGCCTCGGCGAACCAGTGCCGCCCGATCGCGGCCTCCTTCACGCCCACGCCGACCTCTTCGGTCACGGCGTTGCGCCGGTCCATCGTCTCGGCATAGGTGGCGAAATCGCAGAATTTCAGGTGGAAGAGATACAGCGGGTCCGGCGCGAACAGCTTCGACGCCTGCGTGAAATGCCCGCCGCGCGCGATCTTGGTGCCGAGCGAGATCACGCAGGGCTTGGAGTAGTGCGGCGCCAGCCGCACGTGCCGGCGCGGCCCGAGGATCTGCCCATCGATCGGGTCTTCTTCGAGGTCGATGCGGTGGATCACCTCGAGCCCCAGTGGCGTCAGCACCCGCCGCAGTGGCTGCTCGGCAAGGTAGTCGACCAACCCGCACCCCTCTTCGGGATCAAGCACGACCAGTTCGTCCACATCGCCCACGATGACATGGTTGTAATAGCTGCGCAGCCCCGTCACGAAGCCGTTCAGCAGCCGCCAGCGCTTCATGTCGAAATTGGGATGCGGATCGCCCGGGATGCCGATCACGTTGCAGCCCTCGGCCAGCCGCGCGACCTCCTCGCCGCGCCCGTGGTTGACGATGTAGCAGTTCTCGCGCCCCAGCATCCCGCCGTAATGACGCAGCCACGCCTTGAGGAAGAACGCGTCGTCCCGCACCATCGTCACCGCCGCCACGACCGCTTGCATCCGCCCCATCCCTTTCTTGCCAGCTGCCCCGGCACTATCCTATCGGCATGTCATTCTAAAGAGAATCGCCATTGCCAGCCCGGCCCGACAGCGTTGCGGGCACATCACGCCGAGGCCCAGCCACATGATCCCCGACGACTTTCCCGAAACCGGCCTGCATGTCGCCCTGACCGGGGCCAAGATCACCCGCTATCAGGTCTTCGGCGAGCGGTCCTCCGGCACCAACTACGTCAAGCGCCTCATCGGGCGGAACACCGCGCTGGCCCCGAGCGACGATTTCGGCTGGAAACACGGCTTTCCGCACATGACCGCGATCCCCCCCGATCTCGCGGTGATCTGCGTCATCCGCCATGCCGCCGAATGGGCGCTGTCGATGCACGCGAAACCGTGGCATTGCCCGCCCGAGATGCAGCGCCTGCCCTTTGCCGCGTTCCTCCGTGCCGAGTGGGCCACCATCGCCGACCGGCCGCGCTACTTCCCGCAGGTGCAGGCACTGGGCGGCAGCGGCGAGGCGCTGCAGCTCGACCGGCATCCGCTGACCGGCGCGCCCTTCGCCAACCTCTTCGCCTTGCGTCGTGCCAAGATCGAAGGGCTTCTGGGCTTCCTGAACCGCGGCTGCTCGGTGATCTTCTGCCGGCTGGAAGCCGTGCAAGGAGATCCCCAGGGCTTTTTGAAAACGCTGGAGAAACGCCTCTCCCTGCCGCCCGCTCCGCAGCCCTATCGGCCGGTGGTCAAGCGCCTCGGATCGCGGTTTCTGCCCTCGGTCGAAGACCGCCCGGCGACACCAGCCGTGCTTTCGCCGGACGAGCTCACCTTCCTGCAAAGCCAGCTCGATCTCGGGCGCGAGTCGGATCTGGGCTACCGCTATTCGTGAGCCTCGCCACCCTCGACCTTGGCGCGGATGCGCCTGAGCCCGAGCCAGACCGCGAGCACCACAGGCGGCACCAGAAGCGCCGTCATCAGGCCCTTGCCGAGCCCCGCCATCCCCGCCACCGGGTAAAGCAGGTAGGCCGCCAGCGACACCGCGTAGTAGCTGATCGCCACGACCGAGAGCCCCTCGACCGTGTGCTGCAGTCGCAGCTGCAATCCCGCGCGCCGGTCCATGCTCTCGAGCAGGTCCTGGTTCTGGGCCGAGCGCTTGACCTCGACCCGCGTGCGCAGCAGGTCGCCTGCCCGCATCGCCCGCGCCGACATCGCCTCGAGCCGTTTCTCGGTGCTCTTCACCGTGCGCATCGCGGGCTCGAAGCGCCGCGCCATGAACTCGCCGAAGGTCTGCCGACCCTCGAAGCGCTCCTCGCGCAGCACCGAGATGCGCTGGGTCACCAGCGCCTCGTAGGCGCCGGTGGCCGAAAGCCGGAACGCGGTCTGCGCCGAGAGCGTCTCGAGCTCGGAAGACACCCGCAGCAGCGCCTGCAGCGTCTCCTCTTCGGGCGCGTCGCCATGGGTCATGGCGGTCATCAGCCGGGTCAGCTCCTCGTCGATCTCGGTCATCCGCGGCTGGATCGCCCGCACGCGGGTGAACCCCAGCATCGACAGCGCCTTGTAGGTCTCGATCTCGCAGAGCCGCTGCACGATGCGCCCGACCCGGCGGACCCCGACATCGGCGCGCGGGAACACCGCGAAGCGCAGGTGGCCGCCCTCGTCGATGCGGAAATCGCCCGCCACCACGACGGCGTCGTCGATCACACGGCTCACCGCGAGACTGTCCGCCACCATCCAGTCCCGCGCCAGATCGTTGATCCGCGCCTCGTCCCCGGGGCGCTCGCAGATCCGCAGCATCGCCGAGGTCACCCGCACGCCCGGCGCGTCGCGCAGCCAGTCATCGGGAAAGACCTCGAAATCCGCCGGGTCGAAGGGCCGCTCGCCGAGCCCGTTGAGGAACACCGTGTAGGTGACGAACTCGGTATGCTGCTCCCATTTCAGAACGTGCTTGCCGATGGCCGCGGTGAAATGCGTGGCCGCGGGCTGCGGATGCTGGGTGCCGTAGCGGTCGAGCAGGTCGATCAGGTGGTCGAGATCCTCCGAGCGATCGCGCGAAGCCGCGTCCTGCGCCTTCTTGATGGCAAGATAGACCGCCCGCGCCGGCGCCTGCAGGGCGGGAAACGGGCGGGCATGCAGCTCGTTGGCGAGCTGGTAGCGCAGCGGGTGGTCCTCGATCGGGGGCATGGGGCGTCCTCGGGCAGTCATCTGGGGAAACCTACAAGGCCCCGCCCCGAAGTAAAGTTAATTTCGCCAACCGTTTCAGCGCCTTAGCGGGATACGAACGTATACCCGGCCGCAAGCCCCGGAAATCTCACTGCTTTGACGGCCCCAGCGGCCGGTAGCGCGAGACCATCACATAGGCCTTGCGCGGCCCCCGCACCTGCCAGCGCGCCTGCCAGTCCGGCCAGCGGCTGAAATCGTAATCCGCGTCATACTGGTCGGGATCGCACCAATGCGACGCCGTGCCGCCCGCCTCGGGGACCTGGTGAAAGAACCGCCCGTCCTCGAAGAACACCCGCAGGTCGCGGTCCCAGAGATAGCGCCGCTCGGCCGCGAAGCGCCCCTGCGCCATGACAAGCTCGCCTCGCTCGACATAGACCGCGCCCGCGCCTTCGGCGCGCCATTCGGCAACGCCTTCGAACCGCGCAGAGCTGCCATCCCCGTGCGAGATCTCCCGCGCAAGCTGCCACGTTCCGAGAAACCCCTCCAACCCGCGCATCGCACTGCCCTTCTCTACGTCCAAAATACTCCGGGGGAGTCGCAGCTCTGCTGCGGCGGGGGCAGCGCCCCCTCTTGCCCCGGCCTCGCGGCCCGGGCGACCATCGAAGGGCGCCCTCCTGCGCGCCCCGCCTGCCGCAAAGGCAGCCGACCCTTGCCGCCCAGCCCCTCACGCCCTATGACGCGCGCAACCCGCACGCAACCCCGAGGACAGCCGATGATCCCCCGTTATGCCCGCCCCGAGATGACCGCGATCTGGGAGCCTGCCACCAAGTTCCGCATCTGGTACGAGATCGAGGCCCATGCCTGCGACGCGCAGGCCAAGCTTGGCGTGATCCCGCAGGAAAACGCTGACGCCGTCTGGAAGGCCAAGGATGTCGAGTTCGATGTCGCCCGCATCGACGAGATCGAGGCCGTCACCAAGCATGACGTCATCGCCTTCCTGACCCACCTCGCCGAGCATGTGGGCTCCGACGAGGCGCGCTTTGTGCACCAGGGCATGACCAGCTCGGACGTACTCGACACCTGCCTCAACGTGCAGCTCGTGCGCGCCGCCGACATCCTGCTCGAGGGCGTCGACAAGGTGCTCGCGGCGCTGAAGAAGCGGGCGCTCGAGCACAAGATGACCGTCCGCGTCGGCCGCAGCCACGGCATCCACGCCGAGCCCACCACCATGGGCCTGACCTTCGCCCGCTTCTACGCCGAGATGGACCGCAACAAGAACCGTCTCGAGAAGGCCAAGTGGGAGATCGCCACAGGCGCGATCTCGGGCGCCGTCGGCACCTTCGCCAATATCGACCCGGCGGTCGAGGAGCATGTCTGTGAGCAGCTCGGCCTGCGCGCCGAGCCGATCTCGACCCAGGTGATCCCGCGCGACCGTCACGCCATGTTCTTCGCCACGCTCGGCGTGATCGCCTCGTCCATCGAGAACATCGCCATCGAGATCCGCCACATGCAGCGCACCGAGGTGCTGGAGGGCGCCGAGTTCTTCTCGATGGGCCAGAAGGGCTCCTCGGCGATGCCGCACAAGAAGAACCCGGTGCTGACCGAGAACCTCACCGGCCTCGCCCGCCTCGTGCGGATGACGGTGATCCCGGCGATGGAGAACGTGGCGCTCTGGCACGAACGCGACATTTCGCACAGCTCGGTCGAGCGCGGCATCGGCCCCGACGCCACCATCACCCTCGACTTCGCGCTGAACCGCCTCGCGGGCGTGGTCGACAAGATGATCATCTACCCGCAGAACATGCTCGACAACATGAACAAGTTCCCCGGGCTGGTGATGTCGCAGCGCGTGCTGCTGGCGCTGACCCAGGCCGGCGTGAGCCGCGAGGACGCCTATTCCATGGTCCAGCGCAACGCGCTCAAGGTCTGGGAAGAGCGTCTCGATTTCCGCGAGCTGCTGCTGGCCGACGACGAGGTCGTGGCGGCCCTGGGCGTCGACGGCATCAACGAGAAGTTCGACATGGGCTACCACACCAAGCACGTCGACACGATCTTCAAACGCGTCTTCGGCGAGTGAGCTGCTGACAACCGGCGAGGACGGCGCTGTCCGTCCTCGCCATCGCCTCGTCGCGCCGGCAACCAGGAGTTGACGAAGCGGCCCCTTCCGGGCTCCACTGCTCTTGTCAGTGGTGCCCGAAGCCCCGGCACCGCGCCCAGCGAGGAGCCGCGCCATGACCCCCGAACAGATCATCGCCGCCATCGGTCTTCTGGTCTCCGAACCGGACCCGGGGTTCGACAGGTTGCGCGACGGCGGATACGACGCGCGCTACCCGGTGACCGTCGAGGCCTGCCCGGAAACCACCTCGCCGCTCGACATCGAGGGCCACACGCTGATCTGCGGCACGGTCAGCGTGCCCGAGAGCTACGATACCCCCGACGGCCGCCGCATCCCGCTCGAGTTCGCCCTTGGCCGGGCGCGCACCACCCAGCCCTTCCCCGATGCGGTGGTCTATTTGCATGGCGGCCCCGCCAGCGGTGCGCTCGACTCGATCGCCGCGATGACCGACGTGATCCTCGGCAGCCACCGGGCGCATCGCGACGTGGTCAGCTTCGACCAGCGCGCCGCCATGCTGTCCTCGACCACGGTGCGCTGCCAGGGCGTCATGGCCGAGAACATCATAGGGCTTGTCCGCAGCGGCGCCGGCAAGCCCGCCATCGAAGGCGAAGAGGTCAGCGACGAGACCCTGTTCGGCCCCTGCATCGAGGAGCTCTACTCCAGCGAGGCCGACCTGCCCGCCTACAACACCGCCAACAATGCCCGGGACGTGCGCGCGGTGATGTCGGCACTGGGCTACCCCGAGTACAACATCTTCGGCATCTCCTACGGCACCCGGCTGGCGCTCGAGGTGCTGCGCACCGCCCCCGATGGCGTGCGGTCGGTGATCATCGACGGTGTCGCCCCGCCCGACGTCAGGCTCTATGACGACCTCTTCGGCCCGCATGGCGATGCGCTCGAGGCGATGTTCGCCCAATGCGCGGCACAGCCCGCCTGCGCCGACGCCTATCCCGACCTGCGCCAGAAAACCGTGGATCTCGGCGGCACGCTCACCGAGACCCCGATCCCGGCGGCGCGCGGCCAGATCGAGATCGATGCCACCACCTTCTACGCCCTGATCAACCAGCGCACCCATCACAGCGCCCTCTGGGCCCGCGACCTAACCGCTTACCTGCCGCGCATGATCTACGAGCTGAGCGAGGGCAACGCCGCCACGCTCGACTGGTATCTCGACACCCACATCGCACCCGACATGAAGCAACCCGCCGACCTTCTGACCGAGGGCGCCGACCGCCTGAGCGACGACGAGCGCGCGCTGGCACTGGCGGCGCTCGCCACGGCGCAATCGATGCAGGCGCAGATCAAGACCGTGACGGCGGCGATGGAGCAGCTCAAGCACGACCTCGTGACCGGCGTCACCGCCGTGTCGGTGGCCGAGGCCTTCGATCAGCGCGTCACCGAAGCCGGGCGCAGCCTCGATCGAGAGACACTGTTCGCGGCGGCCAAGGCCTATGCCCGCATGCTGGCCGGCCCGCGCAGCAAGGAGGCCGTTGCCGACTGGATCGACGGCTATTTCATCGGCCCCGACCAGCAGGCCCTGAGCGCACTCGTGGCCGCAATGACCGACGCCGATGTCGAGCGGGTCTTCGACATGGGGGCCGACGAGATTGCCCCCTTCGAGGCTGCGGTGGAAAGCGTCATGGGGCTGTATATCTACGCCTGTCAGGAGGATTTCCCCTACAATTCCCGAGAGGGGTTCGAGGCGGCGCTCGAGGCCTTCCCCTATTCGCTGGCGGCCACCGAACCGATGCAGGCCGAACTGCGCAACATGTACGCCACCTGCGCCCTGTTCGAGCCGGCCCCGCGCGACGGGTTTCACGAACCGGTGCACTCGGATGTGCCGTTGCTGGTGGCGGGCGGCACCAACGACACACAGACCTCCTGGAAATGGTCGCAGCGCGCCGCCGAGACCCTGCCCAACGCGCAGGTGGTGATCTTTCCCAATGCCGGGCATGGTGCCAGCCTCTATTCCGACTGTGGCCTCGACATGAACGACCGCTTCATTCTCGACCCCGAGGCCGAGCTCGATCTCAGCTGTGTCGACGCGCTGACGCCCACGTTTGTTCTGCCAGACGCGCCATTGCGCTGAGGTCTCGCCTGTCACGGCCATGTGAAAGCGGCACCGGTGCGGTTTCTTTTTTGCCGTTGCGTCAACCCATGCTAGCCTCGATGCCATTCCAACAGGAGGACGCAAGATGACGATCAAGACCTTACTGACCGCCGCCGCCCTCGTGGTCGCACCGGCCCTCGCCACGGCCTGCCCGGCGCATGACCAGGCGAAGATGAGCTGCGCCGATGGCATGGTTTACGATTCCGCCAGCCACAGCTGCAAGGTCATCTCCGGCTGACAGCCCGCTTCCAGATCTGACCGGGGCGGCCCGCCGGGCCGCCTTTTTCGTGCCCGGACCGGCCTTGCCCGAGTCTCTGGTGAGGCTTCGTTAACCTCGTCGCGCTACCTCTTCGGGGTCTCCATCCGAAGTGGTGTCCGATGTCTCATGCCTCCTCCCTCGCCGCCCTTCCCGGGCCCTCCCCGGGCCGCGGTCCGCTGACCCGGCGGGCCAAGGCCGCCATCGTGGTGCAGTTCCTGATCAACGAAGGCGCGGATGTGCCGCTCTCGGCCCTGCCCGACGATCTGCAGGCCGAGCTTACGGCGCAGCTTGGCCGCATGCGCTATATCGATCGCGAGACGCTCAACAGCGTGATCGAGGAGTTTGCCAACGAGCTTGAGCAGATCGGCCTGTCCTTCCCCGGCGACATGGCCGGCGCGCTCTCGGCGCTGGACGGGCGCATCAGCCACCGCACCGCCGCGCGCCTGCGCAAGGAGGCCGGGGTGCGCCAGACCGGCGACCCGTGGGAGCGGATCAACGCCCTCGACGAAGAGCGGCTCGAGGGGCTGGTGCTGGGCGAGTCGACTGAAATCGCGGCGGTGATGATGTCCAAGATCGAAACCGCCAAGGCCGCCAAGGTGCTCGCCCGCCTGCCCGGCGATCGCGCGCGGCGCATCAGCTATGCGATCTCGATGACCGCCGGTGTCAGCCCCGAGGCGGTCGACCGCATCGGCCTCAGCATCGCCGCCCAGCTCGATGCCGAACCGCTCCGCGCCTTCGAGAAGAAACCCAACGAACGGGTCGGCGCGATCCTCAACTACGCCGCCAGCGCCAAGCGCGACGAGGTGCTCGAGGGCCTGGAAGAGACCGACAGGGACTTCGCCGAGGCCGTGCGCAAGGCGATCTTCACCTTCGCCAACATCCCCGAGCGGTTGAAGCCCGCGGATGTGCCCAAGATCACCCGCGACGTGCCCGGCGACGTGCTGACCGTGGCCATCGCCGCCGCCAGCTCCGAGGCCGATCTCAAGGCGGTGGAATTCCTCCTCGAGAACGTCTCCAAGCGCATGTCCGGCTCGCTGCGCGAGGATGCCGCCGGGATGAGCGTGAGCGCCAAGAAGGGCGAGGCCGCGATGAACGAGGTCGTGTCGGCGATCCGCGAACTGATCGCCACCGGCGAGATCGAGCTGCGCGATCCCGACGGCGACGACGACTGAGCGTCCGGGCCGGAACGCGATGGCCCGGCCCGGCGCAAACCCACCGCTCCGGTCCCCTCCGGGACCCGGCGCTTGTGCCGCGCCGCCGCCCGGCCTATCTCTTCGCCCGCAACGACAGGAGCGGACGCTTGGGCAAGAGCAAGGACACACCGCGCGGCGGCTGGGCCGACTGGATGGCGGATCGCGCCCTGCGCGGCCTGATCGCGCTGGCCCTCACCCTGCCCCTGCATGCCCGTCTGAAGGTCATGGGCTGGGCCGTGCGCCGGGTCATCGCCCCGCTCGCCGGCTACCGGACCCGCGTGCTCGACAATCTCGCCCATGTCTGGCCCGACCTGCCCGAGGCCGAGCGCCGGCGCATCGCCGACGAGGTGACCGAGAATGCCGGCCGCACGATGATCGAGAATTACGACGTGGCCGGCCTGCTCGAGCGGATGACCGACGCGCCGGTCTCGGGCGCGGGCCTGCCCGAGATCGAGCGCGCCCGCGCCGAGGGCCGCCCGGTGCTCTTCGTCACCGGCCATTACGGCAATTTCGAAGCCCCGCGGGCGGCGCTGGTGGCGCGCGGCTGGCGCATCGGCGGGCTCTATCGACCGATGGCCAACCCGTTCTTCAACGAGCATTACGCCGCCAACATGCACGCGCTGTCGGACCCGGTCTTCGAACAGGGCCGGCGCGGCACCATGGGGCTTTTGAAGCACATCCGCGGCGGCGGCATGGGCGTGCTGCTCTTCGATGTCTACAGCAGCGACGGCACGCCGATCGATTTCCTCGGCCAGCCCGCCCCCACCCTGACCTCGAGCGCCGAGATCGCGGTCAAGACCGGCGCCCTCTTCGTGCCGTTCTTCGGCATCCGCCAGCCCGACGGCGTGTCCTTCGAGGCGGTGTTCGAGGCGCCGATCCCGCATGGTGATCCGGTCGATATGATGCGCGCGGCGACCCGCCGGCTCGAGGCGCGGATCGAGGCGGATCCCGGTCAGTGGTTCTGGATTCACCGCCGCTGGAAACCGAAGCGGCAGGCCAAGCGTCAGCGCAAGCGCGCGGCGGCGAGGATGGCGCCGTAATCCTTTTCCTGAAGCATCACGACCACCGGGTCGGATCCCTCGAGCGCGACGTTCATCTCGAGATCGGCATCGCCGTTCCAGACCCCCAGAACCTGCCAGCCATGCGCCACATGGGTGTAGGTGATCTCACGCCCCGCGTTCTCGCCATCAAGGATGTCGACGCGCTTGTGCGGTGAATAGCGCACCATCTGCACCACGGTTTCCGGCAGCGCCGCCAGAGGCTGCGCGGTGATCTGAAGCGTGTCGCCGTCGCGGCTCAGGCTGACCCGCGCCTGCGGCGGCGTCTCGCTGGCATGCCGGATCGCGTCCACCACCTTCATCGGGCGCGAGCCCACCACGTCGTAGACCCCGCCCACCATCATCTGGGGCGTATAGATCGACCGCCGTCCGGCGGACCGGGCATAGCCCTTCTGTCGCTTGGTGAAGTCCGGATCGGCGAAGTTGTCCTTCCAGCCGATGTAGTCCCAGTAATCGACGTGCAGCGCCAGCGGGATCACGTTCTCCTGCTCGCCGAGCTCGGCCAGGATCGCATCCGCCGCCGGGCACGAGGCGCAGCCCTGCGAAGTGAACAGCTCGACCACCACGGGATGCTCGTCTGCGCCGGCCACCGTCGCCGAAACGGCAAGACAGGCAGCAGCGATCCAGTGGCTCCATCGGCTTTGTCGAAGCATCGGTCGTCTTTTCCCTGTATTTCCCCCGCTCCGGGGTATCCAAACGTGGTTGAAATAACCAATCAAGGTTTTGCGAGAGCGGGTGAAGCGCGCCAGCCGTGGCCCGAATGCAAATATTTGGTATCCTACGGTATACAATTTGGCGCATAGCCCTTGAAGACTAGATGTTCATGCGCCAGTTATTTGAGAAGCACACGCTTTTCTCCAGCCTTCATGCAAGGGAGCCAGACATGCCTATCACGGTCGGACACGACACATCCAAGACGCGCAAGACGCTTGAGGTGAACGGCAAGAGCTATGCCTATTATTCCATCCCCGCCGCCGAGGCGGCCGGGCTCGGCGACTTCTCCAAGCTGCCTGCGGCGCTTAAGGTCGTGCTCGAGAACATGCTCCGCTTCGAGGATGGCAAGACCGTCTCGGTGGATGACATCAAGGCGTTCTCCGACTGGGCCAAGGATGGCGGCAAGGGCAACCGCGAGCTCGCCTATCGCCCCGCCCGCGTGCTGATGCAGGATTTCACCGGCGTGCCGGCGGTGGTCGACCTTGCCGCGATGCGCGACGGCATCAAGGCGCTTGGCGGCGACGCCCAGAAGATCAACCCGCTGAACCCGGTCGATCTGGTGATCGACCACTCGGTGATGATCGACGAATTCGGCAACCCGCGCGCCTTCCAGATGAACGTGGATCGTGAGTACGAGCGCAACATCGAGCGCTACGAGTTCCTCAAGTGGGGCCAATCGGCCTTCAACAACTTCCGCGTCGTGCCCCCGGGCACCGGCATCTGCCACCAGGTCAACCTCGAATACCTCGCCCAGACGGTCTGGACCGACGAGGATCAGGATGGCCAGGAGGTCGCCTATCCCGATACGCTGGTGGGCACCGACAGCCACACCACCATGGTGAACGGCGCCGCCGTTCTGGGCTGGGGCGTGGGCGGCATCGAGGCCGAGGCCGCGATGCTCGGCCAGCCGATCTCGATGCTGATCCCCGAGGTGGTGGGCTTCAAGCTCACCGGCGAGATGATGGAAGGCACCACCGGCACCGACCTCGTGCTCAAGGTGGTCGAGATGCTGCGCGAGAAGGGCGTGGTCGGCAAGTTCGTAGAATTCTACGGCTCCGGCCTCGACAACCTGCCGCTGGCGCAGCGCGCCACCATCGCCAACATGGCCCCCGAATACGGTGCCACCTGCGGGTTCTTCCCGATCGACGCCGAGACCATCCGCTATCTCGAGCAGACCGGTCGCGAGAAGGACCGCATCGCGCTGGTCGAGGCTTATGCCAAGGAAAACGGCTTCTGGCGGACCCCCGATTACGATCCGGTCTACACCGATACGCTCGAGCTCGACATGGGCACCATCGTGCCTGCGATCTCCGGGCCCAAACGCCCGCAGGATTACATCGCGCTTGACGGCGCGGCCCCGGCCTTTGCCAAGTTCGTCGAAGGCATCCGCTCCGGCAAGGACGCCACCGAGCGCTCGGAAGCCCGCTGGGAAGCCGAGGGCGGTGCTCCTGAGCCGTCGGACATCCCCGGTGACGAGGGCCATCACAACAAGGGCTGGTACAAGACCGATGACGGCGCCTACCAGCTGCATGACGGCTCGATCGTGATCGCCTCGATCACGTCCTGCACCAACACCTCGAACCCCTACGTGATGATCGGCGCCGGTCTCGTCGCCCGCAAGGCGCGCGAACTGGGGCTGAACCGCAAGCCGTGGGTCAAGACCTCGCTGGCGCCGGGCTCGCAGGTGGTCTCGGACTATCTCGAGGCCGCCGGCCTGCAGGAGGATCTCGACGCGGTGGGCTTCAACCTCGTGGGCTATGGCTGCACCACCTGCATCGGCAACTCCGGCCCGCTCGACGAGCCGATCTCGAAGGCGATCAACGACTACGACCTGATCGCCACCTCGGTGCTCTCGGGCAACCGCAACTTCGAGGGCCGGATCTCGCCCGACGTGCGCGCCAACTACCTCGCCTCGCCGCCGCTGGTCGTGGCCTATGCGCTGGTGGGCGACATGAACGTCAACATCTCCAGCGATCCGATCGGCACCGACAAGGACGGCAACGACGTCTATCTCAAGGACATCTGGCCCTCGAATGCCGAGATCGCCGAACTGGTCGAGAAGACCGTGACCCGCGAGTCGTTCCAGTCGAAATATGCCGACGTGTTCAAGGGCGACGAGAAGTGGCAGTCCGTCGAGGTGAATGGCGGCGAAACCTATGACTGGCCGGCAAGCTCGACCTACGTGCAGAACCCGCCCTACTTCCAGGGCATGTCCAAGCAGCCGGGCGAGATCACCAATATCGAGGGCGCCAAGGTGCTGGCCCTGCTGGGCGACATGATCACCACCGACCACATCTCGCCCGCCGGCTCGTTCAAGGAAAGCACGCCGGCCGGCCAGTACCTGATCGAGCGTCAGGTGCCGGTGCGCGAGTTCAACTCCTACGGCTCGCGGCGCGGCAACCACGAGGTCATGATGCGCGGCACCTTTGCCAACATCCGCATCAAGAACGAGATGCTGGACGGCGTCGAGGGCGGCTACACCAAGGGCCCGGACGGCGAGCAGACCTCGATCTACGACGCCTCGATGACCTATCAGGATCAGGGCACCCCGCTGGTGATCTTCGGCGGTGAGCAGTACGGCGCGGGCTCCTCGCGTGACTGGGCCGCCAAGGGCACGGCGCTGCTGGGCGTGAAGGCGGTGATCGCCGAGAGCTTCGAGCGCATCCACCGCTCGAACCTCGTGGGCATGGGCGTGATCCCGTTCGAGTTCACCGGCGGAGACACCCGCAAGACGCTGGAGCTGACCGGCGAGGAAACCGTCTCGATCACCGGGCTCGACACCATCACCCCGCTGGCCGAGGTGCCCTGCTCGATCACCTATGCGGATGGCTCCACCAAGGAGATCACCCTCAAGTGCCGCATCGATACGGCGATCGAGAAGGAATATGTCGAGCACGGCGGCGTGCTGCACTACGTGCTGCGCGACCTCGCCGCCGCTTGATCTCTGATCGTACCACCCGCGCGCTGGCGCGGGTGGCCACAGTCCGACAAACAGAAAGCCCGCCGGTCTTTCCGGCGGGCTTTCTCATTGGATCGCGCGATGAATGTCATCCGCGCAAGCGCCGGACCGTGGTTTGGCGCGCCTTGTATCGAACCTCTCGATTTATACCGGCCACATCCGAAGGCCTCCAACACGTCGCGCGAACGTCACAAGAGCGCCAGACCGCGAGGACGGTCCGGCGCTTGCGCGGCGGCCTTCGGCCTTGTTCCGCGCGGGGGAACGCTCAACTGAACAGCCGCTTCGCCTCTTCCGCCGAGTATCGCCCAAGCCGCACGTCTTCCTCGACCAGCGCCCGGTCGCGCGTCGCCGGATCGCCGTAGCCGCCACCGCCGGGGGTCTTCACCCGCACCCGGTCGCCCGCCACCAGCGAGATGTCCTGCGCCTTTGACAGGTGCTCCGGCGTGAAGGTCTCGCCGCCGCGCGTCACCGCCACCTCGTTGACCGCGCCGTCGCCGCCGCCAAGCGCCCCCTGCGGGCCGAAGCGGCCGTGATCCATCACGAAGCTCGCCCGCGCTTGCCCCTTGAGGATCTCGACCTCGTAGTCGAGCCCGAACCCGCCGCGCTGCGCGCCCGCCCCGCCCGAGCCCTCGCGCAGGGCGTAGCGGTGGTAGAGCACCGGGAACTGCTGCTCCATGATCTCCACCGGCGGCGCCTTCGAGATGCCGATGGTCGAGCAGCCGTTGGAGATGCCGTCCCCGCCCGCGTAACCGCCGTAGCCGCCGCCCGAGATCTGGTACATCACATAGCTCTGCCCGGTCTCGGGCACCTCGCCGCCCAGCGCGAAATTGCCCGAGGACCCGGCGGGGGCGGCGCTCACCTTGCCCGGCAGCGCCTCGACCAGCGCTGCGAACACCGCCTCGGCGATGCGCTGGCTTACCTCCGCCGCGCAGCCCGAGACGGGGCGCGGGTATTGCGCATCGAGGAAGGTGCCCTCGGGGCGCTTGACGGTCAGCGGCTCGAAGGCGCCGGCGCTGATCGGCACGTCGGGAAAGATGTGCCGCATGGCAAGGTAGACCGAGCTCAGCGTGGTGGCGATGACCGAGTTCATCGGCCCCTGGCAGGGCGGGCTGGAGCCCGCGAAGTCGAAGCTCAGCCCTTCGCCGTCGGCGGTCACCGCGAGCTTGATCTCGAGCGGTTCGTTCACCACGCCATCGCTGTCGATATAGGCGGTGGAGCGGTAGGTGCCGGGCGGGATCTGCGCGATCTGCGCCCGCATCTGTTCGGCGGCGCGGCGGCGCAGCTCGCCGATGGCCTCGCGCACGGTGTCGTCGCCGTAGCGGTCGAGCAGCCGGGTGAGCCGCGCCTCGCCCACATAGAGCGCCGCCGCCTGCGCCTTGACGTCGCCGATGCGCTGGTCGGCGACGCGGATGTTGGAGCAGATGATGGCATAGATCTCGGG
>Ga0114904_1000492_pt1 | contig 21559 bp, 35 predicted proteins | sample MalvirDeepMed_s6_FD_83498 | JGI IMG/M metagenome (GOLD analysis project Ga0114904, IMG submission 83498) | Marine viral communities from the Global Malaspina Expedition - Malaspina viral metaG DeepMed_s6 | ecosystem: Environmental > Aquatic > Marine > Oceanic | place: Mediterranean Sea... | reverse complement strand
TTATGGGCGCTTAATCAGTGGGCGAATAATGAAGAGGAGGAGTCGAAGTACTACGTTAAGTTTATTAAAGCTATTGCAGGCGCAAACGCAATGGAAAATGAGGGTAATATAGGCGCAGCCCCTCAGAAGCGCGTATATGCTAGGAACCCTTAATAGTGCCTTATCAAACGATAGACCTAGATTTAGCTGGCCCTAGCGATCAGAATCAAAGCTCTCAATCTAACTCTGAGCTAACAAAGAATTGGCGTCCTGAGCCTACAAATAATGGCAGGTCAGATACCACTATGCTGCCGTGGCTTGGTAGCACATTGCTTACAGCTAATACTGGTACAGATCGTGGTACTCATGTTTTTCAAGAGGTCTTGTACCACGTAATAGATACAACTCTATACAGCGTTGCAGATGGTGGTGTATACACCTCTGTTGGCACTATTGCAGGCACAGAGCGCTGTGTGTTTGCCGATAATGGCGTTGAGATGGTTATAGCCTCTCTGGGTAATGTTTACTCGTACAATGGCGCAACACTCACTAAAGGCGGTGCAGACTTTAATAACACCACTTCAGTCACAATGCTTAACAATCAATTTGTGTATGATGACTCTGGTGATCAGTGGTTTGTATCTAATGCGGGTGATGCTTTAACGATTAACGGCTTGAACTTTGCACAAGCTGAGAGTGCTGGCGATGATTTAGAGCGGCCTTATGCTTATAATCAATGGGTTTATTTCTTTGGCAAGAAAACTGTTGAGCCTTGGTGGAATAGCGCAGAAGGAAACCCACCTTTCGACAGATTAGATAGCGGTATTATTCAAAAAGGTTTAGGTGGTAGATACACACTAGCCCAAACAGATCAATTTTTATACTTTCTTGGTGATGATGGCATTGTATATCAGATTGTACAATCACAAGTTAGGCAAATATCCACAGCTTCAGTGGCTTATCAGATGGCTGGCTTAGATTGGTCATCAGCTACAGCATACACAATGAATAAGGATGGACAAGATTATTATATTATTTCATTTGGAGCATTAAACTTAACCTACGCATACTCTGAGCAGTTGGGCGAATGGTTCAACTTATCAACAGGGGTTAGCGATGAACGCTATCTATCAGCATCTTATCAGTTTGTTTATAACAAGCATTATGCTATTGACTACAGGAACGCTAGCCTTGTCGAGCTATCAGATTCCGTTTATACAGATCTAGGCGAAACAATACAAAGGGTGAGAGTATTACCCCCTGTAAACAGTTTTAAGCTTGGTTTAGGCGCAGGTAAGCGCTTGTTAATGTCTAAGGCTAAAGTAATCCTTCAGACAGGTGTAGGGCTTGCTAGCGGTCAAGGTAGCGACCCACAGATAATGGTGCAATACTCTGATGATGGTGGTCAGGTGTGGTCAACAGAGCGCTGGCTAGATGTTGGTAGAATGGGGCAATTTGATGTTAAGTCTGAGTTTTGGGAAATGAAAAGCTTTTACGACATACAGTTCAAGATAACTGTATCTGATCCTGTATTCTCCTCACTTCAAAATATGTCACTAGATGTTAAGGCGGCTGGCTATTAATGGCTAAGGTTAATCTGCCACCTATTAAACCACCTAATAAGTGGTTGTTTGATCCTGAGCTATCAAAAGAGGTAGAGGCGCTTTATTTCGTAATCTATCAACTTTATCAGCGCACAGGTGGTGCTAACGATATTATAGAGGAAACAATTGTGGATGCTGCCTACCCGTGGCAATCCTCAGCCTCTCTACAAGACGAAAGCTCTATAAGCGTATCTGATATAGCTGTTAATAGAGGTGAATATGAAGCCTCTAAGAATAAAACCGTTGTAATATCAGATTATGATACAATAAGCAACGAATATTTAATAATTACAGGTAAAAAGGTAACTATAACCCTTAATGAGTACCCAGATACAGATGAGTCTGTGTGGATAACATGGGATTACCCTTTTACATTAAAAAGCACAAACAAAGATATAGTTGCTCCACAAGGTGTAGGCAGCTCCTTAAGCTTTTCTAAGTCTAGGGGTGGTAGATGGGTTGATTATATTGTTGAGCTGGATCAGTGGAGGTTGCGCTAATGGCTATTGAAGGTGATAACGCAAATCACGAGACTGAGTTAGAGAACCAAAATCAACAGATACTTAGCCGACTTGAGGCAATTATCTTTTTACTAGAAATTATAGCTGACGTGGAAGTTGGTGATACTTTAAAAAATATAGGTGGGTAGCATGTCTTTAGAGATTGAATTTGCAAATGATGTAACAAACGCGCAGGAAAAAACACGCGGCTCAGATGGTCGGTTGAATGTTTCTTCTCGCTCGGATAATAGATCTTATTATGTGTCAAGGGATGAAAGCGAGGCTTTTTCTCTTGTTTGGGATGATGCATCAAGTGCGGCGGGTGATTATATTGTGTATTGGAAAAATACCGATGTAACAGGCCGGAAATTAATACTTGAGGCTGTTGGGCTTAATTCTACTAATGCTTGTAGCTTCAAGCTGTCAACCGTAACAGGTACAGCGTCAGGCGCTTCAATAACTCCAGTTTGTTTAAATCGCTCTCAGCCACGCTCAGCGAGCGCTATAACTATTGAGGCGGCAGGTACAGCTATTACAGGGCTTACTGAGGATTTAGTTATTGATCATGCAGCATGTACAGCAGCTGGCCATGAAGAGTTTAGATTGAAAGATCGCCTTATCTTAGGGCAAGATCAAGCTGTAGCTATTGAGTACGAGCAAGGCACTACAGGTCGTACATGGGGTGTACTTTTCGGCTATTACGAGTAATCGTTAATGGCTACAAAGATATATATAGCTGGGCATAACGGCAAAAATGAAAAGGTCGTAGCCCACCTACACAACCCAGAGTGTATAGATAGTGACTCTAGCACCTGCGAGGCGGGTATGCTTGTCTATACTCGCGACAGGTTTAGAAAAAACAATGTAACAAAGTTTGCTGTAAATAGTACTTATGGCGCTCAGATGGCTCAAGATGGAACAGCCACAGCCACTATAACTGAGAATATAAACAATGGCGGTGATAACGCCTACTGGACACCATCAAACATATCAGGCAACCCGTTCAACTTTACATCCACATTTAGCTCGACAGGCTGGCCTGTTGATGGCACTCAATCAATTGATGGCACTGGAACCAATAACAACTCACTAGCTAGAATAGATAAAGGCTCAACTATTGACCTTACGCCATACGTGAGTGTAAGAGGCTCTATATACGTTGTTAACTGGGATACTAGAGGCACTAAACAAGTGCTTGTAGGTTTTCAAGACTCATCTAATGTTGATGTTGGTATTAAGGTTGATATAGGTTCTTACATCGATACAAACTTAACCAGCACAAGGCAGGACTTCACAATTCCCTTATCAGATATGGGTGTCGAGGGGTTAACTGTTCAAAGTTTAGTTATTGACCCTGTTGATATTGGCTCAGGGCCGCCTGTTGATTTCTATCTTGATGTATTAAAAATGCAGGATGTTGGTGAGGGGATAGAATATACAATACTTCCCGATGAAAGTACTAACTTCTATGTTAATCAAATATCTATAATGGTTGAGGATGCTTATGTAGTTGCCAATCAAGAGGGTAGTTTTGGTAAATCTGGATTTCTTGGTTTATCAAGCCTTACAGAGGGTTTGCTTTTGGGTGCAACAAAAAACAACGCGCCCATAGCTGGTAGGTCTGCACTCATTAAGGATTTAAGGGATTGGATGCAGTTTCCGCAGTTAGTTAAGGTTTTTAGTGGCAGTGATGGTACAAACACTTGGGTTAATTTTATTTTAGACTTCTCAGAAAACGGCGGCATACCTTTGCGATCAAGTCAAAGGGAGGGCTTAACCTACAGAGTACAAGATGATATGAGCGGCCTTGAAGATTTAAAAGTTACAGTATCAGGCTATACGCTAGAGGATTCATAATGACAACAATACTAAGCGACTTTACTTCAGAAACACAGTTAGCGGTGACAGAAACAACGCTTGTATCTACTAATTCAAGTGAAAAGAAATTTATAGGCATGGCCACGGTAACAAATACCTCTACAAGTAATATTGAGGTAACTTTGTGGCGCTTAGATGACACCACCACAGGCACTACAGGTAGTGGCGGCAATTGGCTCTGGAAAAAGACAATACCAGCCAATAAGACCGAGATAGTGGACAAGTTGCTAGGGCATGTATTAGGAAATAGTCAAAAAATATCAGGGTTAGCGGGTACAGCATCCGTTGTGAATATTGACATAAGTGGAAAAACAGAGACTTAATACTGTATACTTATACAGTAGAATATAGGTGATATATGGGCTGGTTCAGTAAAGCTAAAAAGAAGGCTAAAAGGTACGGTACAGCTTTGGCCACAGGTGGGCTTAGCGAGGTTGTGGGTAGTCTTGATGGTAGTGATGCTGCTGATGCTGCTAAAAAAGCTGCGCGTCAACAGGTGGCTGGAATGCAGGCCGCAGATGCTCAGTTCAGGGAGGATATGAACCCTTTCCGTAATATGCTTACACCCGAGCAAATGCAGGCGGGTATCAACCTTGCTACTGACTCACAAACGCAAATGGATTACCTGCAAAACAACCCTATGTTTAACAACTTAATGGAGCGCTCTAAGCAGGATATTTTCGGCAATCTGGCAGCTAAAGGTAAGCTAGGCTCTGGCAGCACTCAAGAGGCTTTACAGCAAAGTTATCTAGCTACAGGTAACGACTTAATAAACCAGCAAATAAATAGATTCAACCCACTACTGTCAAATATGCAGAATGCAGCCGCTAGAACAGGCGCTAATAGCTCAGCCATGCTATCAGGTATTGGTGAGGCTCAAAGCGCGGGTACAATGGGTGCAGCTAATGCAAGGTCACAAGGTATAAATAACCTTATTGGCTTGGGTATGACAGGCGCAGGTATGTTTATGGGTGGGCCAGCAGAGGCGGCTCTTACAGGTGGATCAATGCAGCCTCAGTCTCAGTGGTCATTTAGCGACCCTAGCTCGGGGTATAATTTTTAATGGCTAATCCTAATATAATGTTATCAGGCATCGTGCCTAACTTAACTCAAGCTGCTAGTGAGGGTTTTGCTTTAGGTAGGCAGATTAAACAAGCCCCTTTACTTGATGAGTTAAATCAAGCAAAGCTAGCTATGAGTCAACAACAAGTACAAGAAGGTGTTGAGGCTGCTGGTGGTCGTGAGGCTGACTTGGTTTATAGAATTTTAGGTGATAGGGAATTAAACCCTCAAACATTCTTTGAAACTGCGCGTACCATGCAAGAAATGGGTGTGCCTATTGAAGAGGATGACTTTCAGGGTGACATATCAGATAACATGCAGATTATGGAAAGTATGCGCCAATCTGGAAAAATGTCAGCTATTCGCTCAGGTGCTTCAATTAAATCGCAGGGCGGCCGCACTGATTTTGTTAAACAGGTCGGTACAACTATGGAGGGCGGTGTAGAGGTTCCTTTATATCAAAACTTCTCTAGTACATTCGCTCGCGACCCTAGTAACCCAGATGGCGGGTTGATTGCTGAAGAGACGCCTTTCGGTGGTAAGTTTACAAAAACAACTGGCAATCCTGTTGTGGCATCTAAAATTGAAGCTGCGGGGGGTAGTGCTTTTGCTAAAACAAGCGGAGAGCAGGCAGCACTAGAAGAAACTAGCGAGCAGAGAGCGGTTAGGGAGGCTGCTGAGGCAGCAGCTAAGCTGGAGGCAGAAAAAGAAGTTGAGCTTGCAGCGAAAGAAGAGGAGTATAAGATAGAGCTTGCCAATGAGCCAGAAATTGAAAAGCGTATGGCTCAAGCTAGAATTGAAGGTAAAGCCAGAGGTGAGGATAAAGATACACTCGCAAACCTAGAAGCAACACTGCCTAACTTTGAAAATCTTGTTGGCAGGCTTGGTAAGCTTGCAGATACAGCCACCTACACAACATCGGGTAGAATTACAAATGCAGGCTTTAGAGAGCTTGGCTTTAGTGTGCCAGATGGTGCAGATGATAGGGCTTCTTACATTGCTATAGCAAATAATGAGGTTTTACCTCTACTTAGACAAATGCTTGGCCCAGCGTTTACAGAGGGTGAAGGTGAGAGAGTGTTAGCACTTCTTGGTAATCCAAATAACTCACCAAGCGAGAAGCAAGCTGAGCTAGCTGCATTTATGGAGGCTAAGAAAAACCAAGTATCAATGCTTCAAAGAAAGCTTAGCTCAGGCGATGAGCTTAGCGATGAGCAATTACTGGATATGTATTAATGGCTACTGTTGATGATTTCACAGTTGACGAGCTTAAAATAAAGCTAAGAAACGCTCACAATGCAGGCGATAAAAATGCCGCGTCTCGTTTTGCTCAAATGATTCGAGTGAAAGCTGATGTACCTAGAAAGCCTGTAGGACAAACAATCCCCTTGGTAGAGGGTGAAGATTTCGTACCCGATGTAACTGATAGTCAAATGGTAGACCCTTCACAACAAGAGCAACCAAGTCGCGGTGTGATAGATGTCGCTCAGGGTGTCGGTGAGACTATTGCAAACATTCCCGCCGCTGTACCTGTTGGCATCCAATACCTTCAAGGCTCTATAGAGGGCATGTTTAAATCATTGGTAGATGAGGGCTTTACACCTCAAGATGCAGAGCGTATGGCTATTGATCGCGCTTCAGATGCTGCTAAGACTTATATGCGTACACCTACAAGCCAAACAGGTCAGGATATAGCGCAAGGCATGGAGAAGCTTACAAGCCAGTTACCGCCCATTTTAGGGGTTGCTCAAACACAATTACCAGCTAGAGCGATGAGTCAAAGCGCTAGAGCTGTACAAGATGTTGCGCCGGATTTACAGCAAAGAGCTATGGATATGCCGCAAGATGTAGCTAAAAAAGCTTCAAATGTAGCTAAAACGGTTCAGGACTACGAAACACCTAGAAAGGCTGCTATTCGTGAGGCTTTAGAGCGTACTATGGGAGAGGGTACAGAAATAGATAAGGCTTCTGCTGGTTTTGAGATTGCACCTACTGGCAAGATTATTAAAAACCCATTAGAGCAAGCTGCTTTGAGTCAGGGTATAGATGAGGGCTTTACTTCAGCACTAAAAACAACAAACAAAACTGAGCGCGTACTACTCAATAAGATGCTTGATATTATTGAACGAGATAAGATCATGGGTGATATTGTGTTTTCACATGATAACCGCCCTAGTGATGTGCTTGGTGATGTACTGCTTAGCAGGTATAAAGAAGTTAAGGCTATCAATCGTGGCGCAGGCGATGAGATAGATAAGGTTGCTAATAGCTTAAAGGGTAAGCCTATAGATATAAGTAGGGCTGTTCTTGACTTCCATGATGCACTAGAGGCTAAAGGAATAAAGCTTGAGCTAAAAGAGAAGACAGGTAAGTTTGTTGCTAACTTTGAAGATTCTGGTTTACCTCCAAGTGATAGGGGCGCGATTAAAGAAGTTGTTCGCCAAATGAACCTACAAGGGGAGGGTGGTGTTGATGCTTTTACCGCTCACACAATGAAAAGAAAGATTGATAATAGTATCACTTATGGCAAAACATCCACAGCTATGAGCAGCGATGGCCAAAAGATACTGCGCGACTTTAGAAGGGCTATAGATGGCTCGCTTGATAACACTTATAAAGCTTACGATAAAGCTAATTTACGTTACAGTGAAACCATAAACGCTCTAAACGACCTTCAAGATGTGCTACCAAATAGAATAGACCTTGATGCAGCCAATGCAGAAAAAGCGCTAGGAACGAATTTGAGGCGCATGGCTAGCGCTGCTGTATCTAGGCAAGAGCTAGTTAATAGCTTAGAGGCTTTAGAGGTTACAGCCAAGAAATACGCAGGCAACGGTAAGTTATTACTTGAGGGTGAAGGTGGCTCAATGCCTGATATTAAAAAGCTTAACGCAATACTTCTTAAGCTTGAAGAAAGGTTTAAGGTTGCGCCCCCCGCTGGTCACTCAGCGTCAGTTGCTAAAGGTGTTGGCATGGCTGCTGAAGCTAAAGTGAACCCAGTTATGGCAGGCGTAAAAGCAGGCGCGGCGGGTATCGATAAAGTTAAGGGTGTGACAGATGAGAAAGCACTTAAAGCCCTAAGAGAATTACTAAAAGAAGGTAAGAAGAAATGACTTGGCGACCAATATCAGGAATAGTACCACAAGCTACAGCTAACGGTAATCAGTCTAATGGCTATGTGTGGAAGTTTTACGAGGTAGGCACAACTACACCTTTAACTGTTGCAACATCTGCGACAGGTGCAACCACTACGACTGAGTTTGTATTGGACTCTGCGGGTTATTCTACGCTTTCAGGCAATCGCGTTATACCGCATGTTGATAGCGCTTATAAGGTTGTGCTGTACCTCAATCAAGCTGATGCTGATGCCAATGATACAGGTTCCGCTGTTTATGTTATCGATAATATAGAGGTATCAGACTTAGAAGTCGCTAGCTATAAAACACTAGCTGATGCGATTGCAGGTGGGGGTAGTGTTGGTGATTTTGTAAGAACGGCTGAATACACAGCGGATAGCGGTATAGGTGGAGCAACCTATAAAATAGTAAGTTCAGCTCCAAGCTACTTAACCACATTAAACCACGCTAAAACAGATGGTAGTGGTAATTATCTTGAAATAGTTGATTTTGATGGCGCTATAACAAAATCAGGGTGTAAAGATGATACAATTGACTACAGCCAAAATATAGAGGATAGCTCAGCTCTTGCAGCAACACTAGATAGGCCAATAAATATAGATATTGAAGTTAAAATGACAGGAACCGCTGCTATAGTAAGCTCTGTTGAGGGTGATAGTAGAATATATGGCGATACCTCTTCTTTCTTTTCAACATCAACTGATGATATATCCATTAGTGGTGTAGAGGTTGAGGGGACGCTTGCTAGTGGTACTCTTTCTCAGGTTTTAATTGAGGCTACTGATTGTGATGGCTTAACTGTTAAAAACTGCAAGCTTACAAATGTTCGAACTAGACATAGAAATCAAGAGTTAGCCACTCATAAGAATTTTAGATTTGAGAATAATCTTATTGTATGTGACTCAACTAACTTTGACTATGCCACACAACAAATTGATGTTATTACTGTTCGCGGTATTGATGGTGTATGGATAGATAATAATACAATCGAAGTAACAAATGTTCATCGTGTTATGAAAATTGCTGATACTGAGGGCAATGTTGACCCCGATGAGGTTAGCGCTTACCGCTCTAAAAATATATCCATAAAAGGCAATAATATTAGCGGCTCAACATTATCATCTAAACAAGTGCTTGACATGTTTTCAGGTTGTCAGAATATTGACATTAGCGGTAACTATATTGATGTGACGGGATTCAATTCGGTATTTCAAAACAAAACAGGCATTAAGCAGGATTTTGATCAGAACCTACAGATAACAAACAACCCCCTTATTAGAAATGACAATGTAACAATAAGCTTGCAGGGTTCTTATGGTGCATCAACAGCCGCCCATGTTGGAGGTTATCAGAACGCAAAAATAACAGGTAATACCATAGAGAACACATCTTCATCAGATGTAGAAATTATAGATGTAAGATTTTACAACTATGTAGATATAACTGGAAATGATTTTCTTGATGGTGGCACTGGTGATAAGTATGTTGAAATATTAGGTAACGAGGTTTGTTGTTTTAATGGGAACTATATCCCTGATGGCTCAGTGAGATTTAATACAGCCTCAACAAATTCAGCAGGCGATCCATTTGCTCCCGATATATTAAGAATAACAGCCTGCGATAATGTTATACCAGAGGGTTTAAACTCACTACAAGGCCAGATAGCAATTAGAGGATTCACATCCACAGCGCTAGACTTAGTGTTATCGGATAATCAGTTAGACACAACCAAAACTAGAGCAACAGTTTCTGGGGCTATTCTTTTGCGTGATGTTGTTGGTATTAGAAATATTACATGCTTAGGTAACTCATCAACAATGACAGTCGCTAGCGATGCAAGAATTCTTATACAAGGAACAACAACCGTAACAGGTGTTTTTATTGAGGATAACAACACATGGAACGATGGTGTCAGAAACTCAGCTCTTAATAATATAGCGGCACAAGAAAACCTGTATGGTAAATATGAGGGTAAAATGTATTATAATACTGACGCTAACAAGCCTGTTTACGCACAAGGAGCAACGGCTGGATCTGTGTGGGCTGATGCGGTTGGTACAACTGTAAATACGCCAGTTTAATTGATTTAAGGATAATAAAAAATGGCTAACCTAGATGTAGAAGATTTTTCATTAATACGAACAATGTTCAAAGAAGAAATAGACGAACTTAAAAGTGACGTTACAAAAGAGATTACTTTAATTGTTGAACCTATTAAGGAAACTCTTACAAATCATATAAATCACGATGAGATACATGATAAGGATACTGATAACGCATTAAAAAAGCTGGAAACAGGGATGACAAGAATGAGCGCTTACTTCACCGTAGCCGCATTTATTGGTGCACCTTTAATAACTTATGGCCTTGGTAAATTATGAACTTAAAAGAAATGCTAATTATTGACGAGGCTTTGCGATTAAAGCCTTATGAGTGTACATCCGGCAAGACTACGATTGGTGTGGGCCGAAACTTAGATGATAAGGGGTTATCTGAGGTTGAGGCTATGTACTTATTAACTAATGATATTAATGAATTCCAATTAGCTTTATCAACAGATAAGGATGTGGGTGATATTTTCGGCAAAATGAATGAAGAGAGAAAGCAAGCTTTAATTAATATGGCTTTCAATATGGGAGTGCCCACCCTTAAGAAGTTTAAAAAGATGTGGCAAGCTTTAGATGATGGTCATTATAAATTGGCGGCATTAGAGGCTGCTGATTCTCGCTGGTATGGTCAAGTCAAATCCCGTGGGCGTCGCATTTGCGATATAATTAAGAGCGGAAACTTAGACAGCTACAAAGGGTTAAAATAATGCAAATACTAATAAAAGTTCTATTATCAATCTTAAAAAAGATAGCACTAGCGGCTTGTGGTGAGGCTATTATTGAATACATCGTGTTTGAAACGCTAGAAATGGCCGTAAAACACTCTAAGACTGAGTTTGATGATCGCATCGTTGAGCAGCTAAAAGAGTCTTACAAGGCCAATAAGAAGGCTAATAAGGAAAGTTTAATACCTTAGCTAGCCATAAAGTATAGAGCGCTACCTATATAAACTAAAGATAATAACAATAGGTAGTTCTCTTTTATAAGCTTCACGCCCTCTTTATATCCCTTAACTGGCTTTATAACTGGAAAGTAAATCATAATATTCTCGCTGTGTTTGTTTGGGTGAGCAATAATACACACTTATTTTAGAATTATCACTCTAAATCTTCTTTATACTCTGCCAAGGGTAGCTCAAGCTCTTCGGGCCAGCCCCACCTATACTCAATATCAGCAATAAGGCTTGATGCACTAACCAGCGTTGCAAATATATCTCTTGGCAATACTATTGCATGATCTGGATTGAACTCTATAGAGACTATATCATCATCCCAAAAAGAGACTTTTACATCAGTTCCCTCTATAATCACAGAGAACTCTTCATCGTTCGCTATAATACTTACGTTGTTGTAATTAAGCTTCTCAGCTAATTCTTTTGCTATTATATCTAGCTCTCTCCTTTTGCTCATATCTATAATTTCGCCCATCACTCACACCATTTACCGTTGATTATATCTAAAAGAGTCCTTTTGCCATTTTTATACTGGATGCAATGCGTATTGCTGTGATCTGATAGCCCTTGCTCGTATTCCAGTTTACCTGTACTCGTACCAACCTGATACACACCCTTCACTATTCTGGCTGAATGGGAGTGTCCTATGGTCATCTTGTAGGTGCTTTTAGCAAGGCCATTTGCTGAGCCTCTACTACCATTTGCGCCCACATCGCCATGTTGAGACACATCCACATCACCTATCAAAAAGTGCTCATTCCTACCTATAAACCGCGTCTTACTTTTAAGCCTTGGCTCTAAGTATATTTGAAATGCGTTCTTATCAATCTTATTCCTAATATTATCAAATTGCAAAGCCCTAAGCTCATGTATAAGCTCGGTATTAGTAAAATCCTTATTAGGGTTAGCCCTATCCAGCCACTTGTCAAGATGAGAGTGGTGATTGCTATCAACAAGGATATTAGTAGAGTAAGCAGGTGTTGTTTTATCGATGAATCGTATGCACTCATTAAGCTCTGATCTGTAGCAATTAGTACCCTCAATAAATTTCTTAAACTGTACAAGGGGCATTTTTTCATGGTGATGACTCCCAGCATAACCATCTAAAACATCATGCCTTACGATGTATTCTGGTTTTAGTTTTTTGGCTATTGAGTTTTTAGCTAGGTATGTTTCCTTAGCTACTATATTATGCATCACATGCTCATCGCCTGTTGTTAAGGCTTTTATGCGGTGATCTTTTGTTATTCCCTTGGGTGTGTATCGCTTATCTAAATCGTAAAAGTTACCCATATCATCAGAGTTTAACTGCCTGATAAAAGGAATATCGGAACCTTTAACAAAGTTGATTGTAAGCGCACCAAAAACATGGTTAAAGTCAGCCTTAGCACCCCTATCTGATTGAGAATAGTTTCTCTTAGTTACACTGCCTGTTGTGTACATGCGCTTAGGCATTAAATCAGCAGGCGTTGCTACTGGCTCCATTGCGTGCTGAGCATTACCAAACACAGTCCACTTATTGCCGCCGTGAGACTGCTTGCCTTGTAAGGGGTTAATGCTAGGGGCTTCTATTTTGATGTGTGAGCGTATTAATACGTGTCCTAAGCTAATATCACCATGAACCAAATAAGGCTCTAGCTCGCCGCTCCATTGCTTTTCGGTGTCTTTATTCCATGAGTTTGCATTTTTATAATGAACGGGTATTACAATCAATTCGGCTTTTCTTTGTTTGCAGTAGACTTTTAGAGCTTTGAGAAACGCCTTAAACTCACCTGTATTATTTTGAGCTGATGTAACAACAAACGACCTACACCCCTTTTTATACTTAGCCTTAATGCTCTTTGCTCTTTGCTCGGCGCTTTCCACATCATATCCAGCCTTAGCAAATCCAGCCTCTTCAATGTTTTTAAGGTTCGCTTTCTTTCTTATTCGCTTTCCACAGTCTGTACACTTCCATTCATGCCCATTCGATTTGCAAAACCCGCCACACTTGGCACATTCTGGCCTGCTATCATCATTTACAACACATACACCTTTTTTTCCTCTCCCTACACTCATTGTAAAACCCTCATTTAGTTTTTATGATATTTACATAAATTAAGATTATTGTTTCTATGTCTTGCCATGTTATTAATTTCACCTAATCACCCCCTAGCTATACGATTCGATTGCTTGTAGTAGGTCTGAGACTTTAACGAATGACTCTTTAGTACTATTTTCCCAATCAACCTGTACCCAAGGCGTATTCTTAACATCCTTTAGCCACTCAACTAGCTTTGCTTTGGGTATGAATTCAGATAGCTTTTGTTCTAAGCACTGTTCTTTAAAGTCATGGATAGCTTGTTTTTGGTTCGGTAGTGCAACTCCGTCACCTTTAGTAACTATTAAATCTATTGCAGCCATCTGGTGTTGTGGTTTTTCATTATTATCTTTCATTGGTTGTGTCCTTAATCTAGGTAATCTTCAAACCAAACAGTATCACCACACACAGGGCAAAAAGGGTCGCCAAAATCATTCCACTCTAGCTTCTGCTTTAATGCTTCCATTTGGTCTTGCGAGTCAACAGTTTCTTTATGTCCACACTCGCTACAATCAATCCCTGCCTCTTTATCGCTTAACATCGTCTTACTCCTTATCTGCGTTATTGATTAAACTCTTTGATTCGCTTCAGTGTTCTGAATTTTTTATACTTTCTTGTACCAGAATCATCAAAAGCTAATAGCATACAATTTCTGTAATCGGCATAATCTTCGGCCTCTATCTCAGTTACAAAGCTAGCAACACGAAAATCACCTTGCCATGCAGACCTAACAACATAACCGCTAGACTCCCATTTAGCATAAAAACATTTAGGCTTCTTCATGCCCTACTCCTTATCTGCGTTATTGGTTAAATGAATTCTGATAGCTTTTGTTCTAGCTCTGCAATGCGCTCGATAGCGTAATACAGGCAAGGGAATTCACTATCCTTAGCTCCTGTGTCCATCCATCTAAAGCTTAATTGATCTTCATCGCCTACATAGATTCTATTTATTCCGCTTTTGATGCGGCCATCATCAGATTCAATCGTTAAATATCTTTCGTTCTTTTCACTCTTATCTTTCATTGGTTGTGTCCTTATCTGCTAATTCAAAACATTGTGACCATCCGCCGCACTCTTCATGGGCAACCTTTGTTAAAAAGCCAAGCATCACACCGTAGGTTACAATTAATACGAATATTGCAACCCAAAACAAACACTCCCACTTATCCATCGTCTTACTCCTTATCTGCCCAAATAATTGGAAATTCAACTAACCGCACAACAGGGTTAGATAGTTTGTACTCGCCGCAACCCTCGCAAGGTGGATTCCATTTTAGTGATGCGTCAGAGGGTATTGCTGTATGTGGTAGCGGGTCAGGCTTTCCATCTCTATTAAAATAGCCAACGGGATAACAGTCATCGTATAACTGAGCTATATTTTTAGTCTCGCACTTAGGGCAAGTCCATTCTACATCTGTAACCATTCCCATTTTAATTCTCCTTATCTGCGTTATTGGTTAGGGCTTTGCGTATTGCTTGGTAAATATTCGACATATCCTCTTGTAACGTAGTATTACTTGCCCTTCTAGCATTACCTATAGCGTGATTTAAGGCGATGCTTGCTTCTGCTGTAATTTCTTCAGGCATGGCCACTACAGCATCAGGGGATTGTTTGAGTTGTTCGATTTCTTTTTCAAGAGCAAGCGTGTCGTTATAAAATGCTACTGACGCATCTTCATACATTTTTGATTCAACCTTAGCCTCTTCTAGCTCTTGGGTTAGTGAGGATAGTCTAAGCTCTAAGGATTGCTTCTCAGCCCATACACGCATTAAAAAATAAATATGGTCAGTATCATTAGTGAAATCTAAAGCTTTCTCGTACTCTGCTTTTGTTAGGTTTTTAGCTGTCTCGAATATTTCACTCATCTACTTAGCCTCTGGTGGGGTTGGTAAGGGCTTTGCAAAACTGCTCAACGGCTCTACAGGCATCGTCTACAGTCCATATTTCACAAGCTAGTGCTTTTGCGTTGTAACTATTGCGTAAAACATCGGTAATTACTTCAGGCATAACTACAGCATCAGGGGATTGTTTGAGTTGTTCGATTTCGGCATAGTATTTATTGCACTTCTCTATCATGCGAGCGTTATCAGCTATTGCTATTTCCTGAAAAGCCTTAGCCTCTTCTAGCTCTTGGGTTAGTGAGGATATTTCAGCGTTAAGCCTTGCGTAATCTTCTTTAACATCGTTGTAGTCAACTTTCATCGCTGACTCCTTTTACTGTTAATTCATGCTCTAAAACACACTCTGGAGAATGGTCTAATCCATTTTCTGCTGAACAATTAGCACCTCCGCAAACATATTGGCTAGTAAGCTCATACCCAATATTGTTAGCGATAGCATCAAGAATATCGTTTAATTTTTCCGCCTCTATTAACTGTAAACATAGGGTCTTCATGTCGTGAAAATCTCCACTAAACTCAAGTTTATTGCGCTTCATTTTCATTTTTATTCTTTCAATGTCATCACTGGAATTAATTAGCTCATCACCAAACTTACGTAGCTTGTCAGACATATCCAAAATGTATCTATCCTTTCTTTCAATTTTTGACTTTAGTTCTTTTGCTTTTAATTCACTCATCTACTTAGCCTCTTCTGGTTTCTTATTCCATAAAGAAGGGTTTACGCCGTTATTTGTCAGGCAAACACCCCTTCTTATAATCTTATTGCACTTATCACAGCTTGCAAATTGATATGGGCGATCGTTGCAAGAAACAATCTCTGACCATTTAGACCATTTATGCCAACATAATATTGTACTCATCTACTTAGCCTCTGGTGGGGTTGACGCTTGCCAAAAAGCGTTTAATATAATTGTGATTTCTGTGTTACTTAAATCGTATATTTTCTTCTTGATATAAGTGTCTTTTAAATCTTCAATCACGCCATAAAATGTTGGTAAATCGTACTCAGGCAATCGCTCGCTTACTGCTATCCATTCAGTGCTTTTAGTAGTGGGGAGGGTGTTTAAAGCTTTTAATTCATTTAAAATTGCGGCTGCTTTGTATTCCTGATAATCACCTAGCGCAACATCAAGCACACCAAGTAACTTACGCTCTCGCGCCCTAAGCTCTTTTACTTTTTTGGCTTCCATTTCTAGTAGCTCTAAAACTTCACGCACTTCATCGCTATTGGTATCTTGGCGGGTGTTCCATGCCTCTAATGCATCATCATAGCTTCCATACATGCCATTTAAGCTTAGGCAGTTATCCCAAAAGCATTTAGGCGTGAACCATTTTTTTTGAATTTCGCCTGCATGAGTGTCAGCGCATTCAGCAATTTCTGCATCTGCTCCACAAAACGGGCATGGAGCAAGCTCTACGCTTTTTTGAATGTTGGACATAATTCCCATCTCCTCAAGGCTCTTGCAACTGGGTCAACACGACCTTTAGCTAAAGCGTCATCATAATTTTCTTTGTGTGTACCCACCCATAAATGAGCAGGGTTTATACAGCAAGGGTTATCGCATGTATGGCATATAATTTTATCTTCTGGAATCTCACCTACAAACTCAACGTATGAAGCCCTGTGAGCTAGCATTTTTCGGCCTGAGACTCTTAGCCGACCATACCCGCCACGATTCCTGAATCCCTGCCACTCCCAACAACCATTAACTAACTTGATATTATCAGTAAGCTTCTCGCCTAAAGATTTCTTATCAAGCCTGCCGGTGCGTGTAAGTCTTGCGCGATGCATTGAGCAATATTTATCGCCCTTCTTTGCAATCTTGCAGCAATCCTTAACAATGCATGGCTTTAGCTTCTTATCTGTCATGTTATTGCTCCAGTGCTTCGATATTCAGCGCCTTATCTATTTCATCAGTATGATTAGACATGTCATTCATTGCGTCTAAGAATTCTTGGCCTGATATAAAGCTATCGCTTTGCTCGGTTAGCTTTTGGTCTGTGGCCTCATATTCTGCTCGCGTAATGGTTATACGGTCTACAGGTGTTGAGTTACCTGTTTTAAACTTATCGGCTATTAATCGTTCTAGGTTAGAAGTTGTTTTCATATCTCTCTCCTTATGGTTTAGCTATACCATAATTGTTTCAATTAAAGAGTCAAGATGTTTTTCATATTTCTTGTGCTTATGTTTGCTTGTTTTATAAACAGGCTCTCTAACCTGTTGCATACTTGCGGTTGATACTCGCCTATTGTTTTTATGAGGCTCCATATAGCAATCATTCCATTCAAGGCCGCAATAGTTAATAAGGTTTCTTGTCTCCTCCTCCTGATGCTCTATAAGGGTTTCGTATTGAATTTCATAGAAATCAACACAGCCTCGCCAATGCTCCATTAAATCCATGTAATCATTATAATAAACACCTAAATGCTCTAGGTTGTTTGTGTAGTTTAGTGATGTAAAGTTATTAAAATACATACTTAGGCATGTATCGTAAGGGTTTCGTTTTACATGGATTACCTTTGCATTAGGAAAGCAAAGGCGAATAAGCCCTAAAAAATGGAAGTTGTTTGGTAGTTTGTCGGTGAATCTAGCACCTCTTAAACCCGTTCTATCTAGGTATTGCTTACCAAGCTTAGCAAAATCAAATGAGTTAAATTCATTATCTGTATCAGGGTAGTTGAATGTGTGTGCAATTGTTGAGAAGTGCGGTAGCTCACCACCCGCAACCACATCACCAGCTGTAATAATGCTCTCTACTAGCGTTGTTCCACTTCTAGGCATTCCCACGATAAAAATAGGCTCTTGTGAGTTGTTGCCCTTGCCTGTATTGCTTGAGACTAGATAATCAGGCATAAGCTTGATGATGCTTTTAACGTATGCGCTGTGAGCTTCTGGGTCGCTTGGTGTTTTATTTAGGATAAGCTGGGCGGCTTTGTGCGTGTTGCCTATCTCGTAATATTTGAAAGCCTTATCATACTCACCAACCTCATCAAAACACTTACCAAGCGCAAAGGCTGCGGGTATTAGGTTTTTTTGTGGAAGATCCTCATTAAACTCATCTTGTAGCTTTTTAAAATGCTTGCTATCTTTTGTGGCTTTAAGAAAGTTTGAGGCTAGTATTGCACACTCTAAGCCCTTCTCTGGGTCTACCTCTTCTGCTTTGTCAGCGTATTTCGCTGCACCCTTCATATCGCCCTTCTCAATAAGCAAATTAGCGTAGAAAGCTAGCACAGCGGCATTATCAGGGCTTAATCTTAGCGCTTCTTTTATGTTGTGTTCGGATGATTTTAATAGCCCTTTTCTTTTGGCTATATCGGCGCGTATCAGTTTTGCTATAGCATTGCTGGGGTTTAGTTTTATGCTTTTTGAAATTGCGTTCTCAGCCTTGGTTAACTGGCTGCAATTCATGTAGCACATAGCTAAAGATGCGTGCATCTCAGCGCTTTTAGGTATAAGTTTTAAGGTTTGCTTGATGTAAGGTATTGCTTCTGCATAACGCTCAGATACGGTTAACTGCAACGCTTTTTCGTGTATATTCATAACTCTCTCCATTGTTGGTGGCCCTTTTCGAGGCAAGCGGGCTAAACTTGTATGAAGGTCGTTGACCACCCTCTAAAAACCTTGCGCCCACCCACTAAAGAGGAGAGGGCAATAGCAGTGAGCTACAAGGGGTTCTCATTATACTTTGTTTTTTTGTTTTTAAAATCATAAATCTCTCTAAACTCACCAACCTTTAGAGAGGTAACACCTGACTCTATAGCGGCATTATACTCACCCAAAATACTCTCTATGTCTGAGCTAGAGTGAGTGGCAACCATAACCCCATCAATACTCTGGAAAAGCAAGTACATCAATTACCATCCTTGTGCATAAGATCGCAATGAGCTAGAAGCGGCTGTTTTGCAATGTGTAACGTGTAAGCGCTCTGACATTCAGCGATATAGATTAAATCGCTAATTGCTTCAGATGCCTTTTTTTTGCTTACAAATAAAGATGCCATGAACTCCGATAGGGTTGCATTGTCATCAGGGTATGCTGATTTCACAAAATCTTTGAGTTTGGCTACTTCATATTTTCTGCTTATTTTTTTTGAGTAAGCTTTGCATTTATAAATAGGTAACATTTTTCTTTCTCCTTATTTCTACAAGTAAGAATATACCCACAACAAACAATAGTCAAACTTTTATACATAACACTGATTAGAACCGAACAGCTAAAGCTGTCGGTTTAATACCTGTTATGCGCTTAAAGAATTTCCCCGCCAAACTCATTTTTAATAATGTTTGTTGCTTGTAGGTGGTACTCTTTAGCTGTCTCGTGGTCTGTAAATAGGGCATCTACATAGTTAAACATAAGGCAATGTTCCATCCTATCTGATTTTTTAGCTACACCCTCAAGCATTAGTTTTCGCTCTAGTTCATCATCTTCATGTGCGCTAAGGTCTGTTGAGTACATAATATGCACCCTATAAGTCGTCTGTATTCCCATCTCTATTCTCCGTAGCAGCGCATAACAAAACGCTGCATTTGATTGTCGTTTCGCTGGCGCTTACGCCAAAAACTGAGCTAAGGGTTATACTGATCATAAGTATACTCCGTACATTATTTTTAGTTGTGCATTACTAATGTACGGTTTAGTGTAGTGAACAGCCTATAACTCTTCATTGAACGTGACAGCATAGCTGCCTGTTAATTGTTTTGTTATCGCTTTAAACGCTTTACTATGGTTTTATTCACAGCCTCACCTTTAACCGTACACTGATTAACAAACCCCTTACTAGTTATATAGAACTCACCTACTTTAGGGTTAGCGTTGTACTTAATGCCAAGCCAGCCTCTAGGTATAGTAATTTTTTTCATTCCTCACCCCAGTTAAACCAACCATTACTGTCAACCATTGTTACAATATTATCATCATTGTAACTACCGCAGTCTTCAATAACGCCACCAGAAGCTAAAAAAGCCTCTGTGTGTGCGTTAATATCAAGTGTTACTTTTTTATCAGTCTCACCAACAAACCCATGCCTATTAAAAATATCATTATCTGGCCTTGCCATAAATCACCTCAATTTAATGTTTTTGATGCTATTTCATACTGGTTTTTGCCTATCTTATCAAAAGTATTGCAAAGGTCAAGTAATGTCATAGCTTCTGTGTTTCGCCACCACTCATCAGGCATATCAAAGCAAGAAATAGCGCCTGATATAATTCTACTCTGGCGCTCTATATCACCTTTTAGAAAGTAACGTAGCTCTGTAAGCGTTGTTGTTTTCATTATCAGCATTTGATACTGGCTGTGTACCTCTACAACGTCAGCCCTTATTTGATCTAAGTACTCCTCTACATCGGTCTTTTCAAATACCGCTAAACGCTCCTCAACAACCTTAAGGCGTTTTTTTGTTTTTGTTTCTTGAGTTCCAAGTCTTACAACTCGCGCATTAATCTCTGCTTGCTCACTATCATCAATCATCTGTTTCACCTTTAAAATGGAATGTCGTCATCGAAGTTGTCAGCGCTTTGAGGGGCTGCTTGAGGGGCTTGCTGTTGTTGTGGTGCTTGTTGCTGATAACCACCCTGAGCACCTGCACCTTCGCGACTATCAAGCATTTGCATTTCACGCGCTTGTATTTCTGTCGTGTACTGATCTTGCCCTTGTTGGTTAGTCCATTTGCGGGTTTGGAGCTTACCCTCAATATAAACCTTAGAGCCTTTCTTAAGATACTGAGCTGCAATTTCTGCAAGACGCTGCTTAAACACTACGCGATGCCATTCGGTACGCTCTTGCTGTTGCCCTGTATTCTTATCCTTCCATGATTCAGAAGTAGCAACACTTATATTTGTGACAGTGCCGCCATCGGGAAAAGAACGGCTTTCAGGGTCTTGACCTAAATTACCTACGACTATTACTTTATTTACGCCTCTCATTTTTATAGCTCCTTAAAAAACTAAGTTATTGTATTCAGTGTGAATTGAATCAGCAAAATCGAAAACTTTTTCTTTCAGGTTTTCCATACTGCCGATAGTTTTATTTTTCAGATACTCCATTTTTAAAATATCATCAAGCGTAAGTGTTGCAACGCTTAAGCATTTAACCTCATTTAGCTCATCATAGCTAACAAAATCAATTGTTTCTAATTGTGGAATATTTAGAAAGTACGCGGCCAATTGAAAGAGGTATTTCTTTGGCACTGTGCCACTTCGCATATATTCGATATGTGTAGGGCTTTTAGGGCATTTAATCTCAACAGCTTTAACGCCACTATTAATAATGCCATCTGGCGAAAGGCCAATATCATCACGCTCAGGGTGCAGGATAAAGCCAACCTCCTCAACATCGCATCCCATTTGCAGCTC
>Ga0114904_1000489_pt1 | contig 21786 bp, 20 predicted proteins | sample MalvirDeepMed_s6_FD_83498 | JGI IMG/M metagenome (GOLD analysis project Ga0114904, IMG submission 83498) | Marine viral communities from the Global Malaspina Expedition - Malaspina viral metaG DeepMed_s6 | ecosystem: Environmental > Aquatic > Marine > Oceanic | place: Mediterranean Sea... | reverse complement strand
GGCGCGCTGGTGCTGCTCGGCCCGGTGCTGCTCAAGACCCGGCTCGGGGTTGACGAGGTGGTCACCACGCTGCTTCTGAACTTCATCATGGCGCTGTTCATCTCCTACCTGCTCGAGGGTCCGCTCAAGGACCCCATGGGCATGGGCTGGCCGAAATCTCCCGCCCTGCCCCGCGATGCCCGCCTGCCACGCCTCGTCGACGGGTTGCGGCTGCACTGGGGCTTCGCGCTGGCGCTGATCTGCGCCGTGGGCGTCTGGGTCATGCAGACCCGCACCACGCTGGGCTACGAGATCCGCGCCGTCGGCCAGAACCCGCAGGCAGCGCGCTTCGCCGGCATCCCGGTGGGCCGGGTGCTGATCAAGACCGCGCTGATCTCCGCGGGCTCGCGGCGCTGGCGGGTTTTTCCGAGGTTGCCGGGCTCAAGGGCAACCTGACCTCCGACCTGAGCCCCGATTTCGGCTATACCGGCATCATCGTCGCCATGCTGGCGCTGCTGCACCCGCTCGGCGTGGTGGTCTCGGCGCTCTTCGTCGCGGGCATATTCGTCGGCGCCGACAGCATGTCGCGCGCCGCCGAGGTGCCGACCTACATCGCCGACATCCTGCTCGCCGCGGCGCTGCTCTTCATGGTGCTGGCAATCCTTCTCACACGCTACCGGGTGGTGCGCGGATGACCGAGATCGTCGATATCCTGATCTCCGCCAGCTTCTGGGCGGCGGTGCTGCGCATCGCCTCGCCGCTGATCTTCGCCACCATGGGCGAGCTGATCTGCGAGCGCGCCGGCGTGCTCAACCTCGGCATTGAGGGCATCATGGTGATCGGCGCCTTCGCCGGCTGGATGACGGTCTATGCGGGCGGAGACCTCTGGACCGGCGTCGCCGTGGCGATGCTCGCCGGCATGGCCTTCGGTGCCCTGCACGGGGTGCTGACCGTGCCCTTCGGCCTGTCGCAGCACGTGGTGGGCCTCGGCATCACGCTCTTGGCCACCGCCTCGGCCTATTATGCCTACCGGCTGGCGCTGCCCGAGGTCACCAACCCGCCGCGCATCGAGCCGTTCCAGCCGCTGCACATTCCCGGCCTGTCGGACCTGCCGTGGCTCGGCGAGGCGCTGTTCTCGCAGACCGCGCTCACCTGGGCCGCTCTTGGCTGCGTGGCAGTCGTGTCGCTGGTGCTCTACCGCACCCCGCTCGGGCTTGCCCTGCGCGCCGCCGGCGAGAACCCCCACGCCGTCGAGGCTCAGGGCCTCTCGGTCGGTGCGATCCGCATGGGCGCGGTGATCGTGGGCTCCGGCCTGATGGCGGTGGGCGGCGCGTTCCTGACCATGTCGGCCTTCTCGTCGTTCTTCTTCGAGATGGTCAACGGGCGCGGCTGGATCTGCATCGCGCTCGTGGTGTTCGGCGCCTGGAAGCCCGGCAAGGCACTGCTGGGGGCATTGCTCTTTGCCGGGTTCGACGCGCTTCAGGTGCGGCTGCAGCAGACCGGCATGGGACAGGTCGTGCCCTACCAGGTGTTCCTGATGATCCCTTACCTGTTGTCGATCCTCGCCCTGATCCTGATGTCGCGGCGGGCGCAGGTGCCCGCCGCCCTGATGACCCCCTTCAACCGCGGAGAACGCTAAGATGGCCAGCTTCGACATTCTCGTCACCGGCGGCACCCTGCCCGATGGCACCGTCAAGGACATCGGCATCACCGGCGACCGCATCGCCGCCACCGGCGACCTGACCGGGGCCGAGGCCGGCGAGGTCATCGACGCGTCCGGTGATCTGGTCTCGCCGCCCTTCGTCGACCCGCATTTCCACATGGACGCGACGCTGAGCTACGGCACGCCGCGGATCAACGCCTCCGGCACCCTGCTCGAGGGCATCTCGCTCTGGGGTGAGCTCAAGCAGATCGCCACCGTCGAGGAGATGGTCGAGCGGGCGCTGGCCTATTGCGACTGGGCTGTGAGCATGGGGCTCTTGGCGGTGCGCAGCCATGTCGACACCTGCGACGATGACCTCAAGGGGGTCGAGGCACTGCTGCACGTGCGCGATGTGGTGAAACCCTATCTCGACCTGCAACTCGTGGCCTTCCCGCAGGACGGCTTTTACCGCGACCCGACGGCGCGCGCCAACACGCTGCGCGCGCTCGACATGGGCGTCGACGTGGTGGGCGGCATCCCGCATTTCGAGCGCACCATGGCCGACGGCGCCGCCTCGGTCCGGGAGCTCTGCGAGATCGCCGCCGAGCGCGGGCTTCTGGTCGACCTGCATTGCGACGAGACCGACGACCCGATGTCGCGCCATATCGAGGCGCTGGCCTACGAGACCCAGCGGCTCGGGCTGCAGGGGCGGGTGGCGGGCTCGCACCTGACCTCGATGCACTCGATGGACAACTACTATGTCTCGAAGCTGCTGCCGCTGATCGCCGAGGCCGAGATCGCGGCGATCCCGAACCCGCTGATCAACATCACCCTGCAGGGCCGGCACGACACCTTTCCCAAGCGCCGCGGGCTGACCCGGGTGAAGGAGATGCAGGCACAGGGCATCACCGTCGGATGGGGGCAGGATTGCGTGCGCGACCCGTGGTATTCGCTCGGCACCGCCGACATGCTCGACGTGGCCTTCATGGGACTGCACGTGGCGCAGATGACCTCTCCGCAGGAGATGGCGCGCTGCTTTACCATGGTGACCGAAGAGAACGCGAAGATCATGCATCTCGAGGGCTACGGGCTGGCGCAGGGCGACACCGCCTCGCTGGTGGTGCTCGACGCGGGCAGCAGCATCGAGGCCCTGCGGCTGCGGCCGGACCGGCTTTGCGTGATCTCGAAGGGCAAGGTCGTGTCGCGCCAGGCCCGCAACGATGCCCGGCTCGCGCTGCCGGGCCGGCCCGACAGCGTGCGGCGCCGGCACAAGATCTCCGACGGCTAGCGCCTGGTGGCAGGGGCTGCAGGGGGCGCTGCTTGGCCCCTACTTGCACCGCCCCAAGCCGGGGCTGGACTGGACTTTCGGGGCGAGCGCGTCGGCTCCGGGACAAGAGCATAGCGCGATCTGCGCACGCGACACCCAAAAAAATCCTTGCATCGCCGAGCGCTACCGCTTTCCTGGGCGCATGGTGAAGCTTGTCCTCCTGCACAAGGCCGACTCGATCTACGAGGACGAGCCAGACGTCGTCTATGACTTCCCGCGCTCCTACCTGAAGGCCATCGAGGAAGCCGTGGGTGACTGGATCGTCTACTACGAGCCGGTCAAGGCAGGGCCTCGGGGCTACTTCGCGGTCGCGAAGATCGAGCGGGTGATCCCAAAGCCCGGTGCCGAGGGGCGGTTCCTCGCCATGATCGCGCCCGGGACCTTCCTTCCGTTTGACCGGGACGTGCCCCGGCTGGTGGAGGGACGCCCCATGGAAGCGGCGCTGACCGAGCCGGACGGGACGCCGAAGAAAGGCGGGGCGGTGCAGCTTGCCGTGCGGCGGCTGCCCGAGGCGGACTTCGCCCGCATCATCAATTTCGGGCTGCCTCAGGACTTGGAGTGGGTAGAGGCGACGCGCTACGACCCGCAGCCTGCCGAGCTGGATGAGGGCGCCGAGGTTTTCGAGCGTCCGGTGCTCGAGCGCCTCACCCGGCGGCCTTATCGCGAGGTCGCGTTCCGCCGGAAGGTGCGGGAGGCCTATGGCTACCGTTGCGCCATGTCCGGCTTGATGCTGCGCAATGGCGGCGGCCGGCCAGAGGTGCAGGCGGCGCATATCCGGCCAGTTGAGAGCCAAGGCAGCGACTCGGTGCGCAACGGGCTGGCGCTGTCGGGGACACTGCACTGGATGTTCGATCGCGGGCTGATCTCCGTCGCCGACGACTGCGAGACGATCCTCGTGTCGCACAACAAGGTGCCGGGCGATGTCGTGGGCCGGCTACTGTCGCCCGATGGCAAGCTGGTCAGGCCCGTGGACCAACGGAACGCACCGCACCCGGAGAACCTGCGCTGGCACCGCGAGAACGTCTTCGGCCGCAGCCTGCCGGAGGGCCCGCCGCCATGGGCCGGCCGGGGCTGAGCAGCGGCTCGGACACGGCGATGCTTCTGCGGGGACGAAGACGAAGTCGCCAAAGCAAAAGGGCGCAGCAATCGCTGCGCCCTTTCTTGGATTGGGATGGCGGATCAATCAGGCTGCGGGTCGGTGGCGCGCGGCCAGGTCGGAGGGGCAGAGCGGGTGCGCGAAGACACTGCGATGGACGACGGTCGCTGGCGGCGCCGGACCCTGAAAGCGGGGGCCTCGCAAAACAGAGACTGCGGACAGTTTGCCGATCCGTGCAGTGGGCCGCTGTCTGCGCTGAGCTGGAAAAACCAAGTTCAGCCGGCAAAATCGTGCGGGCCCATCGGCCGACCGACCTTCAAGGCTTTTCAAGTCTTTCAGCCAGCGCGCGGATACCAGCGGCAAAGGTTTCCTGTCCGACGGCCTGCCGGATCTCCGCCTCGTCCTCGGCGCCGACCTCGAAGGTCGCCCACCATTCGACGAACGTCGCGCCCCGCTCGGTGACCGGGGTGCAACGGAAGGTGGCGACGTAGTTCTCGATCGGCATCGGGGAGACGATGATCGAATAGGTGAATGCGTGATCGAGATCGCTGAAGCTCAGCAGGCGCTCTCGCAGGTGACCGCCGTCGGTGAGGGTGAAGTTGCGCACGCAGCCGACCTGATCGGGCGGCAAGCCATCCTCGATGCTGCTTTCGGCGATCCGGGGATGCCAGTCGCCATGACCGTTATAGTCCCGCGCCAGGGCCCAGACCTTGTCCACGTGCGCCTCGATGATATCGCTGATATAAACCTTTGCCATGTTCTCCTCCGTCACCGGGCCGCGCCGGGTTTCAATGCCTTGAACTCGCGCGTCTGGGCGATCAGCGCGTTCTCGGTCGGCAGCCGCTCCATGGAGCTTGCGCCGTAGAAGCCGTTGCACCCGGGGCAATTGTCCAGGATGAACGCCGCGTCGTCCGGCATCGCGATCGGGCCGCCGTGGCAGATCACCATGACGTCGTCGCGGACCGTGCGGGCTGCGTCGGCGATGGCGTTGACCTCGTCCACGCAATCCTCGAGCGTCAGGGCGGTTTCCGCGCCGATGGCCCCGCCAGTCGTCAAGCCCATATGGGCGACGACGATGTCGGCACCGGCGCGGGCCATGTCCTGCGCGTTGGTGGCATTGAAGACGTAAGGCGTTGTCAGCAGGTCCTTGCCCCGCGCGCGGGCGACCAGATCGACCTCCAGCCCGTATCCCATGCCGGTCTCTTCGAGGTTGGCGCGGAAGGTCCCGTCGATCAGACCCACCGTCGGAAAGTTCTGGATCCCGGAAAAGCCAACCGCGCTCAGCTGGTCGAGGAACCAGTCGAAGTTGCAGAACGGATCGGTGCCGTTGACACCGGCGAGGACCGGCGTCTCGCGCACCACGGGCAGCACCTCGCGGGACATCTCCATCACCACGTCGTTGGCGTTGCCATAGGCCAGGAGCCCGGCGAGAGAGCCGCGTCCGGCCATGCGGTAGCGCCCGGAATTGTAGATCACGATGAGGTCGATGCCGCCGGCCTCCTCGCACTTGGCCGAAAGGCCGGTGCCGGCGCCGCCGCCGACGATGGGCCGGCCCTCGTCGATCATGCGGCGGAACTTGGCGAGGATCTCCTCGCGGGGGATGCGGGGCATCACTGACCTCCTGTCGTTGTCTCCCGCCAGGCCGAGACGAGCGCGTCGGCAAAGGCGGGATCGTTGATGTGATGGGGCACGCGGACAAGGCGGCGGGTCTGTGTCTGCTCCACCGTGGCCTCGAGCGCCTTGAAGAGGGCGGCCCGCGCGGCATCGTCGTGAAAGGTCGCGCCCGGCGCATCGAGGGCGGAGATGCCACCCTCGGGCAAGAGGAACCGCACCGGGCCCTCGCAGGTGTTGAGCTTCGCGCCCAGCCAGCGGCCCGTCTCGGCATTCTCTTCCGGCGAGGTCCGCATCAGCGTGACCTGCGGGTTGTGTTCGTAGAAAAGCCGGCCGGCGTAGCGCTCCGGCACCGTGTCCGGAGCCCCGAAATTCACCATGTCGAGCGCCCCGACGGAGCCGACATACGGTACCCGCGTGCGCGCGATGGCGCCAAGCCGGTCCTCGGTGGCGGGGAAGACACCGCCGAACAGCAGGTCGCAGATCTCTGTCGTGGTCGTGTCGATGACACCCTCGACGAGGCCCGACTCCACCAGCTTCTCCATCGACTGCCCGCCTGTGCCGGTGGCGTGGAAAACCAGGCAGTCGTAGGCATCCGACAGCCACTCGACGGTCTGGTTCACGCATGTCGTGGTGACGCCGAACATGGTCAGGCCGAGGGCCGGTTTCGTTTCGGCGTACGGCACTTCGGCGCGCGTCATCCCGGCAATGGCTCCGGCGGCGTTCGCAAGCACGCGCCGGGAAATCCGGTTGAGGCCGGCGACGTCCGTCACAGAGTACGTCATCGTAACGTCCGACGGTCCCACATAGGGTGCCACGTTTCCCGACGCGACGGTGGACACCATCAGCTTGGGCACCCCCACGTCGAGCGCGCGCATCGCGGGCGTGATCAGCGCGGTGCCCCCCGACCCCCCGAGACCGATCAGCCCGGCAAGGTCGTCGCGCGATGTGACGAACCGCTCGAAAGCCTGCGCCATCTCCGCGACGGCACTGCCCCGATCCCCGGTGAACACGGCGTCCGCGCCGCCCGGATGATGCGCCGCGACCTCGCGCGCCGGAATGTCGGCACCGTCGGGCGTCTCCTCCGTGGTCGATAGATCTACGAGCACGACCTGCGCTCCCACCTCTCGGATGCGAGCGCGGACGTAGTCGAGTTCGGGATACTTCGTGTCGCAGGTGCCTGCGAGATAGATACGCTTGACCATCTGTTCTCCTCCCTCAAGCCTCGGCGGCCACACCGAGATAGCGGTTGCGCAGCGCGCGGTCGTTCAGCAGAGACTCCGCATCGGTCTCCAGCGCGATCTCGCCGTTCATCATCACCATGATCCGGTCGCTGACTTGCGTGGCGACGCTTAGGTTCTGCTCCACCAGCAGGAGGCCCACGCCCGAGCGGCCGATCTCGCGCAGGACCTCGACCACGTGGTCGACGATCACCGGCGCCAGCCCCTCGGTCGGCTCGTCCATGACCAGAAGCCGCGGGTTCAGCAGCAGAGCGCGCGAGATCGCCAGCATCTGCTGCTCTCCGCCCGACAGCGCGCCACCGCCGTTCTTTCGCCGCTCCGCGAGGCGCGGGAAAGTGTCGTAGATGCGCTCGATCGTCCATTCGCCGCCGGGCTTTCCGACGAGCTTCAGATGTTCGTCCACGCTGAGCGAGCGGAACACGCGGCGGCCCTGCGGCACGTAGCCAACCCCGGCGCGCGCCACCCTGTAGGCGCGGCGCCCGTTGAGCCGTTCGCCGCCGAGCCGCACCTCGCCGCGCGCGGCAGGAACCAAGCCCATGATCGCCTGGCAGAGCGTCGACTTGCCCATGCCGTTGCGTCCGACGATGGACAGGGGCTCCGTCCCCGCCTCCAGAGACAGCCCGTGCAGGACGTGGCTGGAGCCGTAATAGACGTGCAGGTCCTCGACCTTCAGAAGCGGGTCATTTGCCATGGCGGCCCATGTAGATGTCCTGGATGTCCTGGTTGGCCGAGATCTCGGCCGGCGTGCCTTCGGCCAGAAGGCGGCCGTTGTGCATGACGCTGACGTAGTCGACAGCCTTCAGCGCGATATCCAGATCATGCTCGATCAGGATCAGCGTCAGATCGCGCGGAAGGTCCGCCAGCATCGCCACCAGCGACTCGCGCTCGCGGGTCGACAGGCCCGCCGCCGGCTCGTCCAGCAGCAGCAGTTTCGGCGGATGCGCCAGCGCCATGCCAAGCTCGAGCTGGCGCTGCTCGCCGTGGCTGAGTTCATTCGCCATCGTGTCGAGCCGGTCGGTCAGGCCCACCCGCTCGGCCAGTGCGTCGGTCTGCGCGCGGTCGGGCTGGTTTTCCGCCCGCTTCCGGATCGCAAGCCGCGGCCCCGTGGCGCCGCGGATGGCGACATAGAGGTTGTCGCGGACGGTCATCCCGCCGAAAACCAGCGATTGCTGGTAGGTGCGGCGCACCCCCGCCAGTACGCGCTTTTGCGGCGATAGCGCGGTGATGTCCTCTCCGAAGAGCCGGATGTGCCCGGCGCTCGGGGGCAGATCGCCCGCGATCATGTTGAACAGCGTCGTCTTGCCCGCGCCGTTGGCGCCAAGCACCGCCCGGCGCTCTCCGGCCGAGACGCGCAAGGTTACGTCATCGACCGCCACGAGGGCGCCGAAGCGGCGGGTGAGGCCCTCGATCGCGAGGGCCTCACCCGTAGTTTTGCGAGCCGCCTGCATCACGACGGGCAGGACGGGTTTTCGCGGGACGGCAGACCAAGCTCCATGTAGGTCTCCCGCTCGAGCCCGAGATACTGGTCCACGCTCTCGATCCGTTCCATCGGTTCGAGCGCGAGGGAACCGTCGTCCTGCTCCACCACCTCGTTGATGTAGAACGCGGCGGTTGCCTGCCGGTTCTCGTTGAGGCTCACGGTGCCGGTCGGGCTGGTGAACTCCAGGTTGGCAAGTGCCTCGTTGAAGGCGGCGTGGTTGTCGGACAGGTCCCCCTCGACCTCCTGCAGTGCCAACAGCGCGGCCTTCGTGTTGGTGTAGTAGTTCGACGCGAAGAGCGACGGCGATGGCAGGCCCTCGTCACCGTAGTAGTCGCGGTAGAGTTGCTTGAACTCTTCCCACGCCTCGAGGTCGTCGTTGTCCGACACCGGGCCCGAGGACAGAATGCCGGGCAGAAGCTCGCGCGCCGGACCCTGGGTGGTCAGCACGGTCTGGTCGGTCACGTTGGTGCCGCCGACGATGGGAAGCTGCCCGCCCATCTGCGCGTATTGCGACAGGAAGTTCACCGCGTCCGAACCGCCGAGCACCACGTACATGCCGTCGATCTCTCCGGCTTCCAGCGGCAGCTGCGCGATGACCGAGGAATAGTCGTTGTTGCCGACGGGCGTGAAGTACTTGTCGGCCACGGTGCCCCCGGCCTCGCAGTAGGTGGCCATGAAGCCGAAGATCTGCGCGTAGGGGAACGAGTAATCCTCGGAGACGATGACGATGTTGTCCCAGCCGCGCTCGTTCACGACGTAGCCGCCCAGCGGCGCGGTCCATTGCGCGCCCTCGGTGTTGAAGCGGAAGAAGTTCTCGGCCGGGTCCACCAGCGTCGTCTCGATCGCCGCCGAGCCGCCGTTGAGGAACGTGGTTCCGGGCTGCTCCTTGGCGTATTGCGCGATCCGGATGCCTTCGGAGCCCGAGAGCGGCCCGACCATGATGTCGACGCCGTCCTGCTCCACCAGCCGGCGGGCGGATTCGAGCGCGACGTCCGGGTTGCCGTCCGAGGACGCGGTGATGAACTCGATCGGGTGGCCGGCGATCTCGCCGCCGAACTCGTGGATCGCGAGCTCGACGCCGCGCAGGCCGTCCTCGCCCGGCGCCGCGAACGGCCCTTCGAGCGTGGCGAGCCCGCCGATGGTGATGGTCTCGCCGTCCTGCGCGAGCGCGGTGGAGCCCATGAGCGCGGCAAGCGTCGCCGCCGTGCCCAGCATGAAGCGTTGGGTATTCATATCGGGATACCTCCTCATTTTCCGATATCGTCGGTCTCTCGGGCGCGGCCGCGCTGGCGGCGCGCCCATCCTGTCCCCCGCGTCCAGGCGCGGTGGACAAGGCCGGTCAGCCCATCTGGCGAGAACAGCACGATGGCCAGGAAGATCAGGCCGATCAGCGTGTTGAACCGCTCGCGGGCGATGAAATCGATGGCGAAGTTGTCGACGACGGTGAACACGAACGCGCCGATATAGGCCCCGATCGGGTGCCCGATGCCGCCGAGCACGCCGGCCATCAGCACGTCGATCACCGGGTTCAGCGCGACCGAGCCGGGCGAGATCGAGGCGTTGAGCCAGATGTTCAGGATACCGCCGATCCCGGCGATGAACCCCGCGAGCCCGAAGGCCAGCACCCGCAAGAGCGGCACGTTGTAGCCCAGCGCCCGCAGCCGGTCGGGTTCGTCCCGCAGCCCTTGCAGCGCCAGCCCGAAGGGTGTGCGCACGACATGGCGGACACCGAAATAGCATGAAGCGGCGAGAACGACGCTCATGTAGTAGAACGGCAGGTTGGCACCGAGGTCGAGGCCCAGGATCACCGGCGGCTCCACGTTGTTGAAGCCGGTATAGCCGTTGAACAGGTCGTAGTTCTGCAGCGTCAGGAAGTAGAACGCCATCGCCAAGGCGAGCGTGATCATCAGCGTGTAGATCCCCCGTGTGCGCACCGCGACGAGGCCGATCAGGAGCCCCGCCATCGTGGCGAGGCCGAGCGCGAGGACCAGCGCCAGCGGCCAGTGGAGCAGAAGGCCGACACCACTTGTGGGCGCGGTGAAATAGGCGGTCGCGTAGCCCGCGACACCCGCCACGCTCATCTGCGCGAGGCTGAGCATGCCGGTATAGGCGGTCAGGAAGACGAGGCTGAGGACGATGGTCCCGAAACCCAGGGTGCGGCCGCCGATCTGCACCAGCCAGAAGCTGTTGACGACAAACGGATAGACCAGCAGCAGGGCGATCACGGCAAGAGGCAGGATCCAGCGCATCAGGCCGCCCTCCCCAGCAGACCCTGCGGGCGCACGGCGAGCACCGCGACCATGATCGCGAAGGTGTAGACGATGCCGTAGGTCGGCGTGTAGGCGAGCCCGTAGGTCTCGGCCATCGCCACCAGCAGCGCGCCGATCGCGGCGCCGGGGATCGACCCCATGCCGCCGACGATCACCACGATCAGCGACGACAGCAGGTAGCGCGCATCCTCACCCGGCGATACCGACAGGACCGACCCGCCGATCACCCCCGCCATGCCGGCCAGCCCTGCCCCGATGGCGAAGACGCCGACGAAAACGAGCGGGACGTTCACGCCCATCGCCTCCAGCATCCGGCGGTCATCGACACCGGCCCGGATCAGCATGCCGATGCGGGTGCGGTTGAGAATGAGCCAGAGCGCCACGCCGATCACCAGAGCGAAGCCGATCAGCATCAGCCGCGCCATCGCGTAGCGGCCGGCCACCGGAACGGGCACGAAGGTCGACACCGCCTCGGGCAGCGCGATCTGGTAGGCCGATCCGCCCCACTGCGCCAGCATCAGGTCCGCCGCGACGATGGAAACGCCGATGGTCGCCAGCGCCTGCCGCAGGTCCTGCCCCTGCATCCAGGACAGGATCGACACCTGCAATGCGGCGCCTGCAGCGGCCACGACCACACCGGCGGCGAGGATGCCGAGGATCCAGCTTCCCGTCGCCTCCGACACCTCGAACCCCACATAGGCCCCGAGCAGGTAGAGCGAGCCATGCGCCATGTTGACCACGCGCATCAGCCCGAAGATCAGGGAGAACCCGCTCGCCACGATGAAATACAGCGAGGCGAGCGTCAGCCCGTTCAGCGTGACGATGGCGAAGAGCCGCCAGTTGATGTCGGCCAGCGTATCGATCATGGCCAGCCTGGCCCTTCGGTCGCGGTGCACGGCATTGGTGGCATCTCCTCCCCTGTTTCCGGTGCGGGCACGACGCCTCCGCCCGGCAACGCGCACGGCGCCGCTGGCCGGCCTCCCCTCGGGGATGCAGTCGATCCGGCTTGTCCTCCCGTATCGCGGCGTGCCAGAGCTACGGTCGACCGCGATGGCCCGAGCATTCCACGGCCCGAGACCGTCGCTCAACAGGTTGGGCACGCCAACTTGGGTAATATTGGGTAAACATGGCCTCGAATGCGTAGATTCTCCAAATGGCCGATCCATCGCCTAAAGGCCGCGTCGCAGTCGCTCCCCGACGCGCTCGTGACCGCATCGGTGGGGCTGCCCCCTGCGGAGATGCCGCCGGTCGTGGCGCTCCTTCTGCCGACTTTCGGCGGGGCTCAGGACGTTCTCGATGCGCTCGGGGAGGCGTGCCCACCCGCGATCGGCCTGTTACTGGCCGATCCAAACCTGCTCACCGAAAGGCTGTCCCGGCAGATCGCGCGCCACAGCCGCTGGGTGTGCAACCTTCCGAGCGTCGGGCAGCACGAGCACGCGTTCCGGCGCTACCTGTCGGAGGTGGACCTCGACCACAGGCGCGAAATGCGCGTTCTGGCCGATCTCGGCGCGACGGGACTGTCGACGATCGCCACCGTCTCGACCCCGCGCGACGTGGATACGGCGCTGTCGGCAGGGCCCTCGGCGCTTCTCGTCGTGCCGCCCGTGCCCGACTTCGTCACCGGCGCGGTGCCGCTGGCGCGCCGGGCGGCGCTCGAGCGCTCTGTCGCCGAACAGTGCGACACTCTGCCGATCCTCGGGCTGCGCGCGCCCGGAGAGGACGCGCTCGGCCTCGACGCCGCCCTCCTGCCCCCGTCCGAGATCAGTCTTTGAGCCCCAGTCGCGCCATTCTGTTGTAAAGCGTCTTGCGCGAGATGTGCAGCGCCTCGGCCGTGCGGCCGCGATGAAAGTCGTTGCGCCAGAGCGCCTCCACGATCTGCCGCTTCTCGAGATCGGCAGCGGTCTCGGGCGGTGGTCGCACCGCTGCGCCGTCATCAAGGAAGGTGGCGATCTCGGTGCCGCTGACGTCGTCGCCGGTTCCGCGCGCGGCGAGCCTCCCGATCACCCGGTCGAGCTCTGCCTCGTTTCCGAGCCAGGGATGGCGACGCAACCGTTGCAGGGCACCAGCCCCGAGCGGTGGAAGATCTTGACTGTCGAGGCCGGCCTCTTTCATCAGGGCCGCCATGACATCGGGCAGATCTTCGATGCGCCGCCGCAGCGGTGCCAGTCTCATCGTCCAGCCGGACAGCAGTGCGGCAAGAGAGGGATGCAGTTCCTCTGGAAAGAGGGGTTCGTCGTCTGCACGCTCGAACAGGAAGATGAGGCGCGCAGTGATGCGCATGCGCCGGCGGCGGCGCGAGGTCACCAGCGCGCCGTTGGCAAGACTGCGCGCCAGCCGGAGCTGCAGCGTCGGCAGAGCCCGGTCCATGTCGCGCAGAACGACGGTTTCGCCGCCGGGGAATGTCAGAAGGCCACCCTCGTACCCGTCGACGTCGTCGTGTCCGAACAGCCGGCGAGACACCCGCGGCCCGGGATCGTTCCGTCCGTCGACTTGCGGCGCATCATGCTTGCCGCCGTCGAGCGCCGAGAGGATCGGGCCGAGCGGCGTGCCCGGCTCCACCGTCACCGCGATCGCACGGCGCGTGCGGGAGAGTGTCTCGAGGTGCTCGAGGTCTTCGAGCAAAGGCTTGGAGCGACCGTGTAGCCCGTGCCGGCGCCCCCAGCGCAAGAGCTCCTCCTGCCGCTCGGTCAGCGCATCCTGACGGCGTCCGGCCTGCCGGTAGCCGGCGATGCGGTTCGTCACGGATTCCTCGTAGGGCATCCGGTCGAGCGTCGATCCGCCGACATAGCCGTCGAGCGTCGCGACATGCGCGACGTGGCCAAGATTCTCGGCCGAGACGACCGGCCCGCCTTCCAGCAGGATCTGCGCGGTGGGATGGATCTGCCGCACGAGCGCTGCGTAGTCCCGGGCGATCAGGCCGACCTCCTCCAGCGAGGCCCTCTGGCTGTGGCCGGCCGAGCCGCCCGCGTTCCAGCCGAAATTCAGCAGGATCATGTCGAGGCCCGCCTCCGCCGCCGCCTGCGCGTGCTCGCGCGTGCCGCAATAGTAGAGCGCGTGATACCCTGCGGCCTGGACCCGCGCGAGGGTCTCGATCTCGGCGCGGAATCCGCGCCCGGACCGGTCCAGGAGCTGCCGCATCCCGCGTGGCATGAGCGTGGTGTTCGGAAAGTTGACCGCACCGGCAAAGCCTGGCTCGGCAACGCGATCCACCGCGGCTTCGGGCAAGAAGTCTGGATCCCAGCAATTTATGCCCAGAAGGACCGGCACCGAGACGTGCGGAAGGATCTCGCGCGCAGCGAACGCATCGGTCATGGCTGTCGCGGCGTGACAGGGCAGCATGCTCGCCACCGATGGAGCGCCCATGTTGCGCATCCGCGCCGCATTGACGGCCAGTAGCAAATCGGCGCCCCCGGCCTCTGCTGTCTGCGCCGCGATGCCGCTACCGACAGCGGCCCCGATCAATAGCCCGTCCGGATCCGGTATGAGTGTACGTCGATCCTGCATTGGCTGTTTCCGACAGTTGGGAAGACTTCGTTACCTGAGCTTTGTCTTCTGTTGCGCCGTCCGCTCGAGGCCTTCGGTCGCGCGGAGTTATTGGGTGCTACACCTACGATATTCGAAACATACCTCTTCGCGACCCATCGCCATCACACATTGGTGCGTGCCGCCAGGGCAATCGATATTCCTCTCCTTCCCAGCCTCCTGCGGACGGCGGCGCGCTCCGTGTCCTGAACCCTGTGAACTTGGTATATCTCGATAGCATGAGCGAGGCAGAATGGGAGAATCTCCGACATGATCGTTCTCCTCTTCAGGGCGCCTCGAACCGATCATGGCACACCGGTGTCTTCGAGAGACGGTCAAATCCCCCACGCCCAGTGGACCCGAACACGAAAGCTCGACATCGCTGCGTGTATCATTCGCCAATAGCGAAGCTTGGCCTTGACGGCACGGGCATGAGCATTGCTGACGCCCAAGTCGAAGGTCAGCTTCGGAAGAGGACGAACTGCGCATCGCGCGCATGCTGCGAAAGTCCGGTCTCCGCCCACCGACGGGATGTACGGCAACCGACGCGCACACGGGCCAAACGCGCTCATTCCGTGACCCGCCTCTTCTTTAAGACGCGACGGTGCAGCGGATACCAATCGCAGATCCTGCAAAACTCACTCGCGGTGCCCTTTGGCTTGCTGCAGTTTCCGCCGAACGCTCAGTCGGTCATCCAGCCCTGATCGAACCAGTCCGACACACTTCCGGGCCAGGCAAGCGGCTCGCCATCGGCTCCGCGCAACACGCCGCTGTCATAGAGGAAACGCGCCATCGCCGTCAGCCGCTCTTCGTCGATCCGACCCACCGGCGTCATGCCATCGGTCAGATAACCATCTTCGTCGATGACCCGCATCGAACCGCGAACGAGCTCTTCGTTCGGGAAGTCCCCGGCCGCAATCAAGATATCCGCTGCGGCCTGCGGATTGTCTGCAGCCCAAACATATCCCTTTTCGGTCGCGTCCATGAAGGCCTTGATGGTTTCGGGATCGCTTTCGAGCCGTGCCGTCTGGGTGCCGATATAGCCGCCTTGCGGCTCGGGCACGCCGTAATCCGCGTAGATGAAATGCGACTGCTCACGCCCGAGAAGCTGGCTATTCACGCCTTCCCAGGTGGCGACCTCCAGCGTGAAATCCACAGCACCAGAAGCCAGCGCCTCGTAGGCGCCCGTGCCCAGGGTCACGGTGTCGTAAATGGGCGCGCCGCCGTCATTCTCGATCATCGTCGAGATCAAGGCATCCTCCCAGGCGCTGCCGAACCCGGCATAGGTCTTGCCTTCCAGATCGGCGGGGCGGGTGATGTCGGCGTTGTTGCTGTCATAAACCAGCCGCCCGGCCTCGCGCTGCATCGTGACCCACAGCGCGGTGATGTCCGCGCCGCCGGCCTTCGCGCTCATGAACCCAAGCGCGGTCATATAGGCGAAATCCACTGCGCCGGCGGCAAGCAACGCGGTCGATGCGGTGTCCGAGTAGGGCAGGATATCGACCTGCAGTCCAGCATCTGCGAAATATCCCTTCTCGCGCGCGACAACCAGACCGATGTGGTTCGTGTTCAGCGTCCAGTCCAGCGCGATGGTGACGTCCTCGGCCTGGGCCATCGATGCCACGAGGCAGGGCAAAAGGCTCAGCGTCATGATTTTCATGGTGTTTCCTTCAAGAGCATGGATTTCAGGGTCGAACGGATATCGGCCAGCGTGGCCTCGCTGCGGTTTGCGCGCGGGGTGGAAATAGGAATGTCCGCGATGATGCGGCCGGGACCGCCGGCCATGACGAGAATACGGTCGGCCATATGCGTGGCCTCGTAGAGGTCGTGGGTCACCATCAGGACGGCCCGCGGGCGTTCGGCCAGCCGGTCGATCAGCCAGTCCTGCATCTGCAACCGCGTCACCGCATCCAGCGCCGAAAACGGTTCGTCCAGCAATAGAATGCGGGCGTCCTGAACAATGGTCCTCAAAAAGGCCGCCCTTTGACGCATCCCGCCGGACAGCTGGTCGGGAAAGCTGTCCTCATGGCCGTCCAGCCCGAAGGCCGGAAACAGACGCCGCACCCGGTCGCGCGCCGTGCGTTGCGCCATCCCCCTGATTTCCAACCCGAGGCGCGCGTTCTCGCAAATCGTGAGCCACGGGAAAAGCGTGTCCTGCTGCGGCTGATATGCGATCTCGTCATGCGGCAGCTCGACGGTATGGCCGTCCAAGTGCAGACGCCCGCTGACCTGCAGTTCGGGTGGCAGAACACCGGCGAGCCACTTGACGACCGAACTCTTACCGCAACCGGACGGGCCGACAAGGCACGTCAGATGGCCTTCGACCAGGTCGAGCGACAGATCTTCGACCAGCGTATCGCCCGCCGCCCGGATGGTGAGGCCCTGCAGATCAAGCATGCTCAACCCTCCGATACCGACGGCCCGTTGCCCGCTCGATCCCCTGGATGACGGCCAGAAGCGCAAGCGTGAGACAAGCAGACACCAACACCGCCGAAAGAACGAGGTCCGCCCGGAAGTTGTTCTTTGCCGACAGGATGTAGATGCCGAGCCCCTGCCGCGCACCGGCATATTCGGCAAAGATCGTGGCAACGATGGCATAGGTCGCTGAAATCCTGAGCCCCGAAAAGAAATGCCCACGTGCCGAGGGAAGCGTGGCCCGGCGAAAGACAGCCCACCGCGTCGCGCCCATCGAAACCAGTTGATCGCGAAACGGACGCGGCAGGCTCGCGTAACCGGCGATAAGGCTGACAACCATCGGAAAGAAAGTGACAAGGATCACCAGCAGCACCTTGGGCAGCAGGCCGAAGCCGAACCAAAGCACCATCAGCGGGGCAAGGGCGACGATCGGTACGGTCTGGCTGGCGACAAGAAGCGGCAGCAGCCCCCGGCGCAGCCAGCCTGAGAAGTGAAGCACGATGGAGACGGCGAACGCGAACAGCACCGACAGGCCAAAGCCCACGCCCGCGACCCCCAGTGTGGCCGCAGCGTGCCGCGCGATCGCGGACCGTTCGACCCACAGCCCATTCACGACATCGCTGGGCGCGGGCAACACAAGCGGCGAGGCATCCGTCAGCGCGACATAGCCTTCCCAGCCGCTAAGAAAGACGCAGATGACCACAAGGGCCGGTAGGATCTGACCAAAATATTTCATGACAAGCCTGTCACGGGCGCATGGCGCCTGCGAAGACGTCTCAGCCGAGGCTGGGGCTGTTGGCCGAGGCTGTCAGGTCGATGGTCACATGGCCTTCTGCCGGGCCGAACCGCAGAAAGGCCTGGCGCAAAGTCTCGAACACCGCGCCGGCATCACCGCGCAACCGCGTGCAGAAATTCTTGGACCGAAGGAACGTGCCACTGTTTTTCAGAAAGTCGATGCAGCCATAGATTTCGTCCATGTGGCCACCCCCGCCCATGACGTAGAGCGAGAACTGCACATCGATCCCGACACCCATCTCGGGCGAATCCTTCACGGCCTGTGCCGCCAGTGTCTGCCGCTCGGCCAAGGACTGATCCTGCGCGCGCGCAAGCGTGTCACAGCGGCAATTGGGGTCGTCCGGCTCACCGGGGCAACCGCGCGACAGGGTCACGTGCATGGTAACATGTTCGGGCTGCTTGGCTGCGGCGGAGAACAGGTCTCGGATCGCGTCGAACAGCGGTCCCGGTGCGCCGACCATGAGCGTCGACATGTCGTCGGTCTCGATCCTCAGGTCGGTTTCATAGGGGGACAGGGCGTCCAGCCCGGCGGTGATGACGTCCACGAAATCGGATGTCATCGGATAAAGTGACACTTGCGCGCCTATGAACATGGTAGCACCTCGCTCCGCTGGCATGATCCAGATCAGCTGTGAAGGGTTCACGCGTCTCGCGCATCTCAGCTCCTGTCGGAACACCCCCGGTTATGAGCGGGCACCATCTTCCAACCGTCATTTCATGTCAACCGATCGTCTGGACGATGGTTTGATGCGCTTGGACGGCCATCACCTGCCATTACCGACCTTCGTGCCGAATTCAGCAAACGACCGCTTTCCGCCCTTCCTCGACGTCGGTGCCGGCCGCAGCGAACGGACATCTGCTTTCATCAGGCGGGCAACTGTTCGTAGCGCGTTGCCCTTGCTCTCAAATCATCCTGCAAAACGAAGCCGCCATTCGGGGGCGGTTGCTTTGGGGGCGGACCAGCACGATCCGTGGTCATGCGGCGCGCGGAGAGGGCATTCTGCGCAACCGCCTCGACATCGGCCGTGCCCGCCTCTGTGCCACGACCCGAAGCTATCACCCGGAAAACGGGACCAAGCGCAGCATCCTCACGCTGCAGGACGAGGTGGAGGTGCAGTTTCCTCCGCAGCGCATCGGGCCGCGGGCTCTCTTGACCGAGTTCATGTCGTCCATCGAGCAGGGCGCGCCATATCGCCTCTTCAAGGCGCGGACCGAAGAGCGCGATGGAGAGATCACCGAGATCGAGGACCGCCTTGCGAGGGCCAAGGCTCGTCTGGTCGCGCGGGAGGCCGTCCAGGTAAATGTCGCCCAGGTCTACGCCGACACCGTTCACCAGCTGGAGACGCTCCTTGGTGATCCAGATCTCGTCGAACAGGCCCGCGGCTTTCTCGGGATGCTGGTCCACCGGAACGTGCTGACGCCGGACCCGGCGGCGATACATGGCGTCGCAGCCGTGATCGAGACGGACCTGGGCAGCCTCGCCCCCGGGAGCGCGCGCGATGATGACCGTGATGCGATCGCCCAACGGCTCACCCCAACCCTTGCTGACTTGGTCCGCAGACCGCTTTCTTGCTGAGCGCGGCGCCTTCAGAAACCGAGGCGCGGCGCTGCGTTTCGAAAGTGCAGATAACGGCCGGGCACGGCGGCGCTGCCCCCTCTTGGCCTTCGGCCAATTCACCCCCGGGATATTTGCAGCCAGAAGAAGATATGGCGCAGCGCCCCTGGCTTCTCTTCGTCAAAAATACTCCCGCCGGAGGCAGGCCGGCCCCTGGGGCCCGCGCCGGTCACCGGCAGGGGCGCGATCAGGCGACCATGCGCTCGGCCTTCTTGAGATCCACAGATACCAGCTGCGAGACACCCTGCTCCTGCATGGTGACGCCGTACAGCCGGTCCATGCGCGCCATGGTCACCGCGTGGTGGGTGATGATCAAGAACCGCGTGTCGGTGCGGCGGCACATCTCGTCGAGCAGGTCGCAGAACCGGGTCACGTTGGCGTCGTCGAGCGGTGCGTCGACCTCGTCGAGCACGCAGATCGGCGCGGGATTGGCGAGGAACACCGCGAAGATCAGCGCCAGCGCGGTGAGCGTCTGCTCGCCGCCCGAGAGCAGCGACAGGGTCGAGAGCTTCTTGCCCGGGGGCTGGCACATGATCTCGAGCCCGGCCTCGAGCGGGTCGTCGCTCTCGACCATCACGAGATTGGCCTCGCCGCCATTGAACAGGTGGGTGAAGAGCATCGAGAAGTTGCTGTTCACCTGCTCGAAGGCGGTCAGCAGGCGCTCGCGCCCCTCGCGGTTCAGCGCCGCGATGCCCGAGCGCAGCGTCTTGATCGCCTCCTCGAGGTCCTGCTTCTCGGAGACCAGCTGGTCGTGCTCCTCGCGCACCTCCCGCGCGTCTTCCTCGGCGCGCAGGTTCACCGCGCCCAGCGAATCGCGCTGGCGCTTGAGACGGTTGACCTCGGCCTCGATCTGGTCCGAGGGCGGCATCTCGTCCGGGTCGGCCTCGAGCCGATGGAGCAGGTCCGACGGCGTGGTGTCCTGCTCGTCCTTGATGCGCTCGGCAGCCTGAGCCACCGTCTCGCGCGCCGCCTCGAGCCGGGCCTCGGCGCGGGCGCGGGTCTCGCGCGCTTCGGAGGCGCTGCGCTCGGCGTCGCGTTCGGTGCCGATGGCCTCGCGCAGCTGCGCCTCGGCCCGGGCCAGCGCGTCGCCCGCCACCGCCTTGCGCTCCTCGGCCTCGGCGATCGACTGGCTCATCTCGTCACGCCGCGCGGCAAGCTCCGCCGGAGCCACCGAGGCCTGCGCCAGCTCCGCTTCCGCCGCCGCCTTGCGCGCGCCCAGTTCGCCGGAGCGGGTGCGCGCGGTCTCGAGCCGGTGGCGCCAGCCCGAGAGGTCCTTGCCGACCTGCTGGCTGCGCGCCTTGCGCGCGTCGCCCTCGCGGCGCAGCTCGTCATGGGCCGAGCGCCGCGTCATCATGGTCATGCGTGCCGCCTCGACCGTCATCTTGATGTCCTCGGCCTCGGCGCGGGCGGTCTCGAGATCGTCAAGCTCCTCGAGCCCGCGCTCGGCCTCGAGCAGCTGCTTGCGCGCGCCGGTGGCCTCGTCCTCGTGGCGGGTCACCGCCATCGCGAGGCTCTCGAGCTTGCCCTCCGCGAGGTTGCGGTCGGCCTCGGCGCGGTTCATCGCGCGGGTGCTCTCGTTGAGCTGCTGGTCGGCCTCGCGCCGCGCCTCGCGCGCCGCCTTGTCGGCGCGGGTCAGCTCGGCCAGCCGCATCACCAGCGCCTCGTGGGCGGTGCGCATGCCCTCGACGCGGGCCTCGGCCTCGGCCATCTCCTGCTTGAGCTCTTCCAGACGGTTGAGCTGTTCGAGCCGCAGCGCCGCCGCCGAGGGGGCATCCTCGGCCCAGGCGCGGTAGCCGTCCCAGCGCCAGAGATCGCCCTCGGGGCTGACGAGGCGCTGGCCGGGTTTCAGAAGCGGTTGCAGGCGCGGCCCGTCATCGGCCTCGACAAGGCCGATCTGGCCCATGCGGCGCTCGAGCACCTCGGGCACCGAGACGTGGTTGGTCAGCGCGGTGACCCCCGGCGGCAGCGGCTGGTCGCCATCATAGGGCGGCAGCACGGTCCAGCCGGAAGGGCCGTCGGCCTCGACCTCGGGCGCGCGCAGATCGTCCGCCAGCGCCGCGCCGAGCGCCTTCTCGAAGCCCTGCTGCACCTGCAGGCGGTCGAGGATCTGGCCGCCTTCGGCGGTGTCACGCTCGAGCAGGCGGGCCAGCGCGGTGACCTCGGCACGCAGGGCGTTGAACTCGCCCTCCGCCTCCGAGCGCTCGGCCCGCGCCTCGGCCTCGCGCGACTGCGCGTCAGAGCGCGCCTCGTCGGCATCGGCCAGCAGCGTCTCGCAGCGCTCGGCCATCTCCTGCGCCTCCTCGGCACGGGCGCGGGCCTCGCCGACGCGATCGGTCGACTCTTCCAGCGTTTCCTTTGCAGCGGCCACCGCCTCGCGGGCGCGACCGGCCTCGCCCTCGTGGCGTTCGAGCATCCGGCGGGCGTCGGACAGGAAGCGCTGCGCCGACTGGTGGCGGGCGGCGAGCCGGGCAACATCCTCGGTGTATTGTGTCAGGTCCGCCTCGCGCTCCTGCAGCATGGCGGAGGCCTCGCTGGCCGCTTCCGCGGCCTCGGCGACCCGCGCGTCGTGGCCGGCGCCGGCGGTCTCGAGGTCCTGCGCTTCGCGTTCGAGCCGCTCGATGGTCTCGCCGGCGTCGCGGTTGAGCCCGGCCTCGCGCTCCATGTCGCGCGCCATCTGCTCGATGCGGCGGGTCAGCGCGGCGATGGTCTCGGCGGCCTGCTTTTCCTGATCCGCCAAGGCGTCGCGCTGCACGCCGAGGCGCTGCAGGATCGCCACCGCGATGGCCTCTTCCT
>Ga0114904_1000488_pt1 | contig 21790 bp, 16 predicted proteins | sample MalvirDeepMed_s6_FD_83498 | JGI IMG/M metagenome (GOLD analysis project Ga0114904, IMG submission 83498) | Marine viral communities from the Global Malaspina Expedition - Malaspina viral metaG DeepMed_s6 | ecosystem: Environmental > Aquatic > Marine > Oceanic | place: Mediterranean Sea... | reverse complement strand
GGCTGGATGAAGAAGATCGGGCGTTCGGCAAGGCCGGTTCGGTGGTTGGCATTGCTGACCCGGAAGCGTTGGGTAAGGCGGTGGCGACGTTGCTCAGTGATTCGCAGGCCTGGCACGACGCGCAGCAAGCCGGTATCCGCCGGGTGGAAACCCTGTACACCCAGCAGCAGATGTTCGGTTCCTACCGTGAGCTTTATCAGGGCCTGCTGGAAGGGGATATCTGATGGCAGGTATCGGTTTTGAGCTGCGAAAACTGCTGCGCAAGGATACCTTGCTGGGCCTGATCCGTGCCTATGCCTATGCTGGCGTAATCAGCTCCGGGCCCTGGGTGCTGTCGATTATCGGCATCCTGATCATTGGTATTTTCAGCCTGGGGGCGGTGGTGCCGGATATTGCCGTGTCCCAGTTCCAGGTCACGGTGACCTATCTGATTGCCATCAGCCTGGTACTGACCGGCACTGTGCAATTGGCGTTCACCCGCTTTTGTGCGGATCGTGCCTTTGAGCAGCGCGAGGATCTGATTCTGCCCAACTATGGTGGTGTCACCCTGTTGGTCACGGTGATTTCCGGCGTGCTGTCGCTGTTGGTGGCTCTGTTCCTGTTCCCGGAACAGAGCATTCTGTTCCGGGTACTGATGGCGGCCAGCTTCGTGGTGTTGTGCAATATCTGGATCGCTACCGTGTTTCTGTCCGGCATGAAGCAATACAAGGCCATCTTGCTGCTTTATGCCCTGGGTTACGGGATTACCGTGGTGGGAGCCTTGTTGCTGCGCTTTCTCGACCTGGAGGGGCTGCTGCTAGGGTTTCTGCTGGGGCAGGTGACATTGCTGGCCGGCATGCTGGTATTGATCGTTCGCGGTTATCCGGCGCGCAGCATGGTGTCCTTCGAGATGTTCGGTCCTCGTTATCTGTACCCCAGCCTGATGCTTGTCGGGCTGTTCTATAACGCCGGAGTATGGGCGGACAAGGCCATGTTCTGGTTCTACAGCGGCACCGGCAGCGATGTGATCGGTCCGTTGCGTGCCTCGCTGATCTATGACATCCCGGTGTTCCTGTCCTACCTGTCGCTGATTCCCGGCATGGCCGTGTTTCTGGTGCGCATGGAAACCGATTTCGTTGAGTATTACAGCAATTTCTACGATGCGGTGCGCGAAGGGGGCTCGCTGTCCTATATCGAGGACATGCGCAACCAGATGGTGTTCGTGATCCGTCAGGGGATCTTCCAGATCCTCAAGATCCAGGCCATCTCGGCGCTGGTGATCATGGTGGCCGGCGCCCAAATTTTCGCGGCCCTGGGGATCACCGATCTCTACCTGCCGTTGCTGAAAGTACAGCTGGTAGCCACGGCGCTACAGGTGGTGTTCCTGGCCATCATCAACGTGTTCTGCTATCTGGACCAGCGCCGCATGCTGGTACTGCTCACCGGCCTGTTTTTCGTGCTCAACGTGATCTTTACCGGCATCAGCCTGTACCTGGGCCCGCAGTTCTTCGGCTTCGGTTTCCTGCTGTCGCTGGCAGTGTGCGTGATGTTGGGGTTGTGGCTGGTGAACCGGAAGATGGGGGAGCTGGAGTACAGCACATTTATGCTGCATTGATTGATATAGCCGCTAACCTTTCTGGAATCCCCGTAGGAGGGTAGCGGAGTAACGCACGTTGTGCAGTGCGGCCCGAAGGGGGAGCGTAGCGAATAATGCCTCTCGAGGCGCGAACCGAGTGCAAGCGAGGCGACGCGACAGAGGTCTAGAGCCGTCGGTCATTCTTTCTGCAACCTGTCGAGCCTTGATATTCCTGATTGCCCTGCGGGCAATGTCCTCGCTAGGGCGAGGATCGCGCCTCAAGCGGCGCTCCTACAGCGGCTACGTAGCACCCTGTGAGTTCCCCCCCAAAAAAAACGGCGCCATAAGGCGCCGTAATAGTTTGGCTCGGGAGAGCTATCACGGAGTAGAAACTCCGGAGTCGATGGATGGGACCTCATCGACGCCTGGCATTATGTGGACAGTTGTTCGCCGAAACATTCGCTTTGTAGACTTTCTGTTTAGCCCGCCAGGTCAATTTTTGCACGAAAGTGCATATAAGCCCGCCAGTCATGGCTTCCCCGGCATCAGTCCGCAGGCGCCCAGGTGCTCCTGCCACAGGGTCACATGGCGCTCCAGGGCAGTCTCCATGCGGCTTTCCACGCCATTCTGGCCGAAGTAATGGCGGTGCCAGCGGGTGAAGGCGGCGGGGGGCGAATCCAGCAGACCGTTCATCTGTTCGAGGCTGTCAGCCAGTGACTGGCGCTGGCGGCGGCTTTCCGCCAGGGCCTGCTGCACCCTGGGGCCCCACACCTTGTCCAGCACATTGCGCAGCCGCCGGGCCCGGGTGCTGGCCTGGTTGCGGGGGCAAAGGCGTTGCGGATCAATGCCCTCCAGTAGTTGGTTACCACGCTCCAGCTCACGCAATGAAAGCGCCATGCGCCGAAGCAGGTAGCCGCCGGATTGATTATGGGCCAGGGTTTCCAGCAGCGGCTCCAGCTTCAGCGGTGTCACCGCGCCGCTCTGTTTGTGGGCGACCAGGGTGTGACTCAGTTGCTGCAGGCTCTGCAAGGCAGCGCTGGTGTCGCCGACATTGGCGGACGGAGACTGACTGAAAAAGCGCCGTATTTCCTCGCTGCTGGCAAGCACATTCCAGTACAGGGCCGGCAACGCGGCTTTCTTTTCGGCCACCACCTTCGACATGATCTTTACCAGCTCCGGGTCCTCCAGTGCGTCTTCTTCCAGGCAGGCGCGCGCCTGTTGAATAAACGCCAGTTCATGATTGAGCCGTAAGGAATCCGCCTGCAGCTTGCCCAGAGCGCTGTTGCGCTGGCTGATCAGTTCCATCAGTCCACAGTGGCGCAGTTCCAGATAATCGAGCAGGTCCACGCGGTGTTCCGGCAGTGGCAGCCGTAACTCTCTGGCACCGGGATAGGTCAGCAGGGGAAGTGGGCCCCGTGCGGGAAGCTCCTGTCGGCTCAGTCGGGCAATCCGGCTAAGGTAATCCTCCCATCGCGCTTCATCCGGGTCCTGCGGGGCCAGCCACCAGATGACAAGCAGTGAAGCGATGGCCAGGGATGCCAGTACCCAGCCGGCTTTTTTCTGCATCACGACGGCACTCCGATTGGTGTGCTGTTTGAGTTTTGCCAAACCGTTGACACTGCGGTGGATCTGCCCACGCATTGCGGAACGGTTGTGCTATGTTTGGCCTGATCATTAATTTGCATTGGAAGCGCATTATGTCAACGAGGGGATTGCCGTTTTTCCGGTTAGTGATGCTGTTCTTGGCATTATCACTGGGCGCCTGTGATACCGGAGAGAAGGGGGCCACCGACTCACCACCCAAACAGGATAAAGCCGACACGCAAACCACTCAGCCCGCGCCGGCACAGCTGGATAGTCGCTGGCAGGCTCACCTGGCGTCTTCCCCCTCCGGGGTGATCAGTGCCCGGGCCCCGTTGGTGGTGCGTTTCAATCACCCGGTCATTGCGGCAGACAAGCTTGACCAGCCGGTCTCCGGTGTCGCCCGGCTGGTGCCGGAAATACCGGCGGACATTCGCTTTACTGCCGAAGACCGGCTGGAAATCCACCCCTCGGAACCACTGCCCGCCGGTGAAAACCTGACCCTGATGCTCTATGCCCAGAGTCTGAACGGTGTGGATGAAACGCTACCCCCGGCAGAATTCCCCCTGCAGGTCATGCGCCAGCAACTGAGCCTGACCGTGCAATCCCTGCTGCCAGCGGATGATGGCGAGCAGATGGTGCTCACCGGCAGCCTGGAAACCCGGGATCTGGCAGACGAAGAGAGGGTGGAAAAAAGCCTGCGCGCCAGCCAGGACAATCAAAGCCTCCCGGTAAGCTGGGAGCACGACAAGGCCGGCTTGCGCCATGGTTTTACCGTATCCGGTATCCGCCGGGGCGACCAGGCCAGTCAGGTGACCCTGGGCTGGAATGGCAGCTCGCTGGGCGTGGAAAATCAGGGTGAGCGCCATTACAACGTCCCTGCGGTAGCGGCCTTCGAAGTCACCAATGTGCGGGCAGTGAACTACCCGAAACCCCATGTGGAAGTGAATTTTTCCGAGGCCCTGCAAGGCTCCCAGAACCTCAACGGCCTGGTCACCCTGAATGGCAAGGCGCCACGCCTGGAGGTGGACGGCAGTCGCCTGCGGGTCTACCCCCAGGATGACAAGGAAGAGAATGTGGCGCTGGTGATCGACGCCGGCCTGCGCTCCGCCAGTCATGGCCGGCTGGCGGAAAAGCTGGAAAAAACCGTCACCCTGATGATGACCAAGCCCGGTGTGCGCTTTGTCGGCAAGGGCACCATCCTGCCGGATGGCAAGCAGCTCAGCGTCCCTTTTGAGGCCGTCGGTATTCGCTCAGTGAAGGTGCAGGCCTTCCGGGTGTTTGACGACAATATTGGCAATTATCTGCAGGGCAGTGAGCTGGATGAGGGTGACATGGATACCCGCACTGGCCGCTATTTGTGGCAGAAAACCCTTGAGCTTCCCGTCAACGGCGACGGTTGGCAGCGCTATCATCTGGACCTGACCGAGCTGATGGCCAAACATCCCAATGGTCTGGTCCATCTCACCCTGACCATTGATGGCGACGACATCACTTATACCTGCCCGGACAATGCCCTGACCCGTGAGACAACCCTGCCGGATAACTACGAAGGCCCGGGGCAGGAACAGGACCAACCGGACCGGTTGGCGGATTATTACCGTGATGCCGGCTACCTGAGCTGGTACGAACAGGACAACCCCTGCTCAGACAGTTACTACCGCTATAACGACCTGGCCTCCAGCACCCGTGCCTTCCTGGCGTCCAACCTGGGCCTGATCGCCAAGCGCGGCCAGGACGATACCCTGCACGTGGTGGCCACCACCCTGGACAACAATGAGCCCGCCGCCGAGGTGGTGGTGAAGGCCTATAATTACCAGCAGCAACAGGTAGGTATGGGGCTCACCGATGAGGAGGGCATGGCCAGCCTCAAGCTGGATGGCACGCCTTTCTATCTGCAGGCGGTAAAAGATCGCGACACCGGTTTCCTGAAAGTGGCCCGCAACCGGGCCTTGCCCACCAACCAGTTCAACACCAGCGGCCAGACCGTGCGCGATGGTCTGAAAGGGTTTTTCTACGGGGAACGGGATGTGTGGCGCCCGGGCGATGACATCCACCTGACCTTTATTCTCGAAGATAAAAACGACGTGCTGCCCGACGACCACCCGCTCACTCTGGACTGGTTCGATCCCCGTGGAAACAAGGTGAAAAGCTACAGCCTGGATCAGCCGGTGGGGGACTTTTATGCCTTTACCCTGAGCACCCGCGAAGACGCCCCCACCGGTAACTGGCGCGCCGTGGCCCGGCTGGGGCAGCGCTATTTCGATACCCCGGTGCGGGTAGAAGCGATCAAGCCCAACCGGCTGAAGATTGAGCTGGAACTACCCGAGCAGCTTCCTGCCAATGAAGCGGCGCAGGTGGGCCTGTTTGCCCAGTGGCTCAATGGCGCCACCGCCGCCAACCTGAAAGCGGATGTGAAAGTGCGGGTGGCGGCGACCACGACCCGCTTTGATGGCCTCAATGCCTATCATTTCGATGACAGCACCCGCGCCCTCAGTAGCGAGCCCTTTACCGCCTTCGAAGCCAATGTAGACGGGCAGGGCAAGGCCCGCTTCCCGCTCACCATCCCGGTGGAACAGACCCCGGGTATGCTGCGCGCTACCCTGACCACCCGGGTGTTCGAAAACAGCGGTGATTACAGCACCCAGGTTCGCAGTGTGCCGGTCTATCCTTTCAAACACTGGGTCGGCATGCAGGTGCCGCAGGGCAATGGTTGGGGCGGTGCGTTGTCCCGTGATGGCAAGCACCCGATCGACCTGATCAGCGTGAACAGCCAGGGCAAGCCGGTGAACGGCCGGCCGCTGGATATCACTATCTACCAAATTGACTGGCGCTGGTGGTGGGACCGCTCCGGCGACGACCTGAGCAATTTCATCAGCGACCCCAATACCAAGGTGGTTACCCAGGTACAGCTGACCACGGATGCACAAGGCCGGGGCCAATGGGCGCTGGATGGCAACAACTATGACTGGGGTCGCCACCTGATTCGCGTCTGCGATCGACAAAGTGATCACTGCACCTCACAGACCGTGTATCTGGGCTGGAGCAGCGACCAGGCCAGTGGCAGTCAGGATGCGGCTACCCGTTTGTCCCTCTCTGCGGACAAGGAAGGTTACCAGGTGGGCGACACAGCCAGGGTAGAACTGCCTGCGGTCAGCGAAGGCCGCCTGTTGGTGAGCCTGGAAAACGGTTCCCGGGTGCTGGATCACTACTGGCTGCCGGCCAGTGGCCAGGCTCAGACTTTGGAGATTCCGGTGACTGCCGAGATGGCGCCCAACGTGTATGTGCATGTGGCTTTGCTGCAACCGCACCAGCGCGACAACGACCGGCCCATCCGTCTGTACGGTATCGTGCCGTTACTGGTGGAAGACCCGGCCACCCGATTGCAGCCGCAGATAAGCGCGCCGCAAAAAGTGAAACCAGAAGAAAGCTTCACCGTGGAGGTCAGCGAAAAGCAGGGCAAGCCCATGACCTATACCCTGGCGCTGGTGGACGAGGGCCTGCTTGGCCTCACCAACTACCGCACCCCGGACCCCCACGGCGCCTTCTATCGTCGCGAAGCTCTGGGTGTGCTCACCTGGGATCTGTTCGACATGGTGGTCGGTGCCTACGGCGCCGAGCTGGACCGGCTGTTGGCCCTGGGCGGCTCCGATGGCGCCGATGATGGCCGCGAAAAACAGCGGCGGCGTTTCCCGCCGGTGGTGAAATTCCTTGGCCCCTTCACCCTGGATGCGGGTGATAGCGGCACTCACGAGATCAGCCTGCCGCCCTATATGGGGCAGGTCAGGGCCATGGTGGTGGCCGGTGACAATGGCGCCTACGGCAAGGCGGATCAGGACATCACCGTGACCCAGCCACTGGCAGTGCTCAGTACCTTGCCGAGGGTCATGGGCCCTGGAGAAACCGTGGATTTGCCGGTAACGGTGTTCGTCACCGACGACGCGGTGAAGCAGGTCACGCTGTCCGTGCAGGCAGATGATGACCTGTTCAGCGTGGAAACCGGTGAGGCGGCGATGACCTTTACCGGACCGTCGGACCAGATCGCCATGCTGCGCCTGCGCGCCAACGACCGGGTAGGCACCGGCTCGGTCACGGTGACGGCCACAGGGGGCAAGCATCGCGCCAGCGAAACCGTGCACCTGCCGGTACGGGCAGCCAATCCGCCCACCACCCGCGATACCTTCAAGGTGCTGGAGAAAGGGGAAACCTGGGCGCTGGATTATCAGCCCCATGGCATGACCGGTACCAACAGCGCGACATTGGCAGTGAGTGCCTTGCCGGCCATGGGGCTGGAGCGACGGTTGAATTATCTGCTGCGCTATCCCCACGGCTGTGTTGAGCAAACCACGTCGTCGGTGCTGCCGCAGTTGTACTTGAAACAGCTGGTGCAACTGGATGCGCAGCAGCAACAGGAGATCCAAACGAACATTACCGCCGGCATTGAACGGCTCAAGCGCTTCCAGCTGGCCAACGGCGGCTTTGGCTATTGGCCCGGCCAGGCCCAGGCCAATGACTGGGGGTCTACCTATGCCGGGCACTTCCTGCTGGAAGCCAGAAGGCTGGGGTATGCGGTGCCCGCCGGCATGATGGATGACTGGGTCGACTACCAAACCCGTCGTAGTCAGACCCTGGGGAATCGTCCCTGGGAATGGAGCGCCGAGGCCTATCGCCAGTACACCCTGGCTCTGGCTGGTAAGCCCCAGGTGGGTGCCATGAACCGCCTGCGTGAGCGCCTGCAGATGGCGAAGCAGGATTATCCCCGCAGCGCCAGTTACCACAGCGGTCGCTGGTTGCTGGCGGCGGCCTATCAGCAGATGGGGCTCAGCGATGTGGCCGCTGAACTCACCACATTGAATGTGGATGATCTGGACTATGACGGTGCCAGTTACACCTACGGCTCCTCCCTGCGTGATCAGGCCATTCGCCTGACGGTGGCTCAGGCTCTGAATCGGGAGCAGGAGGCCTGGTCGCTGGCCCAGGACATGGCCGATCAATTGTCCGGGCAGAGCTGGTACAGCACCCAGACCACCGCCTGGTCACTGATGGCCATGGCCCGTTATGCGGGCAGTCAGGGCGGCGATCATGGTTACCGCTTTGCCTGGCAGGAAGGCAAACAGGGCTGGCAGGATATTGCCGCCACCTCGCCGGTCACCCGCCAGCCGCTCAACGCCGGCGGCGGGGAAGGGGATGACAAACAGTCGCTCAGCGTGCGCAATGACAGCGATCGCAAGCTGTTCGTTACCCTCAGCCAGACCGGTACTCCGCTACCGGGCAACGAGGCGCCGGTGAGCGAAGGCTTGAGTCTGGCCGTACGGTTCCTGGTTAATGACAGGCCGATCAATCCGGTCAGCCTGACGCAGGGGCAGGATTTCACGGCGCAGGTGACGGTGACCAACACCGGCTCCCGCTTGCTCGAAGATGTGGCCCTGACCCAGATTCTGCCGTCCGGCTGGCAGCTGACCAGCAGCCGTCTGGATGGCAGTGCGAGCAATAACGAGAAGGTGACTTATCAGGATCTGCGCGACGACCGGGTGATGCATTACTTCGACCTGAAGCCCGGCAGCAACAATGCCCTGACCCTGAGCGTGGACCTGAACGCCTCTTTCGCCGGCCGTTTCTACCTGCCGGCCTGGACCGTGGAAGCCATGTACGACGGTCGCCGTCAGGCCCGCAGCAAAGGCCAGTGGGTGGAGGTGAAACGGGAATAAACAGGGCAACATGGCGAATGAAAAAGCCCCGGACATTCCGGGGCTTTTTTGTGGATGCCGTAGGGGGTTGTGTCAGGCGGCTTCGTTTTTCTGGTAACCGTCCGCATCGCCGATCAGGCTATCCATTTCTGCCAGAAATTCCCGGTTGTCGTGGTCCCAGGGGTGGAAGCCCGGCTTGAACCAGTCCAGCCAGGGAATCACCACCCGGCGCAGGCCGCCCGGTTTCAGCCACTGGAACTTGAACGAGAGCCACCAGCCTTTCAGATTGAACAACTGGCCCACCTTCCAGGTGTTGATCAGGTAGAAGGGATAGAACAGCGAGAAGAAAATGGTGGTGGCCAGGACCAGGCCCACACTGCGCAGGGCCCACGCCTTGATGCCGGTACCAAATACGGTCTGGTACACATCAAAGGCGACCGCCTTGTGCTCGGTTTCTTCCAGGGCGTGCCAGTGCCACAGACGCTGGTAGGACTCATCCGAATCGTCGATCAGGTCCGGCTCACGCAGCAGGATATCGGCGAGAATGGCGGTCAGGTGTTCCAGTGCCACGGTGGCGGAGAGTTGCAGAGCATTGGGAGTGTATTTGGAAATCACATCCAGCAGTTTGGAAACAATGGCTTCCTGGGTATCCACCGGCAGCCCGGCTTCCACCATCTTCTGGTTGTAGTCCTCATGCTCGCGCCCGTGCATGGCCTCCTGGCCAATAAAGGCTCGCACTGCTTCCTGCAGTTCCGGGTCGTCAATGCGGTCGCGATACTTGCGCACGCTATTGATGAAGAAACGCTCGCCTTCCGGGAAAAACAGCGAAAGCGTGTTGAAGAACTGGGTGACCGTGGGGCCCCAACTGTGCCAGTTGAGTACCTTCTCATCCGGAACATGAAACTTGAGATTCCGGCGAATAGGCATGATGTGCATTTTCATTGTTATACCACCTTTTCTCCAATGATCCTGTCATCCACTTAACGCCTGTTGGCCGAAAATTACAATTCCACTGTGACAGTAGGTAACGGAATTGGAACAATGGGTTTTAGCTAGCTGATAGGGGTCGGCAATGACGGGAAAATGGCGTCTATTGTTAAGCGCTGTAGTGTGTTTGGTAGCGATTGCCAGTGCCTTCCACTTTCTGGTGATGGAGCGACATGGGGTACCGGACAGTGGTATCCGGGTGGTGGAGCACGGCAATGACGAGGGCGGCCGCGACTGGGTGATTCGTCTTTACCAGAGTGGCAGTCGTCACCATTGGCAAGCCAGCGGAGATGGCTATGCCGTGGCAATTGACCGCCTGGGCAAGGACAGCTTTTCTCTCGATATCGCCTACGGCAGCAGTGGTGACGGGCGCCACAGAATTCGCCAGCAGGTGCGCTTGCACGAAGGCCCCACCCTGGTGGCGGCCTTCGGTGCAGGCCCGAGCGAGGCCGGTGACACCCGGGTTATTGTTGATCGGGTGAAGTAGGCGGTGCCGGCTCGGCGTTTGCGGCATCGTCCGGAGTGCGGTTGTGCAGCATCACGGCTACCAATACGGCGGTCATCGCCAGAATCCCTGCACCAATGGCGGAGTTGGTATGCAGTGCCAGGCTGAAGCCCTCCCGGGCGGCGGCCATCACCGGCGCGCCCAGTTCCGGGCCCAACTGCGCGGCGGCACCGATGGCCCCGCCCAGGGTATCCCCGGCAGCCAGTGACAGCTCCTCAGGCAATCCCGCAGGGAGCTGTTCCAGCATATGTTGCCGGTACACGGCAGCGCCAATACTGCCGATCACTGCGATACCCAGCGCCATACCCAGTTCTGTGGCGGTTTCCGAGGTGGCCGACGCCGCACCGGCTTTGCGTGCCGGTGCGGCGCTGACCACCATGTCGGTGCCCAGGATCATCATCGGCATCACACCCACGCCCATCACGGTCATTCCCACGATCAACAAGGGAATCTGGGCGGGACTGTGCACCAGCAACAGAATCAGCAAACCGGCGGTTGCCATCACCAGCCCGGCGCTGACCAGCTGCCAGTGGGGCAGATAACGGGTCAGTCGGGGGATCAGTAACGAAGCTGCGGTTTGTACCAGGGCAGGCGGCAGCATCACCAATCCGGCCTCCAGTGGCGACAGGTCGAGGACTCCCTGCAGGTACTGGAATACCATCAGCCAGGCGCCTGACAAGGCCAGGATGGTGAGCATCATGGCCGCCACCGAGGTGCTGAAGGTGCGGATGGCAAACAGCGACAGATCAAACATGGGCTCGGCCAGCCGCCGCTGACGACGGACAAAAAGCACGCCGATCGCGAGGCCCAGCGCAATGGACAGCAGCGGTATCAGTGATACCCCGTTACGTGCCATGTCTTTCAGACCGTAGATCACCGCCAGTACCATGGCCACCGACAGCAGAGCGCTGGTCCAGTCCTGGGCGCCGGCTTCCTCATCACGAAACTCCGGCAATAGCAGCGGTCCGCACACCAGCAGCAACAGCATCACCGGTACTCCCAGCAGGAACACCGAGCCCCACCAGAAGAACTCCAGCAGCGCACCCCCTACCAGCGGGCCAATGGCGCTACCGACGATGAAACCGGTCATCCACACGGTAATTGCCACGGTGCGTTCCTGCTCCAGCTGAAACATGTTTCGCAGCAGCGACAGAGTAGAAGGCATCAGGGTGGCCCCGGCAATGCCGAGTAGCGCGCGGGTGGCAATCAGCATTTCCGCACTGGTGGCAAAGGCCGCCATGGCTGACGCAACGCCAAAAGCGGTGGCGCCGGTCAGCAGCAGCCGACGACGACCAATGCGATCACCCAGTGTGCCCATGGTTACCAGAAAGCCGGCGATCATGAAGCCATAGATATCCAGGATCCACAGCAGCTCGGCGCTGGTGGGTTTCAGGTCGGCGCTGAGATGGGGGGCCGCCAGATGCAGCACGGTCATATCCAGTGCCAGTAATACGGTGGGTAGCATCAGCACCGTCAGTCCCAGCCACTCGCGACGGGTGGCGGCTTGGGGGGTGGGCATGGTGTCTTCCTCGCAACAGGGAATATTACGTAGTCGTTCCCGGCGCATGTTCTTCGACACGGCAGCGGGAATTAATGAACCCTAATATCTCAACTTCACTTGAGGTCAAGCTGGCCGCGCAAAAAATGCAGCCGACCAGTATCGTTGCTGACAATTGGCAAAGCCAGTGTCGATCGCATGACAGTGTGACGCTTGCCCGGGAAATAGCGCCGAGGTCGGACAGATTGCGTAGGGTGTACTGAGCCCTGCGCCCTGGATTGCGCTGGCGTTTGCGAAGGACCAAAGAAAAGGGCGCCGTGCGGCGCCCTCAAAGAAACTGCTCTCCCATTACTTTTTCTTCTTGTTTTGCCAATTCAGAGTCCCCGGTTTTTAAGCCGGTTGGCATGCTGGCGGAATACCGCCGCAGGATTGGTTTCGAAAGGGCTGACCAGGCCTGCGATCTGGTTAACTTCATCCAGATGGTTCATTCGATAGTCATCGCGGATCACCAGCCCCAGATGACTGGAGCAGCTGGACACCAAGCCATCGTTCTTTTCGCCCAGGTAGAGCAGGGCGAGCAGGCCCATGCCGGCATCGCTGATATCCAGCGCATTGGTCAGTGGCTTGGCGCCGGACCAGGAGTAGTAGCGCACGCCGTTATCTGCCACTTCTGGCGCGTGGCCACAGGCGTCTTCCGGCAACCCTTCCGGGTGATGGCTGTTGAATTCGGTGCTGCCCGGAGTGGACAGGGAATAAAGGGCTGCCAGCGAATCCTGCTCGTAGCCGCCACCGGAAATCAGGTCCAGGAATCCGGTTGCCGCATTGACGATGCTGCCGAGGACATCCCCGGCCAGTGGCAGGGCTTCCTGTACCCCGAGTAATACATCAGCCATGCGGGCGCCGGTGTGGGGGCCGGCCACGGCGGTGGCTGACGCCACATAGTCCGGGTACACCGACGCTACATAGCGAACGGTCGGGCCGCCATGGCTGTGGCCGATCAGGTTCACTTTTTCCGCACCGGTGGCTGCAATAATGGCTTCCACCTGACGGGCCAGCTGCTCGCCGCGCACCTCCGTGCTGTTGGCGGCGGCCACTTGGGTGACATATACCTCGGCACCGCTACGGCGCAGTTCCTCGGGAATCCGGTACCAGTAGTTGTAGCCGGCAATGTCGTCAAAGCCGAACAGGCCGTGGCTCAGCACGATGGGATAACGGGTTTCGGTGTAGGTGTCCTTGAACAGCCAGTCAAACCAGCCCGCATGGGCGGGAAGGCTGATAGCTGACAACAGCATACAAAGAGTTAGACTGAGCGCGCGTAGGGGCGCTCTGCGGGATAGAGTCATTGGCATCACCTTGTTGTTTATTGTTATCGGCGCTACTGCCGGGTCTTCGCCGAGCGCTCCCTGGTCGGGAGTGGGTTCACCTTAAAGGAACCGCGGCGATTAATTAACAGTGATGTTAATATTTATTTGTTATAAGCGGGCAAGAGCACGCTGTTAACTGTGCACGGCATTACGAAAAAAGTACTGTTTCTAATACATTATGGGCTTGTGGGGCTGATGTCTGGTCAGTGCGACAAGTTGTAGTAAGGTAACACCGGTGTTAAGGGTGATAAGTATGCAGCCTGGTTCAGGGCAAAAGAAACGGCGGGGAAGGCCTGCCGGAAAAACCGGGGACACCCGTGAACGCATTATTGATGCGGCCCGGGAGGTATACGGGGAGTATGGCACCTATGGCACTACAGTGGCGCTGATTCTCAAGCAGGCACAGGTGTCGCGGCCCACCTTCTATAAATATTTTTCCTCCGCCGTGGATGTGATCGACGAGATTGTTCGCCACTGCAATGAGGACGTGGAGCGGTTGTTCGTAAAAGTCTTCGAACAGCCACAGAAAGAATTCTATGACTATCTGCCCATGGCACTGAGCGGTTATCTGAACTGGGGCCGCTCGCAGGGGTTGCTCATGGAGGCACGATTTCGTGAATTGCATGATCGCTCATCACCGGTTTCGCGGTATCGCGATGAACATAACCAGCGCATCGTTGCCATTCTGCACGCCAGTATGGTCAAACACGGTCGGATACCTCCGGATGATCTGGCGCTGACATCTCTGGTACAGGGCATCGAGCATCTCGGTTACCAGTTTTGCATGCAGGCCGAACACACCGAGATGCCCCGTTATATTGAGGTCATGGGGCGTTTGTGTATCGCCATGCTGGGTAACCGGCACGATTGGCAAGAGATGATGGCGTCACCCTTCTTCAGTCGTCTGCTGGGTCTGGAGGACAGTTAAGAATTCAAAGAACAACAAAAAGGGGATAACCATGGAAAAACGCTACCTTGTGGGTGTGGTGCTGCTTGTATTGATGGCGGCATTACTGATCTGGGGGTTGCCGGGAGCATCTGAGCAGGACAGCCCGGCAGATACGGCAACGGACACCGCCGGCGCAAGGGTGTCTGAGCCTGCACGTCCAGGATTGGCTGACACCGCTGGCTACGATCATTATCGCCAGCGGGCCAGCGAATTGGGTCCGATGCCGACCTCCTTGAGCGGCACCAGTGTGGACGGAGACCTGCAGGTCTCTGCCAATGGTGATCTGCTGATCAATCCGGCTATTCGCCAGGTATTTGATTATTTTCTGACGGCGTTGGGTGAAGAATCCCTGGAGGATATTCAGGCCCGTCTGGCGGGGTATCTGTCAGACCAATTGCCTCCGCAGGCTGCGCGACAGGCCTGGGCGCTTTACGAGCAATACATGGCCCTGCGCAACGCCATGGAGCAATTGCCGGAACACGATGGCAGCGTCACGGCCATGCGTGCGGCCATTAGCCAGCGCCATGATATGCAGCAGGCCTATCTGGGGCCGGAAGTGGCTGATGCCTTCTACGGGCTGGACATGACCTACGACCGTTACATGATCGAACGACAGGCATTGCTTGAGGATGCCGATCTGTCGCCTGCCGAGCGCGAGCAACAGCTGGCCAACCTTGAGCAGAATTTGCCCCAGGGCATGCAGCAGATGCTTCATGACACCCGCGCGCCAGTAAAACTGGAACAACGTACCCAGGCACTGCGAGAGCAGGGTGCCAGTGAGGCGGAGATCAGGGCATTACGGGAACAGACTTTCGGGGCCCAGGCCGCGGAGCGCTTCGAGGCGTTGGAGCAGCAACGGCAAGAATGGGATCAGCGCTACGGGGCGTATCGTCAGCAACGCGAGCAGCTGATCAACAGTGGCCTGTCACACACGGATCAACAGGTGGCTCTGGCCCGGCTGCAGCAACAGCTGTTTGAAGAGAACGAGTGGGCCCGGGTGCAGGCCCTGGACCGGATGCATGCCCAGACACCCTGACCGGTTACCCGCAGGGACTTGCTTGCAAGCGAACCTCTGAAAAACGTCATTTCTCATTTGGGAAGCGATGCAAGTATCGCTTCCCACAGAGCGTCAGGACGGTTGGGAATTTTTATAGGCCCCTAGAAGTGGTAACGCAAACCTGCGCCGACCATGTCTACGCCCGCATCGTTATCGAAATGCACGAACTCACCATAAACGTACAGCTTGTCGAGCAGGTCCACGGTGGCACCGACCCCGCCGAAGGCATCCGTGGATGAGTCGTCATCGTCTCCGGCGGCATTGCGGATATCGAAGTCCGTATCCGCTACCCCGGCCTTGCCGTACAGGCCCACCGGACCCAGTTCGAAACTCAGCAGCCCCGCCAGGGTGACGGCGCCACCTTCGATTTTGGTGCCGTTGTCCGCTTCCTGTTCACCGAAATCATAGTAGCCCACTTCCGCGCCGATCAGTTCGATGGGACGCCAGCCAAGAAACAGGGCGCCGGTGGTGTCCTCGTCGTCAAAATCCACGTTGTCGATCTTTTCATCCACGGAGGCGTTGTAAAGACCGCCACCGATATATATCCCGCCGGCACTGGCGAGCGGCACCAGTGACAACAAGGTCAGGCCGGTGAGTGCTTGTCCAAAGCGTTTCATAAACATCACTCCCTAATGAATCAGAATGCCAGTATCACCCAGATTTTGTGTGGTGGATAGCGGCCCTTGTTGCCGGCTTCACGCTTGAGCGGGGTACACTACGTTGATGAAAATACCTGACTCTGCAGCCCTGTCATCGATACAGGGACTGATCTTCGATCTGGACGGCACCCTGGTGGATTCGCGTCTCGACTTTACCGCCATCCGCCGCGAGCTGACCTGCCCGGATGGGTTGGGTGTGCTGGAATATATTGCGTCACTGCCTGAACAGGCGCGCCAGGCTGCGGAGCAGATTGTTCTGGAGCATGAACGTCGGGGCGCCGAACGGGCGGAATGGATGCCTGGTGCCCGCGACTGCCTGCAGTATTGCGAACGCCGTAACCTGCCCACCGCAATTCTTACCCGCAATGCCCGGGAAGTGGCGGACCTGACCCTGTCCCGTCTGGGTATCCGGGTGGACATGTTGCTGGCGCGAGAGGACTGCCCGCCAAAGCCGGCGCCGGATGGTCTGCTGCATATCGCCAACGCCTGGGGCCTGCCTCCTGGCAACCTGGTCTATGTGGGAGACTTTATCTATGACCTGCAGGCCGCCCGTCGGGCCGAGATGATCAGCTGTTTCTACGATCCCCAAAAAACCGGCAAGTATCAGGCAGAAACGGACTGGCACCTTACCGGTTTCGATCAGCTTACTGAGGTGCTTGCGACGACTTGAGGTATCGTCGCGCTGCCTGATTCACCTTCGGTGCCAGCAGCAGGGCAGAGGTCATGGTCGGGATCGCCATCAGCGCGTACATGGAGTCAATCAGGCTGACCACCAGTTTCAGTGATGCCACCGCACCCAGTACCACCAGTACCAGATACCACCAGATGTAATGGTGCTGGTATTTTGCGCCGATCAGAAAGCCCAGGCATTTGCTGCCGTAGTACCAGAAAGTAAAGACAGTACTCAGGCTCAGCAGAGAGACCAGCACCGCCAGAATGATCCCGCCACCGTGGGGAAAGAGGTCGCTGAAGGCGTTGGCGGTGAGGGTAACACCGTTACTTTCACCGCTTTGCCAGACGCCGCTGATCAGAATCACCAGGGCAGTGCAGGTGCACACGATTAGCGTATCGATTACCGGCCCAAGCATGGCAACCATGCCTTCACGGATAGGCTCTTTGGTCTGTGCGGCGCCATGGGCCATGGCTTCGGTACCGATGCCGGCTTCGTTGGAAAACGCCGCCCGGCGGATGCCGGTAATGATCACGCTCCCAACCACGCCGCCGGCCACGGCATTGCCGCTGAAGGCGTCCTCGAAAATCATTGCAAAAGCGGCGGGGATTTCGCTTGCATGGCTGATCAGCACCACAGCGGTAAGCAGCAGATAGCCCGCCACCATGGTCGGTACCAGCATGCCGGTAACCCGGCCCAGCCGGGGCAGTTTGCCCAGCGCCACCACCATCACTACCAGCGCCAGTCCCAGGCCAACCATCAGGTCAAACGTGAAGTGGGCATCATCGCTGGCCAGGCCGGCGGGAATCGCCAGGGTGTCGCGCAGCACCTGTACCAGTTGGTTGATCTGGAAGATCGGCATGGTGCCCAACAGGCCGGCCACGGCAAAGAAATAGGCCAGCGGCAGCCACTTTTTCCCCAGCCCTTCGCGCACCACATACATGGGCCCGCCTTGCCACTGGCCTTCACTGTCCTGACCGCGGAACATCACTGCCAGGGTGCAGGTATAGAACTTGGTGGCAATGCCGACAAGGGCGCTGATCCACATCCAGAAAATCGCGCCGGGTCCGCCCATGGCGATGGCAATGGCCACCCCGGACACATTGCCCATGCCCAGAGTGCCGGACAGGGCGGTGCTCAGGGCCTGGAAATGGGAAAGCTGCCCGGGATCATCCTGGTCCGGTTTACGCCACAGCAGGCGCACGCTTTGCGGCAGGTAGCGGTAGGGCAGCAGGCGGGAATAAAACAGGAAGAACAGACCGCCGCCTACCAGCAGGACTACCAGCGGTGGCCCCCAGAGAAAACCGACAACCTGACCCATGGCCGTTTCGAGTTGTTTAATCGTATCCATGGGGCCTAACCCTAGCATGCCGGTACTGTGAGGTCAGGGAGAGGTTGTTCCAGTGTGGACACTGGTTATTACCGCAGGCAGTACGTAAGCTCGGGCTGAACCGGCAACAGAATAACAACCATGCGATTCCTGTTGATTGCCATGGCCGTTGTGGCCGCTGTAATGGCATACCTTCTCCCTGCTGACCCCAAAATTGGAGCCGGGTTGGCCCTGTTTGTGCTGATCGGCCTGCTATGGCTCAGTGAAGCCATTCCGCTCACGTTTACCGCGCTGCTGGTGCCGGTGCTTGGCGTGGGTCTGGGATTGGCGGACCTGGATCGCGCGCTGGCCGGCTTTGCCCATCCCGTCGTGGCACTGTTTCTGGGAGGCTTTGCCCTGGCGGCGGCGCTGGGCGAGCACGGTATTGATCGTTGGCTGGCGCAACGATTGCTCACCCTTGCCGGGGGCAGGGCGTTGCCAGCGGCGTTCTTGCTGGCGGTGACCACAGCACTGCTGTCCATGTGGATCAGCAATACGGCTACCACTGCCATGCTGTTACCCATCGCCTTGGGTTTGTCTGCCCCCCTGGCCGACAGTCACCCCCGTTATCGGATATTTCTGCTGCTGGCCCTGGCCTGGTCCGCCAATATCGGTGGCATGGCCACCCTGGTGGGCAGCCCCCCCAATGCCATTGCGGCAGCGGCGCTGGGCTGGTCATTCAACGACTGGCTGGCTGTGGGTATCCCTGCGTTTCTGTTGCTGTTTCCGCTGGCCCTGCTGGTACTGTTTTACACCACCCGCCCGGAAGCCAATCTGCCAAGAGTGGATGTGAAAACCATCCTGCCTTTCCCGACCACCCCCGGCGCGATAATGACGCTGGCGATTTTTCTGCTGACGGTGGGGTTATGGATCCTCGGTGCACCGCTGGGGGACAGGTTGGGCATCGAGACATCCTTTGATAGCTGGGTGGCCTGCATGGCCATTGTCCTGCTGGGGATTAGCCGTTGCGTGAGCTGGCAGCATATTGAAGCGCATGCGAACTGGGGCGTACTGCTGTTGTTTGGAGGCGGGATCACGCTGTCCATGCTGCTGCAGAGTTCCGGTACCAGTGCCTGGCTGGCAGACGGTATCAGTCAGGTGCTACCTGGCGGACAGCCCTGGCTGGTGTATCTGGTTATCGCATCCTTCGTGATCTTTCTCACCGAGCTGGCCAGCAATACCGCCAGTGCCGCCCTGCTGGTGCCGCTGCTGATGCCGGTGGCCTCTTCGGTGGGCGCCGACCCGGTCACTGTTGCCCTGCTGGTAGCGTTTGCCGCCAGTTGCGCCTTCATGCTGCCGGTGGCCACACCGCCCAATGCCATGGTCTACGGCAGCGGACATGTCCCACAGAGGACCATGATTCGCGCCGGTATCGTATTGAATCTGATCGCCGCCGGGGCGCTCGGCGGGTTGTTGCCTTTACTGCAATAACGTGACTTTCCGGTTCGCCAGCCCGGGTTTCTTGCAAAGCATCCTCGCATTCGAACCGTTGGAGAATAACCCCAGTATTCTGGGTCGCATCTGTCTTTCTTTTTCACCGCAAGCTGACCACACTGGAAGAAAGCAATGGGGGTTGTGATGGGGTTATCGATGATTAGACGGTTTGCGGTGCTGGTGGTTGTGCTGTCTCTGGCGTCCTGGCTTCAGGCGGATCCGGTCTGGGAAGTCAGCAAGGATGGCAAACGTATCCGGCTGGGAGCCACCGTGCATTTCCTGCGTCCGGCGGATCTGCCGCCACCGGCCGCCATGCAGCAGGCCTTTGAGCAGGCGGGGCAGGTGTATCTGGAATCCAATTTGTCCGAGTCGGCCACGCCGGCGTTTTCCCGGCGACTGACGCAGATGATGATGCAGCCGTCCGGGCGCACCCTGAAAGATGATCTGTCGGCTCCGGTCTGGCGGCAATTGCAGGATTACTCCGCCCAGGCCAATTTTCCGCTGGTCACCTATCAGGGCTTCAAGCCGGCCATGGTCTCCATGGCCATGACCGTCCATGAGTTGGGCCGCCAGGGCTTTGGCCGGGGGGTGGACGAATTTTATTTCACCCGGGCCAACCAGCAAGGCAAGACACTGGGTTTTCTGGAATCCAGTGATACCTTGCTGTCCTTCATGGCGCAGCTGAATGAAGAGAACAGCGACGCCCTGGTCGAGTCCTCCCTGGAAGGCATCGAACACATGGATGGCATGATGGAAGAGGCAATCAGCGCCTGGCGAAAAGGCGATATGGATGCCCTCTACTCCTTGCTGGGTGCCGATGAAATGGAGACCGAATACCCGGGTATCTACCGGAACCTGATTATCGAGCGTAATCGCCAGTGGTATCCAAAAATCCAGCAGGCCATGACCAAAGGCACGCCGAACCTGGTGCTGGTCGGCGCCCTGCATCTGGGTGGTCCGGACAGCCTGCGGGTGATGTTTGAGGATGCGGGCTACCAGGTGGAGCCTTTCAACGCCGGTCCAGAGCAGGGGAACCAGTAAGCTCGTTCAGAGCCCGGGCGAACCAGGTCCGGGTCTGTCGCCTGTGGGGTTCTCCGTACAGAGCGATAACGTTCCGGGTCATGTAGTCATCGGGATTTTCCAGCGCCGCCAGGCGCTGGTGTATGAAGGCTTCTGTCAGAGCCAGTCCGCAAACCTCAGTAATGCAATGCCGCCATTCGCCATAGCTGGCAGGAATCGGGAATGCCATGGGTATGATTTCCGTTGCTGTGATTGTGTCTATCACCTGTTATGTTATAACATAACTTAAAAAGAGGTCCATCATGTCGGACGTGCTCAGTGAAAGGCCCTGCTGGCTATGCCGAGGCTGATTACATGAATGCCGCCCAGCAGCCTGTTAATCCCGGCTGGAAGCCAACGAAAGACACTATGCCCATTCACGAACCGGATGATTTCATGACTACCCAGCAAGCTGCTCCCGCGCGCCAGCTACCCGTTACCGTGTTGTCGGGTTTTCTCGGCGCGGGGAAAACCACCGTCCTCAATCACATCCTCAACAACCGTGCCGGTCTGCGCGTGGCGGTGATCGTCAACGACATGAGCGAGATCAATATCGATGCGGCGTTGGTCAGCAACGAGGTGTCCCTGAACCGCGCCGAAGAAAAGCTGGTGGAAATGAGCAACGGCTGCATCTGCTGCACGCTTCGCGAAGACCTGTTGCTGGAAGTGACCCGGCTGTCCCGGGAGGGGCGTTTTGATTATCTGGTGATTGAATCCACCGGTATCTCCGAACCGCTACCGGTGGCGGAAACCTTTACCTTCGAAGACGAAAACGGCGACAGCCTGTCCACGGTGGCGCGGCTGGATACCATGGTCACCGTGGTGGATGCGGTGAATTTTCTGCAGGACTACCGCAGTGCCCGCACCCTGCAGGAAGAAGGCGAAAGCCTGGGTGAGGACGATCAGCGCAACGTGGTGGACCTGCTGGTGGAACAGGTGGAATTCTGCGATGTGCTGCTGATCAGTAAAACCGACCTGGTCAGCGAGGCCGAGCTGGACACGCTCACCGCCACCCTGCGGCTGCTCAATCCGGAAGCACGCATTATCCCCATCAAGCACGGCATGGTTCCCCTGGACGCAGTGCTGGATACCGGCCTGTTCGACTTTGAAAAAGCCCAGCAGGCGCCGGGCTGGCTCAAGGAAATGCGTGGCGAACACTTGCCGGAAAGCGAGGAATACGGCATCAGCAGTTTCAGCTATGAAGCCCGTCGTCCTTTCCATCCGCAACGGTTCTGGGAATTTCTGCAACAGCCCTGGCCCTACGGCACTCTGTTGCGCTCCAAGGGCTTCTTCTGGCTGGCCAGTCGCCCGCAATTTGCCGGTAACTGGAGCCAGGCCGGCGCCTGCTGGGCTTTTTCAAAGTCGAACAGGCCGGTATCCAGCACTGCGTCCAGGGGAACCATGCCGTGCTTGATG
>Ga0114904_1000486_pt1 | contig 21947 bp, 18 predicted proteins | sample MalvirDeepMed_s6_FD_83498 | JGI IMG/M metagenome (GOLD analysis project Ga0114904, IMG submission 83498) | Marine viral communities from the Global Malaspina Expedition - Malaspina viral metaG DeepMed_s6 | ecosystem: Environmental > Aquatic > Marine > Oceanic | place: Mediterranean Sea... | reverse complement strand
CGCCGCGCGCGGCGAGCACCCACGGCACGCGGCCCATGCCGAGATCGAGCGCGTGATCGAGCAGGCCGACCGCGCGCGGCCAATCGCCTTGCGCGGCGTAGCTATCGGCCAGTGCAGCCGCCGCCTCGCCGTTCATCGGGTTCTGCCTGACATAGTCGGCGAGCATCCGCTGCGCGCGTGGCACATCGTCCTGCGCTCGCGCCAGCCGCAGAGCGAGCGGCCACCCCAGGCGGATCCGGGCGGCGCGACCATAGGCGGCGCGCGCGGCGGGCTTGTCCCCCACGGCAAAGCTTGCATCGCCCAGAACCGCCTGCGCATCGGCCGAGCCGGGAAAGCGGCGCGCCAGTTCGGCTGCGCGCGTCACTGCCGCCTCACCGTCGCCCGCGACGATGGCATGGCGCACCTGATCCCTGAGCTGCAGTGCCCCGGTCGCTTGCGACGTCGGCGCAATCCGTACCGGCGAAAGGCTCGGCAGCGCGGTCAGCTGGCCCGATGCAATCGCCGGCTGATCGAGGAACCGCGCAGCGCGGGCGCGGTCGCCCAGCGCCTCGTAAGCGCGGCCGACCAATGTGCGCAGATAGGCCGATGCGGGATCGTCGGCCACGATACCGGCAAACCGGCGGACCAGCTCGCGCTCGCCAGCGCTGCGCGACAGGGCAAAGGCCAGCAGATCGCGGATCCGGCGATTGTCGGGTTGGCGGGAATACAGCCGATCGAGCGTCACGGCGGCGATCGCGTAATTTTCCTGCTGCAGGTCGATCAGCGCCGACAGCAATTGCGCCGAAGCGACCCCGTCCTTCGCCAGACCCGAGCGTTCCAGCAGATCGCGGGCCAGCGCGACATCGCCGCCCCGCGCGGCAATGACCGCCTGGACGAACAGTCCCCGGGGCGCCGCCGCGGCAGTCCCGTCCCCGCCCCGCAGAACCGCCAGCGCGTCTTGCGCGCGCCCCGCATCGCTCAGCGTTGCGGCGAGATCGAGCCGCAGTTCCCGGTTCAGCGGGTGCAGCTCCAGCGCACGGGCAAACCGCTCCGCACCGGTTGCAAGGCCCTGCGCATCGCGGGCCAGCTGGCCGCGAAAGCGCAGCGCTTCGGCATGCGCGGGATCGATTGCCAGCGCGCGGTCGACCGCCTCGAGTGCCTGCGCCTGTTCGCCCCCGGCATAGCGCAGCCGGCCGATATCGACCCACAGTCCCGCATTGGCGGGATCGGCGTGATAGGACTGGTCGAAAGCCGCGCCGGCAGCCGGCAGGTTCCCCTGCGCCATTTCGAGCTGGCCTAGGCTCCGGAACCCCTCGGCGCGGGTCTCCGCAGAAAACTCGCCCGGCTCGAGCCAGGCGCGTGCCAGCGCGAGGTCGCCTGCGAGCAATGCCCGTTCGCCGTGCATTGCCGCGATGTCGGCCCGCTGCTGCGCAGGCTGGGTTGGCGCAGCAGCGCCCGTGCCGGACGGATCCTCCAACGAGCCATCGCAGGCGGCAAGGCCCGGCGCTGCCAGGACCAGTCCCGCCAAGAGCGCCAGGTCACGCGTGCAGATCATACTGCTTGAGCAGGTCGTAGAGCGTCGGCCGGCTGATCCCCAGCAGCTTGGCGGTGTTCGAGATGTTGCCCTCGCTGCGCGCCAGCGCCTGGCGGATCATCCGGCGATCAGCCTGTTCGCGCGCCGCCTTCAGGTTGAGCGCGATATCCGCGCCGTCTGCCGCGCTTTGCGTCAGGTCGAGATCTTCGGCGGTCACGAGCTTGCCGTCGGCCATGATCACCGCGCGCTTCACGCGGTTCTCCAGCTCGCGGACATTCCCCGGCCAGGCCCAGCTGTCGATCGCGGCGAGCGCATCGGGCGCGAACCCCTTGACCTGCGGGTTCATTTCCTTCGCCAGCCGGGTCAGGAAATGCTTCGCCAGCAGCACCGCATCGCCGGGCCGGTCGGACAGCGGAGGCACCTTCACCACGATTTCGGCAAGCCGATAGAACAGGTCTTCGCGGAAGGTGCCCGCGCCGATCATCGCCTCCAAATCCTGGTGCGTGGCGCAGACGATCCGCGTGTCGACCGAAATAGCCTTGCGGCCCCCGACGCGTTCGATCGTGCGTTCCTGCAGGAAGCGCAGCAGTTTGACCTGCAAGGGCAAGGGAATATCGCCCACCTCGTCGAGGAACAGCGTGCCCCCATCGGCCAGTTCGATCTTGCCCGGCGTCGTCTTCACCGCGCCGGTAAAGGCTCCCTTCTCGTGCCCGAACAGCTCGCTTTCGAGCAGGTTTTCCGGGATTGCCGCGCAATTGATCGCGACGAAGGAACCGTCCTTGCGAACGCTGCAATCGTGGACGCCGCGCGCCAGCAGTTCCTTGCCCGTACCGCTCGCGCCGAGCAGCATCACCGACACATTGGTCGGCGCCACGCGTTCGATGGTGCGCGCGACCTTGGCCATTTCGGGCGCGGCCGTGATCATCGAACCGAGCACTGTGCGCTCGTCACCGATCTGTTCGGCCAGACGGCGGTTTTCGCTCTCTATCTGGTGCAGCCGGTAGGCGCGCTGGACGATCAGCCCGAGCGTGTCGATATCGACCGGCTTCTGGTAGAAATCGTAGGCGCCTTCCTGGACCGCGCGCAGCGCGCTTTCGCGCGCGCCGTGGCCCGAGGCGACGATCACCTTCGTATCGGGCTTGATCGCCATGATCGCCTCGAGCACCGCGAACCCTTCGCTGGTTCCGTCGGGATCCGGCGGCAGGCCGAGATCGAGCGTGACCACCGCGGGTTCTTCCGCCCGCACCGCTGCCACGGCGGTTTCTCGCGTATCCGCCAGGATCACGTCGAAATCCTCATAGGCCCATTTGAGCTGGGCCTGGAGCCCTTCGTCATCCTCGACGATGAGCAGTTTCGGCTTTCTTTCCGCCATTATGCGACCTCGTTGTTGTCTGCGGAATTGCTGCGCCTGATCAGCGAACTGGCCGCCTGTATCGGCAGGCTGATCGTAAAGCGGGTGCCGAGCCCTTCACGCGATTCGACGTCGACCCTGCCGCCCATCGAACGGATCAGTTCGCGCGCTTCGAAGGCACCGATCCCGAACCCGCCGTTCTTCGAAGACACGAACGGCTTGAACAGGCTGTTGCGAATGAATTGCGGCGACATGCCATGGCCGTTGTCGATCACGGTGACCTTGCCCGACATGCCGTCGCTATACACCTCGACCATCACCGAACTGTTGGTATCGCTGGCATCGATCGCGTTCTGGACCAGATGGACCAGCGCCTGGTCGAAGGCTTTGGGATTGCCTTCGACGGCGACCTGCTCGGACCGCAGGACGGCGACCGGGTGAAACTGGCTCAGCTGCTCAACCGTGCGCCGCGCAGCGACTGCCAGATCGAAGCGGCGGACCGCTTCAGACGTCCCCCCGCCATAGCGGCCCAGCCGGCTGAGCAGCGCGTTGAGCTTGTCGGCGCTGTTGCGCAGCGTGACGAGCATGTCCTCGCGGAACTCTGGCTTGTCGGCGTGTTTCTCGGCATTGCGCAGCAGCAGCGACATCTGGCTGGAGAGGTTCTTGATGTCGTGCATGACAAAGGCCATGCGATGGTTGAATTCCTCGAACCGGCCCGCCTCGAGCAGGGCGGTCTGGCTGGCCTGTTCGGCCAGATAGCTGGCCAGCTGGCGTCCCACGACCGCGAGGAGGTCGAAGTCTTCCCAGTCGAGCTTGCGCGCCACCAGCGGCCGCGCGAGGATGACGAGGCCGACGAGGCGGTCGAAATGCATCAGCGGGACGGCCGCCCACGCCGATCGGTCGTGCCGCAGCCACTGCGGAATATGCGCCAGTTCGCCGTGATGGTCGATGCCCGCCCGCAGTTCGTCGAAATCGAGGATCAGCTCGCTGTCCTCGAGCAGTTTCGCCAGCGCCTCGGGGGCTGCAGTGGTGGGCAGGTTGCGTCCCGGCCAGCGCCAGTTGGCCGCGAGTTCGAGGTCCCCCTCGTCGCCCGGCACCAGCAGCAGGCCAGACGGGCTGTCGGTGATATCGGCCAGCGCTTTGACCGTACGCTCCTGCAGGGTGATGTTGTCGAACCCGGTGGTGCCGATCGTGTCGGTAAAGCGGATCCACTCGGTGCGGTAGTCGTACCGGTGCTTGAACAGGTGCTTGACCGCGGTGACCCGCAACCAGCCGCGCAGGCGGTCCGAAGGCAGCCAGATCAACGCCAGCGCACCCGCCGCGATGATCAGGCCCACCTGTGTCAGCCGGGCCAGATCGCCGCTGAGCATGTTGAGCCAGCGCGCGATGCCCAGCATCACTGCAAGATACCCCCCGATCAGCAGCAGCGAGAGGAAGCGGAAGGTGACCGCGCGCGACGGGCTGAAGGCGAGTTCGGAAGAATTGCGCGTGAAGCCGATCGCAAAGGGCACGGCGAAGATGGCTGCCGCCAGTCCGCGCAGGACGGCCAGCTCGCCCGGCGGCGATCCCATGATGTAGGCGATGGTGAAATAGTTGAGGTCGAAGGCCCACAGCCCCGCCAGGGCAGCAACGCTCCATCGCAGGATCTCGCGCGAGGTCGCGGCGGCACCGGCATAGAGATTGTGCAGCAGCACCAGCGCGCCGACCGCCACCATCACGCGGAACAGAGCCGCGGTATCGAATGTCAGCAGCGCAAGCTCGGGCGTGACCGCATAGCGCCGGGCGATGAGCAGCAAGAGGAATTGCATGACCTCGACCAGCACCAGCGCGACCACCACCGGTCGTACCAGCCGCAAGGTCTCGTCGCGGCCATCGTTGCTGAACAGGCGGAACAGGACGAACAGCCACGCGAGATTGCGGGCGATCTCGGTGAGCTCGACGATCGGCCGGCCCGGCTCGAAGCTGGCCGCGGCGAAGCACCAGTTGGCGGTCAGCGCCACAGCGACGATCGCGGGTGTGCGGTCGCCGCGCGCGGGATCGCCCTTGCGCCCGATCCAGATCGCCGCAAGCGCGCAGACGATCGCCCCGATCGTGTAGGCCACATAGGACAGGCTGCCGACGAGACCCATCATCGCGCACCGTCCGGCCAGAGAATGACCCGCGCCGTCTGCAACAGGATCAAAAGGTCGAGAAACGGCGTGTAATTCTTGGCGTAATAGAGATCGTATTCGAGCTTGTGGCGCGCGTCTTCGGTGTTGGCGCCATAGGGGTAGTTGATCTGCGCCCAGCCGGTGATGCCCGGCTTCACGACATGGCGCTCCGCATAATAGGGCAGCGCCTTTTCCAGTTCGGAGACGAAGGCGGGCACTTCGGGACGCGGGCCGACGAAACTCATCTCGCCCTTGAGCACGCTCCAGGCCTGCGGCAGTTCGTCGATGCGCACGGTCCGGATCACCCGTCCGACCCGCGTCACCCGCGGATCGCCCTTCTCCGCCCATTGCGCCCCGTTCGCCTCGGCATCGAAGCGCATCGAGCGCAGCTTTATCAGCGTGAAGGTCTGGCCGTAGAGGCCGACGCGCTTCTGGCGGAAGAATGCCGGGCCGCCGGTTTCCAGCTTCACCAGCACCGCAAAGATACCGATCAGCGGCAGACCGACGATCAGCAGCAGCAGGCTGGCAACGATATCGAACGTCCGCTTGCCGATGCTCGACAAGCGCCGGCCGGCGGAAAACCCGTCGGAGAAGATCAGCCAGCTGGGGTTGAGCGTGTCGAGATCCACCCGTCCCAGCTCACGTTCGAGAAAGCTGGAGAAGTCGTTGACGTGGACGCCCTGCGTCTTGACGCGCAGCAGGTCTTTCAGCGGCAGCGAATTGCGCCGTTCCTGCAGCGCGAGCACGACCTCGGTCGCACCGACGCGGTCGGCGAACCGGCCGAGATCGGAAATCGATTCGCGCTGCACGGCGGTGGCGATCAGCGGCGCGGTTTCCCCCATCGCGACGAAGGCACCGATCCTGAAGCCGCTTTCGGGCCTGTGCGACAGGCGCTCGAGCCGCCTGGCGCGTTCGCCTGCACCCAGCACCAGCACCGTCCGCCGGAACGCCTCGGCGCCCAGCATCCGGCTTGCGAGGATCCGGTTCGCCACGAGCACGAGGATGGCGATCCCCATCGCGTACAGCAGGACCGAGCGCCACAGCGCCGAACCGGGGAGGACGAAATTGACCAGCGATATGGTGAGCACGCCCAGGCTGACCGCCACCAGCAACCGGGCAGTCGCGAAGCGGATCGAGCGCAGCGCCTCGGGGCCATAGGAGCCCACGGCGATCATCCCCAGCCAGATGACTCCGGCGAAAACCCCGATTTCGACCGCGCGATCGGAAACTTCCCCGACGCCCGTGCCGATCTGCATCACGCGCAGCCGCCACGCGGCTTCGCCTGCCAGCAGCAGCAACATGAAGTCGATCAGGGAAAGCAGCACCACATTGTAGGAAATGTAATGCTTGAACAGGCGGATCATCCGAACCGGCTCACCAATGGTTAGTGTCGGGATGCTTGACTAGCAGACAGGAATGAACCGTCGGTAAACTTTACACATCACGCCTGTAAGCGATCCGATCAGGACTGTGCGCGCGGCTAGGCCACTTCGAATTCGAACGGGGTCACGCCGCGCCGCGTGCGGTCGAAGGCCAGCTTGCGGCCCAGCGGCGGCAAGGACCGCTGGCTGCATCCCTCGCGGTGGCAGCGCGCGCAGCCAGGCCCGATCGGCTGCGCATCGTCAGTGCGCAGCGATACGCCGCGCGCATGCGCCAGATCGGTCGCCAGCACCGCCTCGATCCCCAGCGCGACGACGAATTGCGCTTCGCCCGGCGCACCGCTGCCCTCCACCGTGCGGGCCATCGTCAGCCAGCCACCTTCGCGGTCTGCGGCATTGTCGGGGGTGACGAACTGGACCTGCAACTCCCCTGCGCGGTCGAACGCGCGGTGCGCGTGCCACAGCGGGCAGCTGCTGGCGGAATCGACGAAGCGCGCGGTGCTGGCACCGGTAATCGTCTTGGAAAACTGGCCGGCCCGGTCGAGCCGGATCATGAAGAAGGGCAGGCCCCGCTGGCCCACCCGCTGGAGTGTGGTCAGCCGGTGGGCAAGCTGTTCGAAGCTGACCGCGAAACGCCGTTCGAGAACCGGCAGATCGTAGCCGGTGGCCTCGCAGGCGCGCAGGAACCGGCCATAGGGCATGATCAGCGCCGCCGCGACATAGCCGGTGAGATGCCGTTCGAACAGCGCCCTGGCCGCCTCGTCATCGAACCGCGCGCCGCGCGCGACCGCTTCGATGACGTCGGCGAATTCGAGCTGCGCGATCTGCAGAGCCAGCTGGAAATTGCGCGAAGGCATGCTGAGCATTTCGGACAGCTGGATCTGCCGGGCATGCAGGTCGAGCCGGCGCAAGCTGCCGGGCAGTATGTCGCGCGGCAAGATCCGTACGGACAGCTGATGGCGTTCGCGCAGACGTTCGGTCAGGGCGATCCCGATGTCCCCGCGCGACAGGCGCATCTCGTCCGCCAGCTCCTCGGCGGCGTTGTCCAGATCGGCAAAATGGTTGCGCCAGCGCTCGATTTCACGGCGCGAGGCGGACAGCGGATCGTCAGCCTCTAGCCCCGCCGGTCCCGCCTTGTCGTAAAGCCGCGCGAATGCGGAAGCGAGCTGCGGGGACGCGGCGAGAAATTCCTGCACTTCATCGCGGTCGATCCCGAGATCGACAAACCGCTCGTCGGCGAACCGGCGGATGAGGCCCTCGACGCCTCCGATAGCCTCGTCGCCGCGGAGCGAGCGGGGATCGAAATCGAACTGCGAGACCAACTGCATCATCACCCGCGCGCTGACGGGGCGCTGGTTGCGCTCAATCAGGTTTAGGTAGCTGGGCGAGATATCGAGCCGTTTGGCGGCGGCCGCCTGCGTCAGGCCCTCGCGCTTACGAAGCCGCCGGATTGCCGAGCCGGCGAAAAGCGATTCCTCGGTCACGGTGTCACTTTCTTTACAACTTTACAGTCCCATTAGCGGCGCGGGGGCGCGATATACAAGATGATTTGTAAATTTCCCTGTCATCAGTCGGGCTATCGGGCCAACAGGGTCTCCGAAATCAGACCAATAAGGAGTTCCCCCGTGAGCTATTCGGACCGGATCGAAGAAATGAACCAGACCATCGCCGCCAATGGCGCGCCCTGGGGCGCCATCGATGGCGAAAGCGCCGCGCGCATGGTCGTCCAGAACCGCTTCCGCACGGGTCTCGACATTGCCCGTTACACCGCGAAGATCATGCGCGAAGACATGGAGGCCTACGACCGCGACCCGGCCAACTACACCCAGTCGCTCGGTACGTGGCACGGGTTCATCGCGCAGCAGAAGATGATCTCGATCAAGAAGCATTTCGGCAACACCAAGCGCCGCTACCTCTATCTCTCGGGCTGGATGGTCGCCGCGCTGCGCAGCGAATTCGGCCCGCTGCCCGACCAGTCGATGCATGAAAAGACCTCGGTCCCCAATCTGATCGGGGAACTCTACACCTTCCTCAAGCAGGCCGATGCCCGCGAACTGGGCATGATGTTCCGCGATCTCGACGCGGCCCGCGATGCCGGCGACCAGGTGGAAGCACAGCGCCTGCAGAAGGCCATCGACGACCACGAGACGCACGTCGTGCCGATCATCGCCGATATCGACGCCGGTTTCGGCAATGCCGAGGCGACCTACCTGCTCGCCAAGAAGATGATCGAAGCCGGTGCCTGCGCGCTGCAGATCGAGAACCAGGTGTCGGACGAAAAGCAGTGCGGTCACCAGGACGGCAAGGTCACCGTGCCGCATGAGGAATTCCACCAGAAGATTCGCGCGATCCGCTATGCCTTCCTCGAACTGGGCGTTCCCGAAGGCATCATCGTCGCCCGCACCGACAGCCTGGGCGCCGGCCTTACCAAGTCGATCGCCTATTCGAAGGAACCCGGCGACCTCGGCGACCAGTACAACAGCTTCCTCGATTGCGACGAAGTCGATGCCGGCGATATCCAGAACGGCCAGGTCTTCATCAGCCGCGACGGCAAGCTGCTGGCGCCCAAACGCCTGCCCAGCAACCTATACCAGTTCCGTCCCGGAACCGGCGAAGACCGCTGCGTGCTCGACTGCATCACCGCGCTGGAAGCAGGGGCCGACCTCTTGTGGATCGAAACCGAGAAGCCGCATGTCGAGCAGATCGCCGGCATGGTCGACCGGGTCCGCGAAGTCGTCCCCAACGCCAAGCTGGTGTACAACAACTCGCCCAGCTTCAACTGGACGCTCAACTTCCGCCAGCAGGTCTATGATGCCTGGTCCGAAGCGGGCAAGGACGTCTCCGCCTATGACCGCGACCGGCTGATGAGCGTCGATTACGACGGCACCGACCTTGCCGCCGAAGCCGACGAGAAGATCCGCACCTTCCAGGCCGATGGTTCGAAGCGCGCCGGCATCTTCCATCACCTGATCACGCTGCCGACTTACCACACGGCTGCGCTGAGCACCGACAACCTCGCCAAAGAATATTTCGGGGAACAGGCGATGCTCGGCTACGTCAAGAACGTGCAGCGCGAAGAAATCCGTCAGGGTATCGCTTGCGTGAAGCACCAGAACATGGCTGGTTCGGACGTCGGCGACGATCACAAGGAATACTTCGCCGGTGAAGCGGCCCTCAAGGCCGGCGGCAAGGACAACACGATGAACCAGTTCGCAGCCGCCTAAGGAGAGGAAGGATGACGACTATGGCAGACGACACTCCGAAGACCGAACCGGGCCGCGCCCGGGCGCTCTTCTCGACGGCGGACTTCCGCCTCCTGCGGACGGCGCTGACGCATTACGCCCGCGCCACCGACGACCGCGAGGAGCTGGCCCGGATCAACGCCCTGCACCACCGCCTCGGGACCTACGTCCCCGCGGAAGACTAGACCCGATCAACAGTTCTCCTGGGGAGGAGAATACGGCCGTCGGAGCGACCCCAAACGCTCCGGCGGCCACACTTTTATCGGGCGTCAGCTTCCCTCGTTCGGCATCAGCCTGATCGCCGCCGATGCGAGCGCCTCGGCACCGGTCGCAATCACCTTCTCCGCATCGGGCGCCCAGAAGGGCGAATGCAGCGACGGCAGCGGCGTGCCGTCCTCTTCGAGCCGGTCGAGCAGCGGTTGCGGAGTTCCGCTGATCCAGAAGATCATCGATTTGACGTCCTCTGGCGCGGCCCGGCGGAACTGGCTGAAATCCTCGCCGCCCATGACCGCCGGCCATTCCATCACCCGCTCATCGCCGAACCGCTGCCGGAAACCCGCCGCGATGCTCTCGCTGAAATCGGGATCGTTGAAGGTCGACGGCGTATAGGGGTCCTCGACGGTGATTTCGGGCATCAGGGTCTCGGGCAGTCCGGCCGTGATCGCCTCGCCGCGCGCCACCCGCCGGATCCCATCGAGCAGCAGCTGGCGGCTCTCGTCCGAATAGCTGCGCACCGTCAGCTGCAATTTCGCTTCGTCGCTGATAATGTTGTGCTTGGCCCCGGCATGGAAGCTGCCCACGGTGATCACGGCGGGATCGAGCGGCGAGGAGCTGCGGCTGACCACAGTCTGCAGCTTCATCACGATCGCGCTGGCCAGCACCACCGGATCGACCGTGGTGTGCGGATAGGCACCGTGCCCGCCGATGCCCTTCACCGTGATGTCGACGCTGTCGACATTGGCCAGTGCATAGCCGGGCGTGTAGCCGATGGTCCCCGCCGGGGCGGGCGCGGCGGCATCGTGGAATGCCAGCGCGTAATCGGGCTGGGGGAACTTGGTATAAAGCCCGTCATCGAGCATCGCGAGCGCGCCGAGGCCGATCTCCTCCGCAGGTTGCAGCACCATCACCAGCGTGCCCTGCCACTGGTCCTTGTGATCGACCAGCAGGCGCGCGGCACCGATGAAGCCCGCCATGTGCGTGTCGTGGCCGCAGGCATGCATCACGCCGGTGGTCACGCCGCTGGCGGGCGTGGCAGTCTGCGTCGAGGCATAGGGCAGCCCGGTCTGCTCGACCACCGGGAGGCCGTCCATGTCGGCGCGCAGCAGGACGGTCGGGCCTTCGCCATTGCGCATCACCGAGACCACGCCCGTGCGTCCGACACCCTCGGTCACTTCGAAACCCAGCGCGCGCATCCGCGCGGCCAGCTTGGCCGCGGTCTCGTGCTCCTCGAAGCTGAGTTCGGGGTTCGCATGCAGGTCGCGATAGAGTTCCATCAGCTCGGGCATGTCGGCCGCCAGCGTCTCGCGCAGGTCATTCGCCTGGGCTGGCGCTGCGGTGGCCACGGCCAGCGCCGCCAGCGCGGTAGAAGTGAATTTGGAAACCATCTCGGCTCTCCCTATTGGATGGAACAGTTGGAACGCGGACCCGCGGCAGAAAACACGCGCCGCCGGACCCGCGAAACTTGCGGCTGCCTTGTGTCACGGAGCGGCGCGGCAGGAAAGACGCCGGCGGTCAGAATGGCCTGCCCGTCTCCAGGTCGTCGGGGACCGGGGCCAGCGCCGCGGGATCGACCTCGCGCCAGCGCGGCTCGCGGTTGAGCCGCGCATTGTAGAGATAGTTGAAGGTCGCCGGATCGCGCGATGGTTCGTCGAGCGCCCCGCCGCTGCGCGCGCGCACGGCCTCGCGGTCGTACCCCATCGCTGCCAGCAGCGTCGGAGCGATCATGTAGTGGCTGGCAGCCCCGCCGGGTGTGAACGCGAGCGCCCCCGCCCCGCCCTGCAGCACCACCAGCGGCACCGCGCCTTCTTCGGGCCGCGGGTCGACCGAGCAATGCGTGGTCGTCCCGCCCTTGCCGCCTTCATGCAGGTTCTGCCCGTGATCGGCTGTATAGATGACCAGCGCATCGGCCAGCTCGGCGCGCTCCAGCAGCCGGTCGAAAAAGGCACCGACGCTCCATTCGAGCGTGTTGCGATAGGAATTGCGGTAGCGCCGCCAGTCCGCCTGCGAACCGCCGAAGCCGGTGCGCGATCCGGTATCGGTCACATCGAGGAAGCCGCCGCGCGGCAGGATCGGCCGGTAGCGGGCATAGCTGTCGGGAAACTTGTCGTGGATCGGGAAATGCGCCCCGACCTTGTTGATCAGGATGAAGGACGCAGTGCCGTCGCCCAGCAATCGCGCGAGCCGGTCGGCAACGGCCATGTCGCGGTCGCGCACCGCCAGCCCGCCGAACTGGATGAAGCGGTCGATGCGCTCGCGTTCGCGCGGCGTCATCTGGTTCTGCATCGCGCCGCCGGAACGCTGGGCATCGATATAGACCGTCTCCAGCCCGGCATGCGCGGCATAGTCCCACAGCGAGGGCCCGACCGCGATGTCGCGGCGGTAGCTGTCCCGCGTCCCGGCAAAACGCAGCACGAGATTGGAACCGGCGCTGCAGTTGGTCGCCGAAGCGGCCACTCCGAAATTGGCGATCTCGACCCCGGGCCGCGCCTCCGCAAGGCCAGAACGCATCCCGCGCGGATGGTTGATATCGAGATAGTGGCCCGAGATGCTTTCATCGACGATCAGCACGATATCGCGGTACAGCGGCGCCCGGACATGTGCGATCGAGACGCCCTTGCGCGGCCCGAGATCGCCTGCCGCTCGCTCATACGCCGCCAGGACGGCATAGCTGAGCGCGGCATAGCCGCCCGGTAGCGCCTTGAGCCCGTCTCCGCCGCGCGTAAAGGCAAGCAGCGTGAACAGGACGAGCGCCGCGGGCATGGCCAGTGCCGGCGTGTTGGCGCGGGTACGCGCCCGGCGGCGCGGCGGCCACGCCACTGCGATCAGCAGGACCGCCGGTCCCGGCAGGCTGCGCCACAATGCAGCTTCGTTCTGGTCCATTGCATCCCCGGCAAACTCGGCCGCGGTGATGAGGTCGATGAACGCGCCATAGGTGAGGAATTCGAGCGAGGAGCGGGCATAGGCTTCGATCACGAAGCTGGCGGCGAACAGCAGCAGTGCGAGGCCCCCGCGCAGCAGCGCATTGGCGGTGTAGGCGGCGCCGATTATGCCGCACAGCGCCGCCAAGACCAGCACGGTATAGGCAAGCGGCCCCGCGATCCCGCCGATATCGCGCAGCCGGTCGAAGAACTCGGGCAGGAACAGGATGCCGTACAAGGCCAGCAGCGCGGGCTTCGCGAACCGCCGCGGCCGCGCGCTCTCGGCAATCACAATTGATAGGTGACGGCCAGGCCGACCGACAGCAACGTGACCATGATCAGGACCAGCGGCACCCCGGTGCGGACATAGTCCTTAAACTCATACGACCCTTCCGCCATGATCAGCATGTTGGTCTGGTAGGCGATCGGGGTCGCGTAACACAGGTTGCAGCCGAACAGCACCGCCAGCACCAGCGGCTCGGGCGGGAGATCCAGCTTTGCGGCAATGGCAAAGGCGATTGGCGTTCCCACCGTTGCCGCGGTCGCATTCGAGGCGAAATTGGTGAGGAAGGTCATCGTCAGCATGATCGCGGCCAGCGCCGCGGGCGCGGACAGGTATTCCAGCCCGAAGGCCATTACCCCGCCGATCCAGTCGGCGGCCCCGCTGTCGAGGATGACCCGGCCCAGCGCGATGCTGGCGGCGACCAGCACGATAACGCTGCCCGATAACCCCCGCCCGACGCGGTCGAACCGCACGCAGCCGGTCACGAACATCAGGATCGCCCCGGCCAGCGACGCGATGGCGATCGGCACCAGCCCGACCGAAGCGAAAGCGATCGAACCGCCCATGATAGCCGCCGCCAGCGTCGCTTTCGACCGGCGGGGCAATTCGCGGACCCCCTCGAGCTGCAGCAGGCTGTCCGAGCGGGCAAAGTGCTGCATGTCATCGGGCAGGCCCATCACCAGCAGCACATCGCCTTCGGCAAAGCGCATGTCGCCGACTTCGGAAAACTGTTCTTTCTCGCCCACCAAGCGCGCGGGACGGTGGGTCCCGATCACCGCCACGCCGAACAGGTCGGCGATCCCCGAGCTTGGCAGCGTCCGCCCAATCAGCCGCGAATCCGCAGTGACGATCATCTCGCCGACCGCGATGTCGGTGCGCGTCTCGCTCGACCGGCGGCGGATGCGGTCGATCACCCAGCTGGGCGCCGCATCGCCGCGCAGCGTAGCCATCGCCTCCTCGATCGCTTCATGTGTCCCCGTCATCCGCAGCCGGTGCTGCGGGCGCAGCAGGCCGACCGGAACGTCGTGGAACTCGATCCCGGCCGGCAGGCGCGACTGCAGCTCCGACAGCTGGCGCCCGTTGAGGATCGAATCCTCGGTCACGCGCAGGCGGGTTTCGAACAGGCGCTGGGCATGGACCGTCTCGATCCGGTTGTCGCCCAGCATGCGCGGCATGACGATCCATACGAAGGGCAGCGCTACCAGCGAGGCGATCAGCACGATCGGAGTGAAGTGGAAGACGCCCATTTCGGGCATCCCCAGATCGACCGCGATCGACACCACGAGGATATTGGTGGACGTGCCGATGGTGGTGGCCATGCCGCCCATCAGCGATGCCGCATTGAGCGGGATCAGCGTTTTCGACGCCGCCATCGCGCCGCGCATCGCCAGCTGGACGAAGATCGGCATAAGCAGCACCAGCACCGGCGTGTTGTTGACCCCCATCGACAGCAGGAAGGTCACCACCAGCGAGAACAGCAGGCCCAGTTGGAGGTTGATCTTGAACAACCGCTCGAGGAAACGCGCCGCGGGATCGAGCGCGCCGGTGACCACCAGCCCGCGCCCCATGATCATCAGCGCGCAAATGGTGATCAGAGCGTAATGGCCGAAACCCGAAAATGCGAGGCTCAAGCCGTCGATCGGCTGCGTGTCGTCGAGCGGGAAGAAATACAGCCCCACCGCGATGACGGCGATCGTCATCAGCGAGATGATCTCCACCGACATGCGCCCGCGCGCAAAGGCAATGAACATGGCGATGGTGATGCCCATCGCCGCTATTGCATGGTAGGAAGGGACCCCGATCATTCAGGCACGGGAATCCCAAACTCCGTCTGGATGTGCAAGCATTTAGTTTGGTACCCCTGGCCGGACTCGAACCGGCACTTCAAAGAAACTCGATTTTGAGTCGAGCGCGTCTACCAATTCCGCCACAGGGGCACTGGGTCGGGAGCGCGGGGTTAGCCGCGCCCTCGGCCGGCATCAAGCCTTCAGCGCATTCGCCAGCAATTTGTGCAGCTTCGAATGCAGCGCATCATTGGCGGCAAGGATCTGCTTGGCATGGATCGGCTGCGAACGGCCGCGGAAATCGGACACGAAGCCGCCGGCCTCGCGCACAATCAGGCAGCCCGCCGCGGTATCCCAGTCGTTGAGGTCGCTTTCCCAGAAGCCGTCGAACCGGCCCGCGGCCAGCCATGCGAGGTCGAGCGAGGCCGCGCCGAACCGGCGGATGCCCGCGACCTGCGGCCCGATGGCAGCGAAGATCTTGGTCCAGTCGCCGAAATCGCCATGCCCCTGGAAGGGGATGCCGGTGGCGATCAGCGAGTCAGCCAGATTGCGCCGCGCCGAGACGCGCAGGCGGCCGTCGTGCAGCCATGCGCCACGCGTTTTCTCGGCCCAGAAGGTCTCGTCGGTCACCGGGTTGTAGATCACTCCGGCAGTGACATCGCCCCACCCGCCGCCGCCAAGCTTGGGTTCCTGCACTGCGATGCTGATCGCGAAATGCGGGATGCCGTGGAGGAAGTTGCTGGTCCCGTCGAGCGGGTCGACGATCCAGCGGGGCTTGTTCTCGTCGCCTTCGATGACGCCCGCTTCTTCCATCACGAAGCCCAGTCGGGGCGCGCAGCGAGCAGTTCGTCGTAGAGCGTGCGTTCGGCGATGCGGTCGGCCTTGGAGACGAAGTCCGCCGGGCCCTTGCGGCTCACCTGGAGGTGCTCGACTTCGCCGAAGTCGCGGCGCAGGCGGCCGCCCGCCTTGCGCGCGGCTTTCTCCATTACGCGGATGACACCCGATAGAACGGCCATGGAAACTCTCTTATTCGGTAAGGACGCGGATCGAACGCGCCTGGAGGTGGATCGTGCCCCATTCGCAGGCCATGTCAAACTTCGTGCCTTCGATGTTGAAGGACTGGATCGCGAAGCGGCGCTGGGTCTGGTCGGGATGCTCGGCGCGCTCGAGGCCAAGCTTCGAGATCCCGGCGAATTTGAGCAGGCCCGGATGGAAGCAGCAGTCGTCGCCCGCCCCCGGCGTTTCGTAATCGGGGTGCGCGGGCTCGAGGCAGAAGTCCATCTCCAGCGTCAGTTCGTCATCGTTGATGATCACCGCGCGCAAGACGCTGCGCGTGACATCGATGTTTTCGAACCGGCTGGCGATGGACTTGCCCATGCGGTTAGCTGGCCTTGCCGACGTAGCTCTGTTCGTAGACATCGACCACGATCCGCGTGCCGCTTTCGATATGCGGCGGGACCATGATGCGCACGCCGTTGTCGAGCACGGCGGGCTTGTAGCTGGAGGAGGCAGTCTGCCCCTTCACCACGGCATCGGCTTCGACGATTTCGGCTTCTATCTGCGCGGGCAGTTCGACCGAGATGGGCTTTTCTTCCCACAGTTCGAGCTTCACCTGCATGCCGTCCTGGAGGAACGGCCGCGCGTCGCCCAGCAGGTCGCTGGGCAGCGTGATCTGTTCGTAATTCGTCTGGTCCATGAAGACGAGCATGTCGCCATCTTCGTAAAGGAACTGATACTCGGCCGTGTCCAGCCGGACCTTCTCGACCGTATCGGCGCTGCGAAAGCGCACGTTGGTCTTGCGGCCATCCTGCAGGTTCTTCATCTCGACCTGCATGTAGGCGCCGCCCTTGCCGGGCTGGGTATGCTGGATCTTGGCGACCTTCCAGATACCTTTTTCGTATTCGATGATGTTGCCCGGACGGATGTCCACGCCGCTGATCTTCATGGGGAAGCTACCTTCGACTTGTAAAAGAGCGGATCGCCTGTCGAGCGATCGTGTGCCGCGCGCCTTAGCCGAGCATGGCCGCGCGGGCAAGCGAGTGGAAAAACGCGCAGCCAATCCCTATATTGCGGGCGGACGGTTACCATGAGACGATTTTTCACCCCTGCCCTGTTCGCCGCGCTGGCCGGCTTCGCGCTCACCCCTGCCGCGGCGCAGGGGCGGTTGTTGCTGCTCGACCAGGGCGCCTATGTCTGCGCGCTCCCGGGCGATGCGACGGGGGCTGCCTGGATCGAACAGGAAGGCCGCGATTTTTCGATCACCGGCGGGTCGAGCTATCGCACGCCGCGCGGCAGCGGGACCTATCTGATGGAAGGCAAGACGGTCACCTTCACCCGCGGACCGATGCGCGGAATGAAGATGATGCGACTGGGATCGGGCCTGCTCCAGCAGATCGAGCCCGGCGGCAAGCTGGGCCGCCTGCGCTGCCACCGCACCGGGCCGGTGCGGGACTGATCACTGCCCCGTCAGCAGCGGGTAGGGATTGACCGCATTGGCGGGCTCCCACCATTCGGCATCGGCGGTGGTCTGAAGGATCGCGAAATGCAGGTGCGGCGCATCCTGCGAGGCATTGCCCGAACTGCCCACCGTGCCCAGCCGCTGCCCGCGGCGCACGCGCTGGCCTTCCTGCAGTCCTTCGGCATAGGCGTCGAGATGGGCGTAGTAATAGATTGTCAAACCGTCGGTCGAACGGATGTAGATGGTGTTGCCGCCGACATCCGAGCGGTACAGCTTCTCAACCGTTCCCGGCGCGGCCGAACGCACGCTGGTGCCCTTGGGCGCCATGATATCGATCGCCTCGTGCAGGCGTGAACCGCTGCTGCGCGAATCGCTGTAGGTATCGCTGAGGTCGCTGGCGCGGATGTTCTTCACCGGGACCAGCAACTGGCGCGACTGTTCGCTGCTGGGCGCGACCGGCGCATCGAGATCGAGCGGTTCGCCGGTGGGCGTTCCGGTGTCCGACGCCTCTTCCCCGTCATCCGCCACCTGTTCGGGCTGCGGGCTCGGCGCAGCCTCCGCCGGACGCGTGGCGTTGCGCTGGCTGACGCTGGTTGCGTTTTCGATCAGGCTGCCCCCCGCCACGATCCAGATCGCGCTGGTAATGGTAGCGGTGATGACGATGGTGAGGATGCGGTCGACGAGGTTCATGCGCACAGCCTACCCGCTCAGGCCTCGAAAAGCACCCGTGTCGATTGCGAGACCATTCCGGCCAGCCGCGCGGCATCCCAATTGGTCAGCCGGACACAGCCGCTCGACTGCGCGCGGCCGATGGTTTCGGGGTCGGGCGTGCCGTGGATACCGTAATGTTCCTTGCTCAGGTCGATCCACACGACGCCCACTGGCGAGTTGGGCCCCGCGGCAAGCGTATAGGTTTCGCCGTCACCATTGCCGAGCACTTCGGGATCGTAGCTGTAGGGCGGGTTGTAGGCTTCGCCGACGATATCCCATTCGCCCAGCGGAAGCGGGAACTCGCTCGATCCCGAGCTGACGGTGAACAGCGCCACCAGCTTGTCCCCGCTATAGGCCTTGAGCGTCTTGCCCGCCTTGCTGACGACGATCCGGTCGACCGCGGTCTGTTCGGAGCCGACGCCGAGCGAGGCCAGCGTGCGCTGCCAGTCGGCATCGGCGATCGCCCCCGGCGCGATCCGATCCCCGCCGATATTGGGTACGCGCAATTGCTGCCCGGCCATGAAATAGCCGCCACCGGCCTGCCCGTCCGCGGCCTGCGCATTGGCGCCAGCGTCGGCGGAGGCGCTGCTGCCCGCCGGTCGTCCGCCCGGGTTCAGTTCGCGCAGCACCTCGACGGTGGTGTGAAACCGTTCGGCCAGCCGTTCATCGAGCGATTTGTAGCCCAATCGGTCGAGCTTCGCCTTACCGACCACGTTGTCGGGCATGTCGGTGTATTCGGCTTCGGCCCAGCTGTCGGGTACCGTCACCACGCGGGTGGCGGGGATCCGCTCCCATTCGGCCAGCGCGGTCTTGGTCGGCTGGTCCAGTCTGCCCGTCACCTCGAGATCGTTGGCCTCCTGGAAACCGCGCAGCGCGTTTTCGGTGCTCATGCCCATCTTGCCGTCGATCACGCCTGGGCCGAAGCCGATACGGTCGAGCACGACCTGCGCCTGCATGACCGGCCGTTCGGTCGCATCGGGAATGTCGTTCGCCGCGTCGCTGTCCGGCGTCGCGCCATCAGCCATGTAGCGCGCATCGTCCGACGCCATGGTGTCGGCCAGATTGTTGCTGCCGCGCGTTTCGTAGCCATGCTCGCTGCCGCTCGCAGCGGCGGTCTCGGTCGCGGCTTCGGGCGAAGCATCGGGTTCCTGCCCGCCGCAAGCGACCAGCGCGAGCGAGGACACGGTGGCGAGGATGAAATTGCGCATGGGGAGAGCTCCTGAAATCAGGGCTTTACCGCCCTTTCAGGATAGCCAACTCACGCCGCCCCGTTTTGCTCCGCGCCGATCCGCTGGGCGAAGGCCTTGACCGCCGCGACTTCGTCGCCGTTCCAGACCGCGCCGGACACGGCCAGGAAGTCCGCACCCGCCGCCACGATCGGCGCGCAATTGGCAGGCGTGATCCCGCCGATCGCCACGCAGGGGATTTCGAACACCGTGCTCCACCATTCGAGGATCTCCGGCTCGGGCCGGTGCTCGCTCGGCTTGGTGGTGCTGTCGAAGAAGGCGCCGAACGCCACGTAATCGGCCCCGCCCTCGCCTGCTTCCATCGCGAGATGGCGCGAGGCATGGCAGGTCACCCCGATCTGCGCTTCGCGGCCAAGTTCCTCGCGCGCATCGCGGACATCGCCATCGCCCTGCCCCAGATGCACGCCATCGGCGCCGAGCCGCTTGGCCAGCGCGACATCGTCATTGACGATGAAGGCCACGTCGCGGGCCGCGCAGATCGCCTGCAGCGGTTCGGCCAGCCGCGCAGCTTCGTGCTGGTCGATATCCTTGACGCGGAACTGGAAGGCGGTGACCAGTCCGGGCCCGGCATCCAGCGCGCGCTCGAGACGTTGGGGAAAGTCGCCCGTCACATCGAGCGGAGAGATCAGGTACAATTGGCAATCGGTCATGGCTGGCGCCCATAAGACCATTGCCGCGCCGCGTCACCTGTTCAGCGATACGAAAGCAGCCGGCGCCTCTACCGCAGGCATGAAAGCCTATCTCGCCGCCGCCCTGATCGCCCCGCTGACCGCCGCCTGCGCCATTATTCCCGATACGCCCCGCGGCAATGGCGATGCCGCCAGCCAGGGCAGCGCGGTCGCCATCGGCAGCCCGGTGTGGGCGGGCGATGCGATCCTGACGCCGCTGGCGATCATCGAGGACACGCGCTGCCCGGCGGACGTGCAGTGCTTCCACGGGGGCGAACTGACCGTGTCGACGCGCATCGCGGCCACGCACTGGACGCAGACCGCCCCGTTGACGCTGGGCGATCCCTACGAAGTGATGGGCCGCACCTATGTGCTAGCCACTGCTGCTCCGTTGCCGACGGCCGGCGGAGACATCCCCGCCGGCGACTATCGGTTCGTCTTCGAACGCCAGTAGCGTTCAGGCAACACTGGCGGCGTGGATCTGGTCGATCGCGCCCGACAGTGTGCCGTCGAATTCCTCGTCGCTCTGCGTGGCGCGCAGATCCTGCAGCAGGCCGCGGCTGAAGCTGGCGATCATGCCGGGGTTCTTGGCCAGCTCGCTGCAGGCCTCCTCGGTCGAATAGCCGCCTGAGAGCGCGACCACGCGCAGCACCTTGGGATGGTTGGTCAGACCCCCATAGATCCCGGCTTCCTTGGGGATCGACAGCTTGAGCATGATCTGCTGGCCTTCGGGCAGCGCGACGAGGCCTTCCTCGATCGCTTCGAGCATGATCTTCTCGCCCTCGGCGCGGTCGGCGGCGGTGATGTCGTATTCCGGCTCGAGCATGGGGACGAGACCGCAGGACAGGATGCGCGCACCTTCGGCGAATTGCTGGCGGACAGCTTCCTTGATCCCGACCGGATTGGCCGACTTGATCACCGACCGCATCTTCGTCCCGAACACGCCCAGCTCACGCGCGCGGTTGCACATGTCTTCCAGGCCCGGATTGGGCTTCATCAGCTGCGCGCCGTCGCGTTCCTCGGCCAGGCCCTTGTCGACCTTGAGGAAGGGCACGATACCGCGCTCCTTGAGCCGTGCGGGCACGCTCTTGCCGCCGCTGGCGCCTTCCATGGTCTTTTCGAACAGGATCGCGCCGATGACCTTGCCATTGCCGAAGCAGGGGCTTTCGATGATCCGCTGGCGCATTTCGTGGATCAGGCCGAACATCTCGTCTTCGGTGGTCCAAGCATCTTCGGCAACACCGTAACCGGCCAGTGCCTTGGGGGTCGAACCGCCCGACTGGTCGAGCGCCGCGATAAAGCCCTGGCCCTCGGCAATACGCGCCTTCATTTCATCGAACGTCATCTGGAAAACCCCGTCGCTGGTAGTGGTACTGCATTCGTATGCGGCGCATACAAAAGGCCCCCAACCCCTGCAACTGCGGGGGCAACAAAATCCGCAGCCTTGCGGGCGCACAGGACGGCCGCGGTGGCGGGCTTCGCGCAAAGCAAGGCAAGCCGCGGATGCCGCGCGGTAACTATCGCGCCGCCCATGCGTAGTTCCACCAGACCCAAGGAGGACGCATGCTCGACGATACCCAGCGCAAACTGTGCGACGACAACACCACCGACTTTTCGGATCTCAAGGCGTTGACCATCAATTGCACGCTCAAGCCCAGCCCCGGCGGTTCGCATACCGACAAGTTGCTGGGCGTTGCCGAGGCGATCCTCGTGCGCAACGAGGTGGCGCTGGAACAGGTGCGGCTGGTCGATCACACGATTGCGCCGGGCGTCTATCCCGACATGACCGAACAGGGCGCCGAGCGCGACGACTGGCCCGCGATCTGGAAAAAGGTCGAGGCCGCCGACATCCTGATCGTCGGCACGCCGATCTGGCTGGGGGAGAAAAGCTCGGTCTGCCAGCGACTGATCGAACGCCTCTACGCGCATTCGGGCCAGACCAACGACAAGGGCCAGTACGTGTTCTACGGCAAGGTCGGCGGCTGCATCGTCACCGGCAATGAAGACGGGATCAAGCATGTCGG